>Ga0310811_10000532_pt1 | contig 48789 bp, 35 predicted proteins | sample YCmetagenome_FD_207642 | JGI IMG/M metagenome (GOLD analysis project Ga0310811, IMG submission 207642) | Soil microbial communities from experimental microcosm in Duke University, North Carolina, United States - YC | ecosystem: Engineered > Artificial ecosystem > Soil microcosm > Unclassified ...
TGCTCGTGACTGGCTCCCACCGTTCTCAGCTTCTCGTCATTCACACTGCTCAGAACGTCATCTCGAACGAAGAACAAGTTGACACCCATATCCTCTGCATACACCAGTGTGTATCCCAGATCCTGACCCAGCTTGATCAATGCGTCCATACTCGCTCCAAAGTAATTGCTACCATCCCATGATCCGTACGCTTGATAGTGGATCACTCGATCTTCTCCAGCCGTGTGACTCGCATTGTACTCGATCACCACGACACGCGGTCTGGACTTGATCGCTCTCCAGACATACCAGTCATTGTAGTCAATATCGATCGACAGCAGGTCGTACTCTGCAGGCACCTTGTACTTGTTCAACAATTCCTGGATGTTCTCCGCGGTGACAAACTCACGGTGAAGGTCGATGGTTAGATCTTCGTTACCTCCATCCATCAGTAAGCCTGTCCACCCATGTTGCTCACGTAGGAGGCGCGTGTTGCACTCGACCCCGTTCTGAGCACCAAACTCCACATAGTACTTGTCAGTGGTACCAATGACCTCAAAGATGGCTTCCAACACTCCATCTTCACCGTTCTGAGAGTAGACTCGGCGTTCGCGTGTAGAGAGGAAGCTGTGCATCTGGAATGAGACGTGGATGGGAGTTTGAGAAGTGGAGTGTTTTGTTTGATGTGTGAGAATGGATCCACAGCGTGTGAGACTGAGCACAGGTGCTCAGTCGGAATGGAGGAGTGAGAAGAGGAGCTCACCGACCAACACATTGTCACACTATCCTTCTCAATGAGATGATTTGCTCATTCTTCAAATCCCCATCTCTGATTGCCCCTCCTCTCCCTCCCTCCTCTCTTTGTCATTCTCATTCGCTGTATCCTTTGTTCCGTCATGCCCGTTCTCTCTCGCGCCCTTGCTGTTGATGTCAACTCTCCATCGTTCCAACGCCTCTCAACCGAGGAGAAATACCGTCTGTTGCTCGATGAACGGTGCGTCTTGGAAGACCGTCTTCGCCTGTATGAAGAGCACAAGGAGGACGAGACCCAGCCGTCTGATCTCTCGGTTGCACTCGTTCTGGATCGTGTCAATCGTCAGAACGTCAAGGACTGTTGTGACACTGTCATGAGAGCGTTTCGTTCTGGCAAGAAGATCGTCACTCTGTTTGGCCACATGCAAGCAGGTAAGACACGAGCTCTGTGCGAAGTCGGTAGGGAGTATGCCAATGAGCATGCGCATCAGGGAGAAGGATTCCAAGACTCGTTCCAGCGCTCTGTCATCTTTATCAGTGGGTACTCTTCCGTTGGTCTGAAGAACGAGTCGATCAAGAAGATTCTGGACGAGTTCGAACAGGAAGGCATCTCCTCTAGTGAGATCAAGTACTACCATCGCAATGACCTGAACAAGAACAGTGTCAAGGAGATCTGTCGACTCGCGCAACTGAATAATGCTCTGATTATTATAGACGAGGCACACATTGCCTGTGAGGAGGGTATGACGATGGACGAGTTGTTGGAGAGCACAGGGATCCTTGATCGGGACAATGACGTCAAGGTGTTGGCTGTCTCGGCCACTCCTTCTGCATGCCTACAAGACTGCCACGCTTATCTGGATCATGAATTGGTCTGCTTGAGACCAGGTGAAGGGTATGTCGGAGTGAAGAAGCTGTTGGAGTTGGGATGTGTCAGGGAGGCCAAGGACTTGTCGACCGATGAATCGGCGAGTGTCGAACTGGTCAATGAGATTATGGAACGATGGGGTATGCGCGCTCCTAAGGTGCATATGCTAAGGGTGCGCTTCAGAGCACCCTCTGAGAAGCAACAGAGGAAGGCTGAACGCGAAGGGACAGTCCTACAGATGACGTGTCAGTTCGAGGAGTATCTAAGACGGGCTTTAGGAGGCCACGGGTTCACCAGAGCCAACTATACTATCATCCATCATGATCAGTGGAATCGTATGCACAATGTCGACGCTATGCTCGAGTCTGGTGTGAACAAGCACACGTTTGTAATGATCAAGGAGTTCTACAGGTGTGGCAGATCGCTCAGTAAGAAGCATCTCGGTGTGTTTTACGAGAACAGGGTGAGTAAGCCAGATTGCAATACTGTCGCTCAGGGCGGATTAGGTCGTCTTTGTGGATACTGGTCATACAGTGACAATCGTTCCCTACCAATGGTCTATACCAGTGTATCTGGTGCTCGTGAATGGCTGAAGAACAGCGAGAAGGCCGAGAATCTTGAACGGAGAGATCAGAAGATTATTCACACCACTGTTATGAATAGTCGCATACTCTCGGTTCGTAAGGACAAGTCGATCAAGGCTCGTCCCACCATGTTCTCTGCTCGTTCTAGTATCCATTCGGAGGAGATGGTCAGGGAATACCATGTCTACGTCAAGGAGTGCAAGAAGCCCAATGGGAAACGAAGTCGTGAGTACAAGGTGATGTCGAACCAGAGACGTCGGACACATCCATCCTCCTCGTCTTCATCCCATTCTAGACCTAGGTATGATTCCGAGTATGTAGAGCTCCCCAAACCTATTCGAAGGGTGCTTGACTATGAACTGACTGGTCGTGACGATCAATGGGAAGAGTTTCTCAGACAGTTCAAGGAGGATCAGGAAGAACAGATTGTGGTCTTACCAAAGCGGTCGGATAGTGCTCGGAATGTCAGTACAGGTGTATGGGCTCCTAGTCGGTACGCACCAAAGGATCCCTTTCCACACATTCGAGAACTGAAACAGATGTATCTCACCCAGCTTGTACTGACCGAGTACTATAACGAGCTGTATCGCATTAGATTGGTACCTGGTAGTCGTCCTGGGTGTCGCGAGTTTTTGGACAAGAACGATCAACAGTGCACTCTTATATACGATCTATTCGATCCTGACACTCATGAGCTCACACCTGAAAAGAAGGTGAACCTCGGTGTCAACGGAGCTTCAGTTGGTAAATGTCTCTGTTATGTTGGACGCAAGGAGGGGAGTGAATCGCTGTTTGCGTTTGTGATCTTTGAGCAGACACACACGGTTCAGAATTAAGTAAAGGACGAGGTATGGAGCAGACGGTAATGTCCAGGGGTCTGAGTCGAGAGCCGTTTGTTGATGCGTTTTTCACCTTGCCTGTCGTGATAGATGACTGTGTCAACCAGCTGAGACCCTTCTTGCCTTCCAATTGCATGTATGTTGACTTCTCCGCAGGTCAGAACGCGTTTGCTATCAAACTCGGTCTGCCGTACCTCGCATTTGACCTGTACAAGTATCCGAATACACAAGGTACGGTGGAACAGAGAGATTGGCTGAGTGTCGATCATCTAGATTTGATGGATGGATGCACGTCGATGTGTGTTGGATTCAACCCGCCGTTCGGACATCACTTCGACCTTGTTCACCGGTTTGTAGAGCACGCCATGTCGTTCCAACCAAGCGTGATCGCTCTCCTGTGTCCTGCCAACTACAAACCTAAGGTGCACACCGATCGGTTGTACGAGACTGTGTTGCGCCATTTTGTAAGACGAGACGCGTTCTACATTCCAACCACTAATACTCCATTCGCGTTCCCGTGTAAGTTTCTCGTGTTGAAGAAACGTATTACAGAGCTGGTTCCTACTAGTAAGCCAGGTTTGTCAGGTATACCATGCAGGATATCGATGGTCTACTCACGCAATGACGTCCCACGCCACGAACGTGCCATTCTCATCCGAATTATAGGTGCGAAAGCGGGTCGTTCATTCTTCGACACTCACGCTAATGGTTCACTTACAGAGTACAGATTGAACGAAGCGACTCGAACAGTGTCTAGTTGGGATGACACGGGAATAGCAGATCGACGGTACGACGTGATCGAGCTACTGGACGACAACATCGACAGGGCGCGATTTCGAGAAGGCCTACTGGATGCATGGCGTGAAGAACGTCCAGATGCGTTCTGGTCTGAAGGTGGGTACAATTATTCGATCTCAATGGCGTTGCTTAGGAGTCTTATAGTCAAGGTACTGGAACGATTGAATGTTTCACACGTACAAACAAGGTGATCAGTTTGATATACACACGACTTGTCTATCAATGATAGACAAGTTACGATCGAGGCAAAATCACCAACTCTGGCATTGCTCGTGCGTTTGTCTTGTCTCTGCTTGTCTGTGTCATTGTGTATTGCCATCGACATGGTATCTGTATGAACTTGCTCTTGTCACCATATAATTTGCGTATGTGCTCACAGTTGTTGTAACACAGCATCCAATTCTTCTTGGTCTTGAGGTAATCATAGAGACGCTCGTGATCGAACGAGTTTTGTACATCACCGTCTCGTCCATACATGCGCATCCGTCTGCCAAAATAATAGGGTGGATCCAAGAACATAACCGACTCGAGCTTGTTCGCCCTAGCAATCTTGAGTGCCTTGGTGCAAAATGGTTTCCAATCTCCACACACAAAATCAATGTGCTCGACGTCGACCTTCCTCAGGCTCTCCTTGGAACGGTTGTGAAACGCATCAGCCATGCTGTCAGCAAATCCCCCCGCTAAGGTCAGCGCCCCAAAACTACACCTATTCAACAGGTAAAAGTCAATGGCACGCTGTCTACGGGTCTTAGCGTTCGAATTTGTCTTGAGAATACGTTTGCGTATCTCATGGAATTTCTCATATGTCATACGTGGACACCGAACCACCGCATTGATGAAGTCGTTACGGTTCGACTGGAAGTACCTCCAGAAGTCCATCAGTCTCGCATCACAGTCGTTCGCGAAGACGTGTGCTCCTGTCTTCTTCTGAACGAACATCTCGAACGAACCACCTCCAAAGAACGGACTGACCAGCAGATCGCACTCTGGGTAGTACCGGTGGAAGATCTCCCATAGCTTCTTGCATGCCTTGGATTTACCACCAGCAAAGCCTATGACGGTCATTACGTTCACACTTTTTGGTAGCTATGTTCGATGTATGTCACAACAAACACTCAATTAGCTCTGCCAGATATGCATCTTATCCATTGCTATATGAATACGCTCTGGAAGCAGTGCTGATGCACCATCACGGGGTGTATCCTCACGTTTTCATCAACACGACTCCTACCACCGCTACACACATAATGAATGTCCCTGTACCGAGCATGCGATGTTGGCTGAGTTGGTCGTGCAGTTCTTGGTCTGTCATCTCATAATGGCTGTTCTCTCTGATCATTCGGAGCGCTTGGCCAGCGCGCTGATCTTCAGGTACGGAACCATCTCGTTCATGGTAAATCTCCATTAGACTCAGATGCCTCAGTGTAGCTACCATCATGCCAAGCAACAAGATGATCAGAGTGTACCTACACACCCCTCCTCCGCGTATCCATACCAGTCGAACCAACAATATGCCGATCAGCACATTGACGATCACATCCTTGACATGATCATACCAATCTCCAAACTGAGTCACCATGTTGTAATGTCGCGCATATGCCCCATCCACACAATCAAAGAAGTATGACAGGATATACGAGCATACAAACAGACTCGCGTTCTGTTGATAAAGAGCGATTACTGCGATCACACCGAAGATCAGGGATACAGTGGTCATATCATTAGCGGTCATATCGAACATTCGTCCCACCCTACATACATGCGGAACAACGAGATGGAGGACATTGTCAACCGGACAATCAAGGTGTCGAGGGAGCTTTTGCATCGCGACAGTGGAGTGCACAGCCTCCAGGGAGCTTTTTAAAAAACGCAAATGGCTTTCCCACCCGTTCTGATCATCAATTTGGATCAGGATACTCAGAGATGGAAATCCATTGTTGAACGATTACAGGATGTTGAAATTGGTGAACGTAACATCATTCGCATTCCTGGTGTCTATGGCAAGGCTCTGTCACACTCAGAACGCAGGCAACAGACGAGCACGTTCTGTAACCAGTTCTGTACACCAACAATGATCGGTTGCTTCCTGTCTCACCGCAAGTGTTGGCAGTATATTGTGGATCATGACCTCTCTTGTGCTGTCGTTTTAGAGGATGACGCACGTCCCCTGCCCAACTTTCGTTCCTTGGTGAATCAGGCGCGGTCAGAGGTACCTCGTGATTACCATATACTGCTGTTGGGGTGCTTTCTGTGTCACATGTTCCCCAGCACAGATGTGATTTCAGGTCTGTATTCTCAGCTAGGTGGCACACACGACTCCCATTGGATATCGAAACACGTACGCAGACCCGGAGGGTGGGCAGGAACTCATGCAATGATCGTGAGCCGTGCGGGAGCCAGGTGGTGCTTGAATCGATGGAAACGTGCCGAATACCACATTGATGTCGTGTTGAGACAAGAACGTTTGCTAAAGATCTATGCCACCGTGAGACCGCTGGTCAACCAAAAAGGATGGATCTCAGACACCGATGGAGAGATATCACACAATACAGGCAATGGCGATTGGGTTGTTCAGACACTGAACCACGTACCGTTTGATAATGGTCAAATGTCACTGGGATTCGCATTCGGCATGCCTGTACTACAGGTGGGAACGGTTCCAATTCTGGTGTGGCATACGATACTAATGGTGATGGTTCTACTAGTCATCTGTTTGTCGACTCGAGGCTGAGAATGTCATCTATACTCTAGTGTTCTCGAATCACCACCTGTGCACACCAGTCAGATACAGACCGATCACTTACTCGTTCGCAGACCCAACCGTCTTCCCGTTCGCATACAGCGCGTCAATCTTCTCCCTGACCGCACGAAACACACTCTCCTCCAGTGTACCAGAATCCGTGACAGAGTAGAACGCTACATCGGCTCGAACGAGCTTGGTCGGATCACGTTCCAAGAGCACGTGCTCTGTTCCATTCTCAAAGCGACCAACAGCCTTGCCCACACCCAACATAGCGTGGTCAATGCCCACCTTCGTTCTCATGCCCACCTTGTCCACCTGAGCAGACAGAGACATCATCACATTCATGTTCCCTGAACTGATATTCATGCTGTTCACATACGACTCCTTCTTCTTGGACGAGTTGGACTGGAACGACGCAGAGCACGCCTCCAGACACTGAAGGGTATCCGAACAGTCGTCGTCACCCAAAGAACGACGTAACTGAGCGCGCTGTTTCAGTGGAACGCTATACACAATCAGGAAATTGCGTTTGAGTTCCTCGGCGTCCATCTCGCCCTCCGTGGATTTGCCCCTCAAGATGCGATCCTCCTTCAGCCTGGTGGCCGTCAGGTTGCATGCTTGACCATTCTGATTCGCATACAGTGTCTGCATCCTGTTGACCGCAGTTTGAGGAGACGTGCTCGTACTGGTAGACAGGATGAATAGCAGTCCGGGGTTGGAGGGATCGTAGGTCTGATAGTTGAACACATACGAATTGAACTCACACGTACCATTCTCCAGAGGCAGGATACTCTGTTGAGCTGAGGTCAATACACCATGTTTGGTGTCCAACTCACAAGACAGATCCACCACTTTGCCCGTGGAATCCTTGATACCTGTCTTGAGATAGTCCAACAGACCAATCTCACCACTGGTGGACACCAATTTAAAGTGAGCATCCGAGATGGGAAGGACGACCGACTTGTCCACGAAATTGGGGAACCGAATCACAGGTAAATTGATTGAGTGGTTGCTGAGTCTCAAGCATGCATCAGTGATGTTGTTACCCCAGCACGAGATGTTGTTCCCAAACATATCCTTGTATCGACTCACATCTGTCCACTGGATGGACGTGATGCTCAACCCATGCTTCTTTGCGTGTTCACAAGCCTGTTCGTTCGTGTGAATAGACGCGACATCACGAACAAGTGCATCACTCACAGAGCTACGAGACAGGAACGAGGGTATCCAACTCATTGTGTATGTTCGGGAGGAATGGATAGTTCAGTATGGGAGAGAGATGGATAAGATGGGAAGGAGCAATTTGAGTAATGAGTCTGCATCACACACACTTAATCCATCCATTCATCTATTCATCCAGATCTCCTTCAGTTCAACAAGCTCCACATCTGTTGCTTCTTGACTTTCAAGGCGGTCAAGTGCATCTCGAGATCAGCAATCTGCACACACAAGGCGTGGAATTGCGCCGCGCGATCCACCTGGTCTCTACTGGCAATCAAGCTTAGCTCGACACGCGGATCCTCACCATTAAACAAGCTGTATGATGGGGACAGAGTTCGTTGTCCAGGGAGTGGAGACACTGAGCGCGAATGAGCTGGACGCATAATCACACGATCGGGTGTGCTGACCACCACGTTAGATGTCTCACTATCCGACTCTGACTCCAACCCATCATTGTCCAGCTCCCCACCAACCGGTTCAGGTGCTCCAGGTTCAGAACGAGAGCGATCTTGATTGTCGTTACTCTCCTTCTCAAGGTCACTCCCATTCTGAGGTGGTAACACCACAGTGACAGACATGTCCTTCTGCTCCACATCATCAGGCTGTGCATCCTCATAGTCATCTTGACAGCCATAGTCGTCCCCATGCACATAATCGCTCTCCAGTTTGTAGGGACGTGACTCACGTACACGTAGTTGAAGGCCATCCAGGTAGGTATGATTAACATGTTTCAGCTGGGACTTCCCATCCAGCACAGTGGGTGGTAAAACGACAAAGGCATCCGCTGTCTTGTACTTGCTCTTTGCACGCACCTTCCGAATGGAAACCGACCAAGGCTGGACACCCAGGCAGTCATGGATATGTTGAGCCAACTGGTGATCATACACGTTCTCGCTCACATTGGTAATGTAGAGCACACAGCCCTTGCGTTTGGAGTGGTTGTATGATTCGCGACACTCTTCAATCCAGATCTCCGGGCACTCATTCACCATATGCGAGTAGACCACTCTCTCAAACACGTTCCAGATCTTACTCCTGTCCACTGTGAAGTACAATGTCTGAACGAGCTTCGAGTCACAAGTCGGGAACGTTCCCAGCTCGTTCGGCTTACCTTCGAGAATGTATTTGGAGAGCCAGTTGCGCACTTCACGACGTGACATCACCTTCGCCGAGTGGGTCATATTGAATCCGCTCAGTCTCAGACGACATACTTTGGAAGGATCGAAATGGGGTGAACAGAACGCTGGATCGGCCATGATGGAGGAAGACGGCATTCGGAGAATAGAGTGGAGAACGAACGAGATCGAGATAGGGGAAAGAGGACAGGGAAGTGCGTTTGAAGAATGAGTAGTTGAGTGTGGCTACGCATCGGGTGTGGTGGAGGATTGAGACACTGTGCATACCGCGACTGACACACAGTCTAACACGTGGTGTATTTAAGACACTGTGCATACCGATTCTGCAGTTCCGGAGTTTAGGTGTCTACGTGATTTGACACGCTGAGGCTCGACGTGTCAATTTCTGTGTATACGCTCCCTCTCCTCCCACTCAACCTAGATTCATTCTTCAACTTGTCAACCCAATTGTCCGACCTCTCCTCCCACCCATCATGTCCTCCAATACCATGTCTGTCCTTGACTTGCTTCGTTCTGGTCTACAGCATCGCGATCTGGCGTTCACCAACTGGCACCTCGACTCGATTCTTTCCGTTCGCAACACACTGGAGACGAGGCAACGAGTCCTCTCGATCATCACCGAGGAGGTCAGCCACACATACCCGTTCGATCGCTGTGCGGATCTGCGTACGTTGTACAAGGTGGTTCAACAACGTGGCCGGCCTCCACTCACGGTCAAGCATTTACGTTCAATGGTTGAAATGGTGTGTCGTGCTCCAATCTGTCCGTTGCCACGTCAGTACATTGCGTGCTTTGAGTCTTATACATTGGAGTTGACAGGGAAGGACAAGGTTCTGCACGAACATGTTGAACAGCTGATCCATTACGGGGGAAAGGTGGAGAGCAGTACGGCTAACCCAAACCCACCCATTTCTGATACTCCCATGTCGTTCATGACCCATCTCGGTGAATGCACGTTCAATGGCCTCCAGTTGTATCCAGATGATCCTATCCATCTTCACGTTGAGATGACGACTCTCCTCAATCAGCTTCGACAGCATCAAATGGTGGCGTTTGGTAATTGCCTGTCGCTTCACGAACGCACACGTCCGTTCGCGGAGATGGGTCATGAACGACATGGAAGTCGCGATCCGATGCTGGCCTTGTGGGACGCATGGGTATACCAACAGTCGCACTTGTTTATGCAAGATGTCCTGCGGTTCTGGAGACACGTGTACCTCATGTTCCCCGACTCGACCATTCAGAAGACGGTGCTTACACAGGGGTTGTTGACCATCTTCTATGCCGAGTACTTGAGCGGAGAGATCACCGAGTTGGACAAGGTGGAGAAATCATTGAACATACAGACAGGGTTGGATATGCTCTGGGAGAATGGTCGTCATAATACCCCTGTTAGCATCCCGCCACCTCCTCCCATGTTGAGAGAACGGCCACTCCCCACTGCAGGCCGATTCCGTAACGCCCTGATCTCGAACGTGTACCGACGTGTCATGTACCTGCGCGGGGATGCACTCTCCATTCTGGTGGAACCGCAGAGCCATGTTCACCCATGTCGTTCGACTCCGTACAGGTTACTACCAGGGTGGTCTCTGATTCGGCTGACTTACTCGACATCTGGCTCGTTCGAACTGGGTTTGGCGTACCGATTGTCGACATTTCCATCTGAGCGTGCACACCAGATCTCGAAGCTCAACCTCATGGATCTCTTTCGTTCGGTGATTGGAATGAACCGGTTGAGAGGAACGTGTGTGATCCCTGATCCCACCACATCCGATCGTTGGTATTGGCTAGTGCCGATCCAATCTCCCGCTCAAGCAGGGACAGCCACCTTGGGCAGGTTTGATGCGAACGGACGACCATCTGGAATCGTTCATGGACTGATGACGTCAGTTGAGATGAGACTAGAGTACCTGTATCAGTGTTGCTTCCGATCTATCATGGGGTGTGGGCAATCCAATGAGCCCGGACGGTTGGTGCTCTCGTCGTTTGTGATGATGGACGATCCCGACTCGATCCGTTTGCACTCGGGCTTGGAGTTCACATTAGGTACGAGGGCGTTTACCTACGAGTTGGCTCAACTCTTGCTCCAAGATCTCGGGTCAGGTAAGTTCAATGAGTCATTCACTGCTCTGGGAGGGGTGTCTGCACTGTCGATGGGCGAGATGACACAATTGTTTCAACACGCAGGTCTATCCAACATTTCACGTGATGTGCTCGAGACTATTCAGCAACGATCACGTTCAATCGGAGTCATGACCTACCAGGCTTTGCGTGCATGGGAACCACACTCATGAGGAGAACAGAACACACATACATATACACACAACGTAAAATAGAACTACCAGTTAGAATTAGAACTCATCCACTAGAAGACCCGTTCTCTCATTCTCTCACATCATGACCACAGCGGTTTGATTCGACAAGACAAACTGGTAGACCTGGTTCTGCCATGCTCCACCAAACAGTCCTGAACACCCACCAATCACAGCTCCATACAAGGCATAATGGGAGTTGGTTCCTGCCCAGCACTGTGCTCCAGACTGCAACCCCAAGACATTGTAACTACCTGCATCAGCAAGCTCTTGGCAATTCTCCAATGTACCAATATTGCCCGACAGTTCATTGGGAATAGCACGCACCTCTGCATCCATGAAGCACCCGACATACACCCAGTGGCCTGAACGAACAGGAATGGGTGGAGGCTGAATGGGTGGAGGAATTACGGTGGCAGTGGTCAACTGGTAGACTTGGTTCTGCCATGCACTACCAAAGGTGGTAAGACACAGAACAGCTCCCCACTGGGCATAATTGGGGTTGATGCCTGCCCAGCATTGACTGCCCGACTGTAATCCAATGGTGTCGAACAGAGGATTGGTGAGTACGGCTTGCTGTTGACACTGTTGAGGAGTAGAATAGGCACCGGGGATTTGGGTTGGAATTGCACGAGCCGGTTGTTCTTGGAAGCATCCACGGTACGCCCACACTGGCACACCCGTTCCAGTCCCATGTCCACCCTGACCAAGTGTGCTGACATTCACAGGAACAGAGTGTGCTGGCCATGGCCAATAGGTGGGGAACACATAGTCCGAGCTGATCAGAGCCGTCATGTTCTGCAACATTTGGGGCTCTCTGGTTGATCTCACCTGATTCCTTTGCTCCACCCATGACTTGACTGTGTTGTCCAGACTTGTTCTACAGTGACTCTGTCCAAACTCAAAGATGGTGTTCTGACCGTTCGTTTGAGCCCACGATTCGGCGTTCTTGATGTACGACTCGATCGAGGTCAAGTATGAGGGTCCATAAGGAAGGCTGACCGTCGACAGGGCAAACTGCATCCCGGATGCCGAACTGGACGAGAGGGTTATGTTTGGATTCGTTCCAAACTCAATCGCCGTCTCTCCCTGGGCATTGATGATGGCCGAGATGACGTGGTTGGTGACAGAGGGCGTCAGTGGTTCGACCAACCCAATACACAGATACGTACCGTTAAACAATGCATAACCGGGGTTGGTGGCGTCAATCAGTGAACGACCACCTCGACTCAGGGCTACCGTCGGTGGTTGGTAAGGCAACTGCCAGTACTCCACATCCGAATCGAGGGTCGGGTGCGTGTAATAGATCGAGTTGTTGTTGTAGACCTGAGGGATACCCTGTGCCACCTCCAATGTCGCTGGGAACGGGGCAATCTGCCAACCGGCATTGACACAGATGTTGTTCTCCATCGTGAGTGGCACGGTATTCTCCCCACCAAAGACGCACTGGCCTGACACATTGAACAACAGATTGTTCACAAACGTGGAACGATCGGATAACCCATAGATGCCTCGGCTTAACCCAACAGATCCCCCACCTACAATACCAGACAACATGTTGGTGTCCACACTGCCTACAAGGTTCCACTCGATCACGCCATTCGTAGTGATGGGGCCACCATCCAAGTGAATCGCATTGGTGTGGTTGAACGTGTTGAATGCAACATCTACCAACGCACCCGTTGCTACACCCACATACCCGGCACGATCAATCGTATTGCCCCAAAATGTCCCCCATTGCACAGGGTTCAGAACGGCGACATATCCACACGTCACACCCCACTCCATACAGATGTTGCTAAACGTGTTGTTGACGATCTGCAGGGTTGTGGCGGTGACATACAGGCCTCCACCCGAGTACTCCACTACATTGTCATACATCATGAACGACATGACATTGCCTACGGTATTGTCGGAGGAGTTGGTCGTGTCAATCCCGCCTCCCGAGATAGTGATGGCAGTGCTGACCATGTATCGACTGATGGTGTGGTGGAGGTTGAACTCAGCACAGTGGAACGTGTAGACGGATCCGTACCCATACCGAAACTCCCACTCCCTCAACTCAAAGTACTGGTTCGTGCCTCCAAACCCGACCATGCCAAAGATGGCCGATGGATCCACCCCTCCAGCAAACAGAACGACACTGAATGCACCTTGAATACCTTGATCGACAAGTGAGTGAGCAAACCCAGTCTGAGTGAAGGGAATCACTGATGGGTCATAGTTGGTCATCAACAGCTTGGCGTGGTAGTCATTGGCTGGATGGATGTAGATGGTATCGCCTTGAATCAGGTATTCCTGAGGAGCGTCAAAGAAGTCGCGATGGTTCACCAGGATTTGACCCATTGACCAACCTCCGTACCCTGACGCGCCTAGCGACTCATTGAAGTACCAATTGATATAGAACGAGGTGTCTCCACCCATGTTGTAAAAGTGAGTAGGTTGCCAGCGCGGGTCATTGGCCAATGTGGAAGGCACGGGGATGGTCTTGATCCAGTCCGTATCCCATGTGTAGTTCAGTGGCAAGGCACACGGGACACTAGATGTCAAACCACTCGTACAGTTCACCAATTGCTCCACAAACAAGCTACAGTTCACCGTGGACGCCTTGTAAGTACCAATTGGATTGGCCTGCTGAACAATGAAGTCGTTTGCACGATACACAGTGGTGGCAGACGAGTAGTAGTTGTCTTGAGAAGCACCCTGTATCCACCCTTGTTCGTTCTTCCCATACAAGACGTGTTTCATCTGACACCATGACCCCAGGGACAGGAACAGATCGGTTTGATTCGACAATGTATACAGTTGTCCAGTGGTGGAATTGACGCGTCGAGTCGGATCCAATAGCATGTACTCGTTAGTATTGTTGCCGTGAGTCACATTAGGGTTGACACGATTGGGGTATCGAGCTTCGACGTACTGGACTCCATTGATCCATAATCCCCCAAGAACGGTAACTCCATTGGAGTTTCGGTTGGAGAACGGAGGCACAAACTGATTGCCCGTGGTCTGAACGAGAGCCGTCAAGTTGTAGCTGAGAGCCCAACCCACGGTTCCATTCGCGTATGTCCACGAGACATTGTGCCATTGTGTATTGGGAGAGAACGTGCTCTGGGGCAGGATATGAGCACGAGTCACCATGGGTAAGGGATATATGATCGTACCATTCTGAGTGTCTCGGCAGTCGTACGATCCAAACACCACTGGAGCCTTCTCACTGCCAATGGGTGAACTCGTGCCTTGGATGAGCAACCCACCCTGGTACTCTTGGTTGCCACGACAATATAGGATGTGATCACCAGCCTGGATGGATCCGCCATTGATGTGTGTCTGAACGCCATTCGAAGATGCCCAGCACGTGGAACGATTCCCAATAGTGAGGATACCCGAGTTGGTGTCTTTGCCAAAGATCGCGTCCACACAATACTGAGTGGCAGTGACAGTAACGGGAGGGTTGAATACAGCACCCACCACCAGGGTCGCGATCAATACGAGTCGGAACAGCATGATAAGAGTGGAGTTGTGTAGAATGGGAAGAGTAAAAAAGTGACAGTAATGAAATGGGGTTTTGGGGAATGGGTGTCAATGATTTGATACAGAAGATGGGTATGGGTATCCCTCCTCTCTATCAAATCTCTGGGTATACACAATATACAGTATCACTCACAATCACATGCGCACCAACTTTCGACCACGGTATCGAGTGCGTGTCTTCGTCTTCTGGATATTCATGGAAGCTGGTCGGTCATTTGGAATCGAACCCGTTCCAGCAGACACAAATGCGGTATCCAGCTTCACCTGCTGAGAACGAGTCCTTCGGGTATCCTTGATCAGGGATTGCGTGGAGGGAGGCTTCTTGATCATCGCCACTCCTTTCTTCCGAATGGGAGCGGTCGGAATCAACTCACCTTTAGTGTGAACAATCCACCCGAAGATCATGATGGCCGAGTCGGCCAGATCATCCTGCTTGGGTCGGGCTTCTTCCCACTTGATCCATGTCAACGGTCGGTACAGCCAGTGCCTGTCCTCGTCATACAGGTCTTCAGGTAGTTCCTTCCACAACTCTCGACACCGTGAGATTGTACACACACTCCACTTCTTGCGCTGTTCGTACTTGTTCAGATCAAACTTGGGCACACCCGATTCGTTCGAGAGTGTTGACAAGTACTGCGTCTTCCAGACAGGCCGGATCAGCTGGACGTGGACGTTTGGATACCTGCACATGAAGTACGACAGTGCATAGTTCTGAACGGCGTTCGCATCGTGGTTGGATGTCATTTGGTGCTCGATCCCAACAGCGTTGACCCTGTGTAACAGGTGAGTCATTTTGTCAAACTCCACGATCAGGTTCTTACACAGCTGGGTGTGGGTGGCGTTCTTGACTCCACCACTCAGATCAATGCGATTCCAATAGGCCAAACGTGTGTGAGCACATAGGGAAGCCAAGGTGAAGCCTGTGGTGGGAGGGAATGGACGCTTGATTTCGATCACGGCCAGTGCTAGGTTCATTACTCCAGGGTCAATCGCCAAGACATACATTTCTGTGTGAGTGGAGAGAGAGATCTAGACGTTCTTAGTTCTTACTGACCAATGCCTCCCTCTCGATTCAAGAAGCCTGACATCAGTACACCCATCCCTCCTCTTCCACCACCTATACGTTCTGGTGTACCTTTGAACCCTGGCTTACCACCTATCCCGAAACCAGTGTCTGCAACCAAGGGTAAGAGTGCGCGAACGAGAGCTGTATCTAAACCAGTTCAGGGTTCCGAGTCGAACGAACAGAAATCCACCCCCATTTCCATTCCAGTCGAGCCATACATCTCCATCCAGATCACCAACTTCCGCTGTTGGGATGGTGTACACACGTTCTACTTGCCTCTTCACCGAGGGCTAGTCCTTATCCAGGGACAGAGCGGACGAGGGAAGACGTCTATCATCAGTGCTATCAACTGGGTGCTGTCAGGCAAGACGGCGGTCAATTCATGCTCGTGGGGTAAGAAGCGCATGATGTGTGAGGTGAGCTGGTTCCCTGTACACCCCACACTCTCCAATCTCCGCTCGATCAGTCGGTGTAACACCCCTCGGCAGTTCAAGCTCACGTTCACAGATGGCACTGTCATAGACACCACGGCCGAAGCTGAAGCCTGGTTGGCTCAACAAGTGGGTATCCCGTTCTCACTGATTGGACAACTCAGTCTGCTTAGTCAGAAATTGTTGGGCGTTCACCAACACCTGATGCAGTTACCTCAGGCGGACAAGAGCATCTTCCTCCAACAGCTATTCGTTCCTGACGAACGTCACAAGGATCTCGTGGAATCCTTGAGGACGTTCTGCAAACTCAAATCCAAGGAGGCCGAACACAACCTGTTGGTGAGCAATGCCCTGTTAAAGCAGGCTCGTTCAAATATTGAGGACTGGGAGAACCAGAACGATCATCCCGTATCAGGAATGATGTTGTCTCCTGTCGAGATTGAACGGAGAATACAGGAACTTGAGCGCATTCACCAGTCGTGGATGGAGTACGAGACGCGTCGGTCGTTGTTTCAAGGTGCACTGGCTCACCTGCGACAGGCGTTCGAGAGTTCTGTTCACTCCAGCCTGCTCGTTCCATTCGAAGAGTGGGTAACGGATTGGCAAGGAGGCGATGTTTTACATGCCGAGCTAGATGGATTGGTTCAGGACTGTGAAGCCATCAGTCGTGAACAGCTCCACACCGCCAATGCTATCACCCTAGCAGTGTTGGAGACGGAAGAACGTTCACACAGGCAAGCACGCGTCACACGTGCTCAGCAGGAGCTGGATCGACGCATTTCTCGATGCGCTTCTTATTCCGAGGAGACCGTCACTGTCCAGACCAAGAAGGTGAACGAACTCGAACGCAAACTTGAACAACACAAACGTGTGTCGCAGGCTCTCCAGAAGCACATCAAGCAATTTGGAATGGATGATGACATCGAGCAGACCGTACAGAGGCTCGAGGCCGAATCTATGTCATTGACTTGTCCTTCGTGCCAATCGAGCATCCGGTTTGATGCGGAACGTGGGTGGATATTGAACGAATCTGAATTGGTGGTGTCCCATACGAGTTCCAGCTCTGCTCCCTCTCTTCACACTCAACTATCTGCGCAACTCCAGGTCATGAAAGACAAGCAACGCTGGGAAGGTGTATTGTCTGAACGCAAGCGTCTCACTCGGGACATTGAGGAGCAAAGCATGTCTGACAAGGATGTGCAGAACACCAGTGAAGAGATATCCCGTCTGAACCAGTCGATCCAGACCGGTCGAACGCTATTGCAGGAACGCAAGCGCGCAGAGGACGAGCTCTTGTCTTCTCAGAGAGCACTGACCGAACCCTCGTCCTCCATGCTTGTTCGAGCACGCTCTCAACCCACAGAGGGTGCGTTACCCGACTCAGACAGGTGGTCTGTAGACGTTCACATGGAAGCCAGCACATTGTACAGGAATATAGGCCAGATGATCCGTGATCTTCGACCGGTATCTGCACCACCTGAACATACGCGGTGGACACCTGAACACGCCTCTGAACTCATCAATTGCCGTGTGCAACTGAACTCACATAGCGAGTATGAACGTGTACAGAAATGGAAGAGAGAGGCCGAACAATCGGAACGCACCTCTGAGCGAGAATCCAACCGGTTCGAAGGTGCACGTATCCTGGAACGATTGTGTAGGGAGATGGAGCTGAGCGTTCTGCAACAGCACCTCGTTCCACTGAACTCGGTGCTCCAACAGCTATTGGACGAAGTCATGTTCCAAGAAGGCGGGGAAATGCAGTGTCAATTCCAGATTGGGAGCACAGGGTCGAAACCCGAGGTATTGATGAGCCTGTTCCAACGCGGTCAATCCTGTGAAGAACGGAGTCTGTCTGGTGGGGAGTACGATCGACTGGCACTGGCCGTTAGCCTGACCTTGTACCGTCTGTTTGCTTCCAAGGTGGGGATACTGTGCTTGGATGAGAGCTTGAGTAGTCTAGATGCAGAAGTGTCCAATGGAATACTGATGAGATTGCATGACAACCGCACGCTAGTTCCGGGATTGGTCGTTATGGTGGATCATCACAACGGAACGGGGATGTTCGATTACACGCTGAGAGTGTGATGGAGAGCGAGCGATCCATCAAGACACATAGATCTATACTGTGCACACATCAGTCATTCTTCAACTCTCCAATCCAATCCCCATATCCTCACCTGACCATGTCTGACCTCTTCCCACTCATGTCCTGCCTGCCGTTCATCTCTCCATCCCATTTACCTCGTAGTTCGTTCAACCAAGCGATCAAATCACTCGTGTTCTGGTTCCCGTCACCCTTTGACATGCTGGCCTACATGGATGCCTACACGAGCTCACGTGACTACCTGGACATCTGTGGTGTCTTGCAGAAGCACTACGTGGCGTTGGAACGTGCGCCTCCGCTGACTGTTCTGGATGAGGTCGGCAAGTCTATCCGGCTGTCAGGTACGAATCAAGTGGTGATCCAGTTCACCACTGATTTGGACTTGCATCACGAGGATGAGCTCGAACAAGCAATACGGTCGGTGCAAACCACCCGTGACGCTATTGCGGATCGTCTTCGAATGCTGTGGAACGAGTACCTCTGCTTACTGATGGAATCTGAACGGAAGGAGATGGTGACGGGGGTTGTCTCGCAGAGGGCATTGGATATGTGGAGAGCTGAACGTCTCAGACATCTCAAGTACGGACAATTGAATGGCATGGAGATCCATTCCATTGTGGTGAGAGAGGACAAGCGGTCGGCCAAGTTCCTGGATGTCCTGTGTACTCCGCCCAACCCCGTCTGCACGTCCATGGTGTTGTCCAAGCGCAAGCGCGAGATCGAGGACAATCAGTTCTGTTCGACTGATGGATTAGAGTTGTTGATCATGAGCTGTTTAGAGTTGGAAACAGAGGGAAGAGGAGAGGTGGGGGTGGAGCAACCCGTAAAAAAGCGTCTCAGAGGTGTGAATGACACTCCGCTGGTGTGTTGAATACAAAAAGACACTGTGATCCGATGCCTTGTACGGTTCAGAGCCGAAGTCCGGATCGACCGCGTTCCAAACCAAAACCTAGGTGCTCTGCACGGCGTTCATCCTCATCTTCCAAACGTTCGACTGCGCATTCCCATCGTGCGTTCCAGTGGCCGTATGACAAGGCGTGGGTGGGGGTGATGTCGATGGATCAGAGAGATGAGCCGGATGCAACGGATTCAGAGCCTGATGTGAGTTCAAGCTCGAGCTCCAGTGAGGAAGAAGCCAATGACATCAATGTGGTTTCATCTAGTGACGAGGATGAACCGATCGTTCCACCTCAGCCCGTGATCTTGCCCCCTCCTGCTTCCACAACTCCACCCCAAGTTCCACAACCTGTTCCACAACCTGTTCCACAACCTGTTCCACAACCTGTTCCACAACCTGTTCCACCTCAAGTTCCACAACCTGTTCCACCTCAAGTTTCCTCACAGCCAGGCACCGTGCCTGAGGTGATTGTAGCTCCTCGTTCCACTGGGATGTGCGAGTACAACCGACCAGTCGTTGATCAGCACGATGTCTGTGTGGGGATGCTCAGTTGAGAGAACGAACATCTGGAATGAACGTTCTTCTTAAGCCACCATTCGAGACATTCGAACGAATGCAGAATCTCTGCTCCTGTAAAGCAAAGATCCCCAACTTGTCCCCCTATACAGTATGCGTAGAAGAACTCATGTCCCTCAATCACCCGTGTCTGCACTCTCTGAGCATTCGTACAGCTCAGACAGGAGTCCACTCAGTCCAATTGAACGTGTCATCCGTCGTCCACCGCCCATCGAGGTGGCCAAGAGCAGGTCAGACGACTCCGAATCCACCTCCGTGTCTGAATCCAAATCCAAGTCGCTCGTCAAGGCTGATAAGAAGTGGGTGTACGTGGGTGCCATTTTGATGACAGTGTCGGTCGTGCTCATCTATATCTGGATTCGACGCTCGAGGAAGAACGGGGTGGGGTCAAGTTCAGAGGAACACAAGTCCAGTAGACTCGCTCCGTCACAGGAACAGTTTGACCGGTTGCTTCAAGCCGCACTCGCTCAAGAGAAGGAGTTCAAGGCGTTGAAGCAACAGCACACCACCCTTATCCAAGCAGTCAGAGAACGTGATCAGCAACAAGTACGACCGGCTCCAGCAGGAATCACCCCAGTAACAGCGTCTCCTACCACCTCTAGTGTTAGAACAAAACCTGCCTTGGAGATCATTGATGAAGATCCGAACGAAGTAGATGACGAACCACCACGGCTGATTTTCACCACCACTGGGTCAGTTCCACATGGCGTGGTGCACCCGTTTGACATGATGGGTGGATTAAGTGGTCTGTTCCAACCTCCAATACGTTCAGGTGGTGCTGTGGTCGAAGAGATTGGTGACGATGAGAAACAGCTGGACTCGGAGTTGGAAGATACGCTAGATCAAGAGCTGGATCGAGAACTGAGTGCAGAAGACAGCGCTGTAGTTGTACCGGATGAGATCGTGGAGGAGGTTAAGGAGGAGGTTAAGGAAGAAGTGTCTTCATCCGAACCACCCGAGCTTCCTCCTCCCCTATCCACAATCACTACGTCCGTTCCAACCGCTCTCGTGTTTGATGATCCTGTCACCACGATCAAGCCTCCACCCAAACCACCAACCAAGCGCACACCACGAGCCAAGAAGAATCCCTCCACCCGAGTATCAGGTTCATAGAGGGAGGGTGATGCAGATGTGATCCACACCACTCGTTGTTCCTTAAGCCCTCAGTACAGGCAAGCCTTAAGGAACATACCAGGGCTTAAAGGAACTACCGACCTGTTCTGTCCTACTCCAAAATCGAAGACGCGAAATCTTGGATTTGGCACCTGATTCTTGCCTATGTTGATAAGAACACTCACAACCACCTCAACAATTACTCGCTCGCTCTTCTGAACCTGCTCTTCTCTTACACACACGCCAAGATGTCTACCGCCACTGCCGTATCTGCACCCGTCCCCGTCGCTGTCAAGAAGACAGCTCCTCGTGCCAAGAAGAGTGCCGCACCTCTCCCTGAAGTTGTGGCCACTCCTACCCCCACTCCTGTGTCTGAGAACACTGTCACTGTCCCCGAAGCTGTAGTGGTGGCCACTCCTGAATCCACCCCTGCTCCCAAGAAGAGTTCCTCTCGCAAATCGACCAAAGCTTCTCCTGTGGAGACAGTCAGTGTTGTGGTCACCCCTGCTCCTGCCCCTGAAGCCGTTGTGGAAACGGTTGCTCCAGTGGAGACCGAGCCCTCCTCCTCTGAGTCTACTGAAGATGCCAGCGCTTCCCAGCCAACCAAGCGCAAGACCCAAATCACTCGCGCTGATGTCGAGGCCAACAACCAGAAGATCGAGGCATTGTTCAAGACTCTCCTCCAAACAGTCAAGGACAAGAAGATCAATGGTATTACCAAGATGATCGAGTCACTCAAGAAGTCCTTTACTCACTCGGCCAACCAGGCTCTCCGTGCTGTCGACTTGGCCAAGAAGACTCCCAGACGCAAGGCATCCACCAACACTGCTAATCCTTCGGGCGCTCCTAAGAAGCCCTCAGGTTTAGACAAGCCTGTCCGCATCTCGGCTGAGTACGGTCGCTTCATCAAGATGCCTGCCGATTCAGAGATGACACGCGGAGAGGCCATCCAAAAGCTCTACTTTGGCTACATTAAACCCAGGGCAGACATCTGTGTGCCTGGCAAAGGTCGTAACCTGAACATCGACGCCGATCCTGAACTCAAGGCACTGTTTGGGAACACCGCAGATGAGAAGGGTGAGCCAAAGGCTGTCAACTTCATCACCATGAGACAGTTCCTCAAGCACCACTTCACTCCTGTAGAGGAGACTGTTACCACCAGTGCCTAAACCAACCAGAACATCTGAACCGAATAGACTCAGCCCATCGAAACAGGAGACGAATCTCCGCTCGTTTTCGATGGGCTGAGTCTGATCAGGACTACAGGAACATCAGAACATTCACCTTCTCTAGAAGGTGAATGTATAGCACCAGTTATCCCGTATTCATCTTGTATCCTCAAGAGCTGAACTGTATCTTGAATTGCTTTTGCCGGATGCACTGTTGCACCTTGTCCACAGATTGATCGCTCACTTGCGTCCAGCTAATGAACGGCAACCCAAATACAAAGGTGAGATCCTCCTCACTGCATGATTCCTGCAACTGCCAGCAATCGAGTGGGGTGATGACATAGTACCGTGTATCATGGAACGGACGTGATATGTGATCACCAGATGGTGGAACCCCATAACACCGCCACCAGACGAGTTGGAACCAAGTCCGATCTTGGCGCTTGATCATTGAGATTAGTGGAATGCGCGCAATGCTCGATCCGTACCAGAACTCCACCCACCGATACTGAGGTTGCAACAGCATACTCTTTGGGAGAGTTTCCAACACCGTGCCCAGCTCGTGTTCTGACCAGCCGAATGCGTGGATCATGTATTCCACCAGATCCCAGCGGTGAGGCAACACGTACTGCATCAAATCCCAGTAGTGGTATCGGAACAGTCGAGCCAAGATCAAGGACTCATCCCTGTCAGACGGATCCGAGTTGTTCACTGAGTACATCACGAGTGATGGCGTCGTGCAATTGTGCAACCTGTGTGATGTACCACCGAGCTGTTGTAAAGCTTGAAACAACTCGATCTTGTTCGCATATGGTTGTACGCGAATGTCACTCAGATCCTCGGGTGGTTGAGCCTTGTACTGGACAGGACGGTGGATCTGCTTGCCTAGCGTTTCGTTCTTGGTCAACACTGCCATGCGCCACGACTCGGGTGTGTGCCACCAATATGCCCACATCACATCCGTCTTGATTCGTTCCAGAATATGAGAGACATTCAGTGCAGAGGTGGATGGGATGAGATCGGCAAAACACACCACCACCCAGCTAGGAATGAGTGGCACACTGTTGTTACTCTGTGTCTGATTAGCATACTGCTCGATGTGGTGCAGTGCGAGACTCGGCTCTGAACGGTAGATGATCAATCCCACACGTGCATCGACCATTTTTAACATCTGTGTGTTAGTACTGGTTGCTGAAGATCATGGGTGTGGGTCTGCGCTCCCTCAGTTTGAGCTGGTCATGTCGAGATAGACCCCAGTTACCCTCTCGAGACTGCACCCAGATACTGAGTTCATTGTTCTGACGTTCTTGTTGGAACTCCGTTCGGATATGCTGTGTGACATAAGCTACAACTGCCATGGTTAACACATACGGATCATCCTGGTAGTTTTGCCACAGTGAATCCATCACGGAAACAATGGTGGCATCTGGAACGACGATATGACGACCGGGTATCACACCTTCCAAGCGCCGTGTAATCTCAAAGCTGATGTACAACATGGTTTTGGGGTCAGTTAGTTGATGATACGCTGTGAAATGAGGTCGTTGCACCTGGTAACGCAACGCCTCGAACGTCGTCAGGTTGGGCACGGGGGTCGTGTAGGGTGAAGCCATGGTTTGGAAGCTTCGGATTCACGAGGGGTAAGCTGTCTTTTCTAGAATTGTGAATACGAATGATCATTCACAATTCACAATCCATCATTCTCTTCCTGATCATACCGTCCTTCCCCTGTACTCTCCTGTGGTCATTATGTCGTCCTACAGCAACCCGTCTACACCTGAATCTACAGGTCATCGTTCACCTATGGTGCTATCTCCGGCTCTCACCAAGCATGGTGGAATGACGACCTTGACGCCCACTAGATCACCTCATCCTATCAGCTCTCAACTCAAGTATGCTCAGTGGCAGTTGTTCAATGATGTGTTTATGAACGTGATTCGCAAGTATGGTGGAACGAACTATGAGTGGCCACCTGGATTCATTCACGCTATGCAGACGGAGCTTCGTGAAGCCGTGGGATGGGATGGTCACCAAGCCAACATTTCGGTCAAGGGTGCACCAGTTCAGCGCACCAAAACCATTCCTGTTCCTATCAAGACAACCAAGGCTTCGAAGCCACCATCTGACTCTCCTGTGAACACACCTCCTTCGGCTAAATCCTCCACTAGTGACAAGGTGGTCAAACCGCGGTGTGAAGCCAACAATCGCGATGGCAATCAGTGCAAACGCAATTCATGTGAGAAGAGCACCACTGGCCGATTTTGTGCATCGCATTATGCTGACTGGGATGCCCGAGTGCAAAAGAGTGAACCACCACCCGTTCAGATGCAGGAAGAAGGAGAGCCATCTGTGTCTGTTCCAGAACAAAGTGGGAGTGAACCTGAACAAGCAGGACAGGATGATCAGGATGATCAAGGGGATATGGAGGTGGTGACAAAAGTGGTGAAACCCACCAAGCGCACCAAATCATCTTCTAAACCCAAGTCCACATCGACTCGTTCCAAACCACGCGTGTATTCCGTTCGTCCGAGTTAATGGAGGGTGGCACACCACCCGTCATACTGATAGGCAAAGGCTCTTATCCGATTGTTTAAGCGCTCTGACACTGCGCTGGTGTGGGGTTGATATTGACTGAATTGTCGAGCGTACTTGATCATGCGTGTGAAGTGTTGTACCAACCGCGGTTTATCCGCCTTGTATAGAACGACTGAACGTTGATTGTTGGCCATGTTGGTGTAGCGATCTGCCAGCTCACTGGCTAGCTGGGTGTCTTGATCAGCGATCGTACTGTTGTAGACAAATGTGCTCGCTCGGAGCACACTGGGATCGGTGTGGGGGAACAGGATGTCTGAACACACGTTGAACAGCTGATCTGAATCCACCTGGCGTGACGCGTTCAGGATGCTCCCAAACACACACGCCACGATATACACATATCCATGGAGTAGCGCCTCTATGATTTCATCGTGAGTTGTGGAAGGAGCCCAGCACCCGTATAGCTGTAAACGCGCGGAACGCTTTTGTCGTTCCAGATCGTCCAGACCCCGGAACATGTTGTTCAGGACGGGCTCGAGCACTTGGCTGTTGAAATCGTTGAGGAGTGCTCGCTGAGTCAGTGAACGTCTACTAGGGTCTCGATCAAGCGGTTCGATCATTCCTGGATCAGATGCGTGCCTTCTGACCCAATCTGTAGTGTCGGCAGTCAATGTCGAGCATTGCATAAGGAGCTGACACACATGCGCCTTGACAAAGAAGTGCTCTCGGAGTGTATTCACCGTTCCTAGCGTGCTAATGACCTCCGTACACCAGTTGATGTCCTCGATGCGAGTGCTCACACTGCTCGAAAGAGGTAAAGCAGTCATAGTAAAATCAGAAAGAACCTCAAGGTATCCCCGTTTCCTTTTCTCACCATGCAAAACGTGTATCAAGCAGGTCAGGACGGTGCCTTCCAACCTGGAGCGTATGGGAACCAGCGTTATGTGAGGAACTCGCACCATTCGCAAGCCGCATTCGGGAATGGTGCTGGTACGTATCCTTCGTCACCTCAACAGTATCCACAGAACGCGCAGATGAACGTACACCCGTACGCTCAACCCCCTCACCAGATGCAACCCAGACAAGGACAGTACCCTCAACCTCAACAGGCCGGCCAGCATGGTCTACCACGTCAAAGCCGAGTGGCACACTTGAACAGCAAGCACTTCCAAACAAAGGACACCATCCATGGGAAGCTGTTGATCCTGACCACCATTCAAGAGCCTACATTTGTTATGTTCCACACTGACGATTGTTCTGTGTGCCAACGTGTGATGCCTGAGTATGAAGCCATGGCTCAGTCACTTCCCTATCGCTTCGCCTCGTGTAATCTCACACAGAACCGAGATGTGCTCAACATGGCTGAACCAACGGTCAGTCCAATCACTCACGTGCCGAGGCTATACGTGTATTCGAATGGATGGCCTCACATCGTCTACAAGGACTCGTGGGATCCGACCAAGATGAAACAGTTCATGGAGGTGTCGTGGCGCAGGGCAATCGAGCAATCAGCGGGTTCCCAAGCACAGACACACCGACCCCAAGTTTCACAATTCAATCCCACACAGAGTCCCCACTTGTCCCGACCACCTCAAGGCCGGATTGCACCTGTCGAACACCCTGTTCAAGGGAACGGCAGTGGAATACCTCCTTCTCAATACGCTGTTGTTGGTACAAGCAACGCTCCGAACATCTCGTGTGATGCGAACGACTGTGGCAACGGACTGATATCATTCAACGAAGTGCTGTGTGAGGGATCGCACGGTTGTTACGCGGTCACTGATCTCCCTGCGAACGGACAGTGATCAACAAAGAGGTCAAGATCTCTATCTCATGAGTACACCTACCATCACTAGCAGTACACCTGCTGTTCGACCCTTTCGGGTCATCCTGCCCAAAGACATCACGGAACCATTCAAGAACCGGTTTGCTCAATCTTGGGTTCAGCTCGCGACGTGTGAACAGATGGAGATCGAAGCGCGCACCCAACAATGCTCAGCCATTCTCTTTTACGAATGCCTGAATCGACTACGAACCGATTATCCCCATGTGATGGAGGTGTCAGAGATCGTGGAATACTATGCACACAATGTGCGTGCCAGGAGAAGGACAGATCGCGATGAGGAGAGACAGTGGTCAAAGAAGTCTGTTCTATGGAAGGCCGACTCTGACCTTTACCCACACTCGTGGCGGTTTTCGCTGTCTAACGAGTCAGACCTCTCCGATCAAGAGCTCCAGTCTGTCCGTACAGATCCATCGAATCACCCTCCCACACTCACACGTACACGTACACACTGGCACTATGAGTTCGTGGAGGGTCATTCGATGGATCTGTACAGGTGGACTGGTCTGGCTCCCAACACGGTGGAGTTCCAAATTGAGGTGGATTTGACTGTTCACCAGACAGGATCAGAGACCGAACAGGTGCCCAACCTGTCCACTTTGTGGTGGCCGTTGTTCAAATCTTGCTTGAGTCGCTATGTTCATCCCAACCACTTCATGGTGTGCTCCTTGCCAGCTCTGAAACAGTACATTGAACCGTGGGTGCTTAACAGTGTCAGGCTATGTGTATTTTCATCGTTCCCACAGTTCCCGAACAACACACGTCCCATGACTGATCCGGCCTTCCACTCCAAGCTGACCCGGGACTACCGTGTGAGTTTGAAACTGGATGGACAGAACGAGGTGTTCCTGGTGGGATTTCAGAACGGAGTGATCGTCGTGATTGTCAACCATGTGTTGCCCATCGAAATGCGTTACGTGTACGCACCTTTGGATACGGGTGCACTGAGCAACCAGTCTGTGTCGTTCATGCTCCAGGGAGAGTGGATGCAACAGACGAGTACCATCCACGTCTTTGATGCTCTCGTACTCAACACCACGTCTGTCATGTGCCATCCACATGGATTGCGCTTGGAAAAGATGAATCACTCTCCGACATGGAGATCCATTGTGAACGAGATTCACCACAAGTCGAACGGCAGTCTGAATCTGATCTCCAAGCCCTGGGCGCCAACCGTTCATCAGCTGAACCAGTGCATGGAACCTGGTCAATCAAATCAGGCGGATGGGTACATATGGATGGATGTTCGTAAGCCCTACCTGAAATCAGTCATCTTCAAAGACAAGCCAGTCAAGGATTTGACGGTTGATGTGCAGATCAGGGTGGACACGACTGATCCATCTGTCTTGTGGTGTTACAGTGGGTCAGAGGAGTGCGTGGACAAGTGGAGTGCACACCATCTGGACACGTACTGGATGGACTTGATCAGGTACACTTCACGTCCGGTCATCGAGTGTCAGTTTCAATACCCTGGAGGCGACGACCCCGGCACCCTCCTCTATCCATTCACACTCCGTCCTGTCCGATTCCGTCCTGGAAAAGCACGAGGCAACTCGTGGTATGTCATCCAGCAGACGAAATGCACCTTGTTGGACAGCTCGGTCATCCCAGGCGTTATTGTCAAGACAACCACCAAGATTGAGCACAGTCGGAGTGCACACAACACGGTCAAGCAACAGCTGATCACACAGTGGGTGATCGGAGAGAACGTCCTGGACATTGGCTTTGGCAAGGGTGGAGACATGCTCAAGTATGCATACAACACAACAGTAAAACACATCTATGCGTGTGAGCCAAACGAACGCAACTGGCTGGAGGCACTAGACAGGTACAGGGGTGGTGGAGGTGGTGGGAATGGGAGTGACAAGGGTAAGAGCGGTTCCAATGCCCCACGCATCCTGTTTGATTTGATTCCCGTTCAGATTGGTCGAGGGTGTCAAGACCTCAAACTCGCCCTACTGGAGGGAATGTCCGTCCAGACCGTGTGCATGTTCTTCTCCTTGGCATATCTGTTTGAGAAGAGCGAATACGTTCAGCACTGGCTGAACGTTCTTGATACGGTGAAGTCTACCCGGTTGATTCTTACGTTCATGGATCAGTACGAACTGGCTCAGCTGATCATGACTCAGCGTTCTATTCATGTTACGATCCAGCGTGCGGACAATGGCTACCAGAAGGTTGACTTCGACTGGCCGGCTGTGCGTGCGATCCTGGATACAGGGACGGAGAACGACGCATACAGCCATGTGGTTAAGGTGTGCATGAGTCCGAGTCAGACCGCCACCGAAGTTAGGGAGTGGTTAGTACACCAGCCCACCTTGATTGCCTTGTTGCAGAGTCGAGGCTGGAGGATACAGCACAACCAGTTGTTTAGCGAACAGTTGATGGACAGCACAGGCGATCCATGGCACAGACTGTTTCGTGCACAAGTGTGGGAAAGGAAGTGATAAAAAGAACCCACTTGTTGTTTCCCCCTTGAATGGCGAGTCAAATCCAGCAAGGCCTCCAGGCAGGACTGAACAACCCCAATACAGGTGGCTTCCCGTTCCCGCAAACCACTCCTGTCGTTCCAGACAGTGGTGCGTACATTCCACCTGCCCCGCCACTGAATGCACCGGTCAACACCAGCGCCAATGCCAATTCTACCTTCCAGAACCAGCTCCAACAGCGCGCCGCCAATCTCAACCGAACGAATGCAACCTCACCACCCAGTGGGAACGCGATCGTGGATGCCACCGCATCGCTTCACAAGCGCGTACGAGACGGAACGATTGCCAAGTGGGCGCTCATGTGGTTGTTCATCACAGCGATTGTCTCGTTGATCGCCGTGCTGCAAATCCACAATGCACAGGCGACGTCGACATGCTGGTCAACCGCCGTGGCGGATGCGATGGCCATTGCATGTGTGGTGGTGTTTGTGATCGTCTGTGTTATGGTGGGGATCACATACTCGTACTTCACTGCGCAACCCCGTGCCTTCCAGGCCAAACGCTCGCTCGGGTATCCACCGTTCGTGTTCTTTGCGTTCCTCACTCTCATCGCCCTGACGAGCTGGATCATGCTCGTGGATGTCACCGCCAAAGGCAGGAGCGGGGTGTCCAACACCGGCACATCTGGAACATGTACGGCATCATCTGATTACAATGCTGGTATTGCAGGCGCGCTGATGGCGTTGGTGGTGTCTATGATCGGGACGATAGGTGCCTACCACTGGTCGAAATAAAAAGCACCCTTCCAAGATGTCTACGTTTCAACAACAGATGATGGACAGCTACCCACAAGACCCGAGCATGATGGCACCAGCCGTGTATCCAGGAGCAGACACGTATCCATCCAGCAGTTCCAGTTGGTCATGGCCAACACTGAAGGATCCGGTTACCGGCGCGTACACCCCGTTTGCGGCCACGTTGCTCCTCTCCATTCTGTTCCTCGTTCTGGCCAGTCCACCTGTGTTTCAGTTCGTGTCTAAACTGCTCACCAAGATCGTATCGTCAGTGAGCTGGATCTCACCCAGTGGAATGCCTTCTGGCAAGCTTCTGATCGTGCACACACTGGTATTTGGAATCCTGGCTTACATCGCCCTGTGTTTGCTGACCAATGCTGTCCCAACTGACTAAGAAGGATGGATCATATATACCATCCACAATCCATCCTCACCTCATCCACACTCAATTTCATGACTACCATCGTCAAGAAATCGCGTTCCAAGAGTGCTGTCAGCACATCTGACCCTGTGTCTGTGCTACCTAAATCCACCTCCAAACCCAAGTCCAAACCGAAATCCGTACAACAACCACCCGAGAAGCCAGTGGAGACTGTTCCAGAAACCACCACCGCTCAGTCCAATGTGTCCAATGTGTCCAATGTGTCCAATGAATCAAAGCCTGCGGAACCTGCTCCAGCCAAGCGTACTCGTAAACCCAAGGCTGTCCCAGGTGAGAGCCAGCCTCCACCGTCCTCCTCAGAAGACGAGCAAAAATCCGTTGGTTCTACTGAACCTGTTCAAGGCTGTCAGGCAGTCATTGGTTCGGGCGCTAAGGCTGGACAAGCGTGCGGATGCAAGGTGAAGTTCCCCAGTACGGATAGGTGTGGTCGACACATGAACGGAGATCCCAAACCCAAGACTTCGTCCAAGACAGACCATGAGGAGAAGGAACAGGGTGGAGGCGTCAAACCCAAGGCTCCATCCAAGACCAAGCGAACGACGACATCAGCATCGGCCAAGGCCACCAAGGAAGCTCAATTGCGTACGGCGGTGGCTCGTCTGAGTCTAGACAGCGTTACTCACATTGACATTAACGAGTTTGGAAACTGCATCTATCCCAACACATCCATCGTGATCGATCAGAATGACCCTCACGCTATAGGTTCCCAGAAGCCCGATGGAACGATTAAACCGCTGAGTGTGGAGGAGATCGAGTTCTGTATGCGTGTGTTTATCCCTTTGAAAAGCTTACCTGTCTCCTTGAGTAGCAGTAATACTAACACTGGAACAGATATGGATGGAACACAGACTCAGGTGGTAGAATCAACTCGAAATGAGCCGGGGTTGGACGTGGTGGAGGAGATTGATGAAGAAGGTGACGAGACTGATATTGAGGAGGAGGGTGACGAGGAGGACTGAATCCAGGTGTGGATGGATGATGACACTGTGAACTTATTTCGTCCCGGGTGCGCACATAGAACAGTCTAGTCCTTGTTCGAGCATCCAGTTTCTGAACGCATTAATGGGTGAAGATCCGCGTGTGGTGGCCTTGTGTGTCGAGCCATCGAATGCGTAGAACGTTGGGAAGCCGTCTGGCACACGTTCACCTGGGATGGATTTGGGTATGGATTGTGTTGCCTGTGCACCTTCCTTGGACATGTCCACCTCGTACATAGTCACGGTGCAACACTGAAACTCTATAGCGAGCTGTTTGAAGACGGGCTTCATGGCCAGGCAGTGTCCACACCACGGTTGAGCCAAGAACAGCACGCTCAGATGACCATGCTTGCTCTTCTTGATGGACTTGAACGCATGCTTCAGGGTAACCTCGTGAACGGACATGGTGTGGTGGGGGTAATGAACACTGTTTTTAAAGTCTACATGAGCTGAGTGTGCACCCACCACACCCGCGCGCCGTAGCACGCAGAGCAGATGTCAATTGAGACACCTCGTCAGTACCCACGGCTCCACGCTGGTACACCGAGCACGGGTATCCATTGTAGTAGACAATGACAGTGGGGAATGCGTTCAGTGCATAAGGAGCAGAACGCAGATAGGTCATGATACCGAGGTTCGACTGACTCGTAACATCCACAGCACCCAGCTTGACGTGTGAAGCATGGTTCTGACCAAAGATAGTGAACGGCACCGAGAAGTCTTGACAGAACCTACAGTAAGGCAGGTAGAACAGCACAAAGCAGACCGCTTTGTTCACGGACGGGTGAACGAGCGTTCCATCCTGTTGGAAATCCTGTATGGACAACGGAACGGTGTTCAAGAGTGTGTTACGGATAGTCTGACTGGAAGTCATTCGAAGATTACGAGTCAGATAGGAGAGAAGAAATACCTCTTATACAGCACTCGCTCCTTTTTTGGAAAACTCACCCTCCAGATTTCCAAACCCGACTATCACGCCGTCATACCACAACAACACCAGTGTACTGAGAGAGAGAGATGAGTGCCGAGTCTGATCCTGACCCGCCTCTGACCACCAACCAACCTCTGGATGTGTTTGTCTACCATCTCCAGCGTGGTGATCCCAAGGGACTGACCGATGGACGTGAATGGGGTGCCTTTCGGTTGTTTGGATGGACAGCCAAGTACGAACGGGTGTGTATCCTCGTTCGAGATACTCCCACCGTGGCGTACCTCGAGCTACGACCCAAGAACCCATGGACTCGAACCGGTGGTTGGAAAGATTGGATTCCCGACATCCGGACTGGATTGCAGAACATGATGCCTGAACTGCTCAGTGAGACGTTCCAAACAGAGATCATGAGCAAGTGGTGCAAGTACAGTTCGTTCAAATGGAAATCGGTGGAGCTGATAGAGAAGGTGATGAATAATCCGGGTAGGTACGAGAGGTATGTACCTCACACAGAACAGGGTATTTCAATCCCATCCACCCCCACTACCCCTATCAAGCTCGTTCCTATCAAGACCCCGCTCCTGAGGCTGGAGTTTGAGAACTCGTTCTCCATGAGGGACTTTGAACAGCACCTGCGAATGGATCACCGGATGAAGTACGATGACAACCTCAACATGTATTTACACGAGACTGACTCGTGGATTGATTTGCCGATCCGGTGCTTTGCCCGACACAACATGTCACAGTCGGGCTGGATGCGCATCAAAGAATACGTTCGATACCACCCAGACTACCGGGAAGAGTATGAGAGTCATTTTGAGAACCGGAATCACGATCGGCCGAGCGGTAAGGCGAGCCAGCTTAAACGTACCAAGAAGTGGTCACCCGTCGTTCTGAAGCACCACTGGTGTCGAAATGACGTGGTGGACTATGACCTCGTGGTCAGCTGGAACGCGTTCGAACCTGTCCCTCACGACCCGCCTCCGCTGTTGCCGAAGAGCCTGATGGTGTTTGATATCGAGACATATTCTAGTCGTTCCATCCACAAGAAGGCGTATCCGGAGTTCACCATCCCTGAAGACTGTGTGTTCCAGATCTCTATTGTAATGTGGAGTGGGGAACGTCCACATGATCCACCAGAGGTCGTGCTGTTGTCCCTGAAAGAGCCTGACAGAGATATTGTGGGCAAGGATTGTACCACTATCTGGTGTCGAGACGAGTTTGAGCTGATCTCTGTGTTCATCCCCTATGTGGATCGATGTGACGTGTTCACAGGGTGGAACATCCTCAACTACGATTGGGAGTACATCTACCGACGAGCCCAGTTCCATGGCCTGGAGGACGCGCTACTGGGTGTGGGTTGGCTAGAGAACCACCAGGGTAAGTGGGAACAAGCTAGTAGTGACAGCAAGGCTCAGGCCACACAAAACTTCAAGTACATCGATGTGATGGGCAAATTGCAGGTGGACATGTTGCCTATCGTTCGGAGGAATTACACCGGGTTACGCAACTACAAGCTCAACACCGTACTGAGGAAGTTCAAGATGCCAGTGTCCAAGGATGACCTCAATGCCATGGAGATGTTTCGTCTCTTCCGGAGGGGAACGACAGAGGACATGGGACGTATTGGACACTATTGCAAGGTAGATTCCATCGTGTGCCTAGACTTGTGGAAACGCCTGAACATATGGGTCGGGTTGTTGGAGATGAGCAAGCTGACGGGAGTAGGACTGCTCCCGTTGTACACACGCGGAACGCAGATCCAGACAGCAACCCGTGTCGTTCGTGTGTTGTGGAGTGAGGACAAGGTTCTCGGCTGTCTGAACGACTTTGACCCGTCGAACCCAAGTGGACGCAGGAAGCAAGTTGAACAGGAGAATGGAGTGAGTGTTAGTCATTCAATGAGAAAGGAGAAGAAGTACGCTGGTGCGACGGTATTGACTGCGATTCCTGGTTTGTACCGATGGGTGGTGGTGCTCGACTTTGCTGGTTTGTACCCCAGTATCATGAGAGGTCGTAACCTCGATCACGGAACTCTAGTGAGGGACGACTTGCACCCGAACAAGTACGACGACACGATACCAGACGAGTTGTGCAATGTAATCTCGTGGTCTGATCATCTGGGGTGTGAACACGACACCCAGAGAAAGCGTTTGAAGAACGGTGAGTTCTCGAAAGCGAAGGGTATGGTCATCTGTGCAGAGAACAAGTTCAGATGGTTGAAGGAGGAGGTGGTGGGTGAAGGACTCCTTCCCAAACTGCTCACCGGGTTCATCAATGCACGCAAACAGACCAGGAAACGTATGGACGTTGTACGCAACACCCAACTGAAACCATGTGTCGCGTCCGTTCTGGTACGGCTAGTGAACGTTCAGAACGGATCTCCAACATCTGTACAACTGAGTCAAGTCCAGAAGGAGCACTCGATCTTTGATGAGATTGTCCACACGGGTGAGAAGGATACCACACTGGATGTCGTTCGGTCGGAGTGGAGTGAGGTGGTCAAGTTATCCGAACAACATTCGGAACGCTCATTGGAGGAACTGGTGGAGATGATACGTGCCGTGTTGATTGAGATCGTTGTGTTGGACAAGAGGCAATTGGCATACAAGATCTGTGCCAACTGCTTCCCTGAAGATCACGAGATCCTGACCGATCGAGGCTTCATGAACCTCGCTCAGGTGACACAGCACTTTCGATCAAACGACACATTGATGGTGGGTGTCAGGGTGAACGAACAGCTCAAGTTTCATCCTGTCTCAGTAGACAAGTTAATTGTGGATGATGGGGAACATGATATGATCGAGTTTGACGATGGTAAGGGTATGTCTGTTCAGTGCACTGAGAATCACCGTATGTGGGTGAGTGCCGGATCCAGGGATGCACCAATGAAGGTTATGACAGCCGACGAGGTGGCTCGTTCCAAGGAGCCAGTGTGGTTTGATTGTTCGTTCACAGATGGGATAGCTGAGAAGACATTGGTTGAGCGTATTCGGAGATTCAAGATACGGGGTAAGGTCTGGTGTTTGACCGTCCCCATCGAACCACCTGTTATTGTGGTACGGAAATCAGGCGGACACCATCCCGTGTGCACTCTGAACTCGACGTATGGAGCCACTGGTGCATCTGATGGGATGATCCCAATGCAACAGATTGCCGCATGTACAACTGCTCAGGGTCGTATGTGGATCAAGGAGGTGTCGGAATGGACAACCAAGCACTACAAGACTCGTTGTGTGTACGGAGACACCGACAGTGTATTCCTGATCTTTGACAACCTCATCTCGAACGACAAGGACGCTACTATCCGTGCTCTCAGTGAGACCATTGAACCTATGCTCGAGAAGATCAACTCCACCCTGTTCCCACCCCAAGTCAAGCTCGAGTTCGAAAAGATCTTTGAGAACCTGATCTTGCTGTCCAAGAAGCGGTACCTGGGCAACCTGTGTGATCGCTTTGGTGTGTTCTTGCAGAAACTCATTCGTGGGTGTGCACTGGTCAGGCGCGATTTTGGACCCCTGATCCAAGATCTATACGCACTCATCAGTGATCGGATGCTGAACGAGTGCAATATCGAACCGAGGGAGAGATGGGTGCAATGGAACGAATCGCTGAAACAGGATATTGGCCTGTATATCTTGTCTCTGTTTCAGAGGCAAAGGAAGCTCAATGACTTCGTTCTGTCTTGTGGGATATCTCGACCACGCGCAGGCTACAAGGCAGACCGTGCACCTAAACATATTCTACTCTGGGACAGGGTAGAGGCTCGACAAGACCAGTGTGTCAACAACCAGCGTGTCAAGTCCGATTCCAATGTATTTACCCCTGGGATGCGTATCGAGTTCGTGGCGATTGAAACACCCGTTCTTCCCGTCCAGCAACAGTTTCAGATCCAGAAGGACAGCTACGAGGCGTTCATCCACACCACCAAGAAACTCCAGGTGTTCAACCTGGAGGAGCTCGAGTACTACCAGCAATGGACACACCTGGTCAAGCTCAACTTGCTATGGTATGTGTCACAGCAGATGCACAATCCCATGAACGAACTGATGAAGGCTGTGTTTGGAGAGGAGGCGTGGTTCCAACCACTGGTGCCCGTCATGGACGAGCAGATTGAGATCCATGAACGGAGGAGATCCATCTGCGAGTCAATCAAGCGTGGAAGTCGACAGTGGCTGGTCGAGAAGAATGTGGTAGAGACGAGTGTAGATGGAACGGAGAAAGTGATCCCCACTCGACTGGTGTTTATTCACCCAGCTAGCGCGTCTGTGCTGATGCTCCATTCATTCTCGAGCACACAACGGTGGTACCTGCCCCGGCTTAAGCGGTTGGTAGGTGGTTGGGAAGAGAGAAGATCAAACGTTTGGACTGTGAGAACGATAGAGATGGTCAACAACAAGAGGCGAGTGGTGGATCAGATGAACGTCCTATGGAGGCCGTATCTAGAACTCGAGGATGCGTACACCTACATCCTTCCAATTCGTACATAGAAATTCAAAACGCGCGATCACACCATGTTGATTGTCTTGCTTGATCCGAGCCTACCGAGCTGTCAGCGGTTCCTGAAACAGAACGTGAATCTACCTTGTCGTAAGTGGAACGTTCACCACCCTGTTGTTAAGAGACAGCTTCAGCGTTCACCTCAGGCGCGCGCGATCGAGAGCTTGCCCACTCTGATTGAGTTTGACCCAGACACGCGTGTCGTGAACTGGTATACACACGAACAGGCCTTCTTGCATGCTCAGAGTATCCAACAGCAATTGATGAATAGTAACGTGAGAGATAATTTACCACCCATTCCAGACATGAACAACAACATTGGAATGGAGGAGGTGCTCCATGTACCGCCCCACTCTGTGTTGGTGGAGACCAGTGTCAGTCCAATAGACCCGGATTCGTCTGCTCCACCACCACTACAACAGGAAATGTACACGGACGATTCTCAGTACCAAGAGGCCAAACGGAACCGTCCAAAGGAGATGACCCCTGCCGAGATTGCCAGCAAGATGGCAGCGGAACGGGAACAGATGTTTGACCAGAGGCCTCAGGTGGCAGCCGGGATTGTGCCTCCCCCACCCGACATGAACGAAGGTGTACACAACAATGGACAGAACTCATCCGTGTCCAATCGAGCCGTACTGGGTGCACACGAGATCATGATGCAGGCGTCGCGACCAAAGGATCCAGCTTCACTGGGGATGGAACCTGGACAGTAAGTGAGTGTCGTGTCTTGTTCATTCTAGCACACGTTCTATTACACGGGGGGGGGGAGGGTGAATCACTCCTCTGTTCTGATCACGTCTCCTTCTGTCTCTGCCTTATTCGCTCTGCCTGAACAGCTCGTCTGGCCTCGAGCAACCTCATATACATCCATATGTCATTGCAAAATTGGTAGGATCGCACATCAACTCGTAGGAGAGGACTCATGTTGATAGGGAACGTCAGTTCCCTATACACAGAGTAAGGCATGATATCCTCGTTCTCTGAGAATACGAGATACGCACCTGCACCAGAATCGCAACAATCACTGAACAACCTGGTGTCCTTCATGCTGTGTGTAAATGGCACGTCCACATATTCAGACAGCAAACCTATGCTATTCACATCGCGTGTACTCACCCAGGTTTTCACTCGTTCAGCCCACACTTCCACACTGGATGAGCAGGACAGGTAAGGGATGAGATGTACCAGCACATCTTTAGGGAGCTTGTACAGCTCGGAACGCGGAATGGTCAAGTGGATGTCTGACATGATGGAAAGTGTCTAGTGGTGTGGTCAGTCATACATCCATTCCAGTCTAAGTCTATGCACATGACAACACAATCTGTTTCAACAATAGAATGGGTGAAGGAGTGTCATTGTATCCCTCTCCTCCACACGTGAGTTGTTTCCATGATTCGTAGATGCGCGCACCCGACACACGCACCAGCATCATCCGTGCATAACGGCGCTTGACCGAGTTCACTACCCTGGATGGATCGCTGACGGTTCGATCTGCTCCAATCAGTGACCGTATGTCGGTCTTGGTCACGATACACATCGCTTCGCGATCCACTGCCAGCTCCAACTCGGTCATTCCCGACACCAGTGATGTGAATAAGCAATCCTTCCTCACATCATCCGTCTCACTCTCGTCATCAAACTGTATCCCCTTTGAATCGATCGACCCCGTCTCCATGTCATACCAATCGTGAATCGTACACCAAGTATCACACTCCTCAAGCGCCATCTGGAACGTCTCTGACACGATCACAATGTCATAGGTGGCAGGCAGTTTCAGTGGTGTTAGAATGAACGGCATCTTGACCTTACATTGATCAGGTGGAGTTTCGATCTTCATCTCGTCTGGGTCAGCCTTGAATCTCGTACATAGTGAACGAACGGACTCCAACTCCATCACCCATCTTAATGACTCCATGTACTTTTCAAACAGCGGTGTCAACTGGCTCATCTGCATCAGCAGGTAGTGAGCACGCTTGAGCTCCTGAGCAACGACAGACAGGGAGACCACGGCATCGTCCATGGTCAACAGGTGATCTGGAGCAAGCTTCTTGAACATCAGATTAGAACGCAAACGGTTGGTGTGAAGGGACAGATCCGCTCGGTCGACCTTGTCCATCTGAACCATGGAACGAACGAGTGGAGTGGTGATCTGAGACATGCCCTCGGGCAACAGCTCGGTCAGCTGAACGTCATGAATCAGGATCTTGAAGAACGCACAGAACTCATGCGTAGCACGAGCGAGCTGAACGAGTTGTGCAGGGGTGAACGATAGGTTGGAATGAGATGCAGTCAGAGTGGAGACAGGAGGAGAGTCCATCTTTGAAGAGTGTATGTGTGTGCGTATTTCCAATACCAGTGTGCGAGTGGATTGGAAATAATGGGTGGGGGGGGGAGAGAGGTAGGTAGGGGGGTGGGAGAATGCTAATACTATGACAGGTGTCGTTTGTGTTAGATCTGACTGAAGGTCTGGTACTGTGTATCGACAGGTGCGGCGCGCCAGTCCTCCTCGTCCAGTGGATAATAGTCTGTATCGCGACCTGCGCCTGCGATCTGCACTTCTTGACCGCCGTTGGGTGTGGATGATTTGGCTCCAGTAAACAATGCTTTCACCGTATTGAGATGACTGGAGATGGAGGATGAATCGTTCCCCATTCCATACACATCATCAGACGAGGGAGATCCGCTCAATTTTCTCCACCACTTGACGCCCTCTGTCTCCACTCCAAAATACATGTGGATAGGGATACTCAACAACAGGATTGCACATACAAACAGGACGAAGCGACCTGTGCCCCAGCACTTGGGTGCAAAATAGTACCATATCAACCAGCATACCAAGATGGTGAGGACAGTGTCAAACAATGCGAATGGTCCGATCCTGTACTTGTGGATTCCCTGACCCGGTTGACTCAGGGTGTCAAGGATAGAATCTGATGGGGTGTTGTTGTACGTGTCCATCTACGCCTTTTTGTTCTTTCGTGTGGACTTGGTAAGAGACTTGGAGGAAGTGGGAGACGAACATGTGGTTTCCAATTCAAAGATGGATTCGGGTTCAGGATCGTCGGTCAACAGCATACTCGGTGCCTCACCAAACGCCTCGTTCTGTTCAATAGATTCTGGTGCTATCGTTCCGTATGGACCATCTTGTGGATGCACCCCTTCAAACACCAGCATAGTGAACGAACCAGGTCGCCACAGGAAGTCAGGAATGGAACGAGAGGCAGACGAGTTGTTGTACACCAGCATAGTCAGGTTGTCAGAGGACGATTCACACACCAGGCCTCGGCTGTCTATCGACTTGACCTTGACAGGCACCCTATCACCCGGTGCTAGGTTTAGAACAGTGCACTGGTACGAACAGTGCACACGTACATAGTGACAATCTGTTGGGGTGAGCCATGTGTGCGACGTGTGCGAACAGCGTTGAGAGGGGTGGAAGCAATTGACCAGGATCTTGGTGATCACTCCGTTTAACCGCTCATGATACTTGAACAAGCGTTTGCGCTCGACAAACGCTTGTAGGATGAGGTTGAGCTGATTGCGTGATGGACAAACCAGTGCGCTGGTAGGGATGGGGATGTGTTCCGAGAGTTGGCTCTCTTTCCACATGATGAATGTGTGTTCTGAAGTTCAGAACGGGAACAAGGATGATGTGTTTGTAGAATCTATGTCACACAAGCATGGAAATAACAGATTTCCATGGTCTTGCTCATCATCTGGATTTCGTTCATATCAATGTCGTCTGTATCTGATCAGGATTCTATTCTGATGGGTTTGAGGTCTCTTAGAACGCTCCCAATTTTGCCACGTTCTCATGTGCACGCGCAGGATTGGAGGACACCATCGCTCCGGCACTCGTGTAGGATGAATTGAGATTCGAGAAGAAATCCACCTTGACGGGCAGAGCCAGTAACGCCATGAAGTCCGCTGGATTCTCGACCCCATACAGTGTGTCCTCGACATACCCGAGCTTTGAATACACACCGTCAGCCAAGAACGAGATGTAATCACACAGCTTGTCTGCGTTCAGACCGAGCTGTCGGATCGGGAACGTCTCTCTCATGAAGCGATGCTCGATTTCTACGGCCTCCATGATCAGATCGACCACACGCTGTTGTTCCGGTTGGTACATCACGTATTTACGGTATAGGAGCGCGGCAAACTCCAAGTGCAGGTTCTCATCCTTGAAGATGAACTCGTTGGCCAACACGAGTCCGGGCATTTTTCCCGGGTGGCGTTTCTTCAACCAGAAGATGAAGGCAAATAACCCACTAAAGTAGATGCCCTCCATGACAGCCGTCACGATCTGACGCACCGCCCAGCTCTCATCTAACCACTTGACCATCCAGGCACTCTTCTCACGGATGATGGGGATGTGCTGGATCGAGTCTCTCAGAACGACCTGTTCGTGTTCATCCGGAACGATGACTCTTAAGAGTTGTCCATACGTCAAGCTGTGTACGAACTCGCGATCTTCTTTGTTGGCATTGAATCCTTGCACCTCGGGGATGACGACCTCGAACTTGTCACGACGAATGGATTTCGTCACCAGGAAATCACTCGCATTGAAGAACGCCAGAGCAAACTTGACCGAGTGCTGTTCATGTTCGTTCAACTCATACAGAAAGTCATGGCGATCGTGAGAGTAGTCAATGTCCTGATCGAATGTCCAATGAGCGGCACGGTGGAGTACCTGGAGTTGCCACAAATCATCGTAGATGATAGGGAACGCACTCATGCGCTCATTCCGTGGATCCAGGAATGGTTCGAGGTGATCCGTGTCCACCACCTCAATGTATTCCTGTTCCTGGTTCTGATTCTGTTCATCATCATACACGAGTTCGTTGGTGGTCGAGTCCATTCAGTGGTTCAGGTTAGAGGTGAGTTAGTTAGATGTATGAGATAGAGATATAGAATTGGTGTGAGAGCTGTGCCCGGTCTTGTTAATTACTGTCAGGATCGAATCGGTGTCTTCCCGGGTAAGAAGATAAACCCAATCCATTCTTCCAAAAAGGACAAGCAATGTTCTCATCCGTACATAATGGAACGAGAAGGCCGTTCAGTCCCATTCAAAATCCATCCATAAGTACTGCAGGGGTGGGAGCTGGGCATGGGTTCAGCTCCAGTGCATCGCCTTCCACGACCCCTGGTCAAACCTCGCCGTATTATCAGGTCATTCAGAACATGTTGAATGTCGCTCAGGAGAAGAGCATCATTGAAGGACCACCGGGACCAAAGGGTGATCCGGGTGAGATCGGACCCCGAGGGTTGCCAGGATGCACTGGTCCAGCTGGGCGAGATGGATTAGATGGGAAAGATGGGATTGGCCTGGTGGGGTGTACGGGTCCACGGGGGATGACGGGACCCCGTGGTGAGTTCAATCACCACCTTGGTAGTATGAGTCGGTTGGTCATCTCCTCTCCACAAGGCTTGAAGCTTGACAACATGGGCAAAGGGTACGGCGAGTTTGCTTCTCACAAGCTGACTGCACCCAGAGTGTGGCAAGTACCCGATGCATCGGGTATGATTGTTCTCCAGGGACAAGAGTACAACTCAAATGGTAACAAGATCACGAGTGGCAGTTTGGAGACACATGGTGACATCCAGATGTTCTGTGCAACCGGGGTGGGAGGCACATCCACAGGGTTGAGGTCAGAGAAGGCACAGGGCAAGGGTGAGGGAGGCATCGTGATGAGCAGTTTGGATGGCAGTATACGGTTCAAGGGTGGGAACGACGCCAACAGCTGGAACATCTATGGCCAGAACGGGTATACACAGTTCTCCGTTCAAAACACACCTAATAGTACGGGGAGCTCCCACTACACCAGTGAGGTGAGGGTAGGTCATTTGAATGTCATGAACAATGTCAACGTGGGGGAGAGTGTGTATCTGGGGCATGAACCCATGGGTGTCAGCATGAAGTTGGCCATGGCACACAACACCAGTCCACAAGTCGTTCTCCAACCTCATTATTGGGGTGCCAGCAGTCGGATAGGTCTGCTGTTCGCTGATGAAGAGTCGTTCATTGAACGTACACACGATTCAGGTGTGTTAGATGTGAGCAAGAGGGGGATTGGACTGACCATTCAAGACCCCAATAGCATCTACCTGAACTCGAGACGTGGGAGTGTGTTCACTACGAAGAACGTTCTAGATGCGAATGGTTCTATGGAAGTCAGTTCGAACTTGACGGTGGGTAGTGCGATCACAGTGAACTCCCAGGTTCGACCGAGCAGACTGAAGGGCAGTGTGATTTGCAGTGGTTCACCAAGTGAGGACGCGCTGAACGGGTTCAGCGATCTTGCTTCTGCGAACGTTCAGGTTGGTTCGACGATTGGACATGGAGTCATTCAGACAATCTCGAATAGGAAGACATATGACGTGCCATTGAGGTTGAATCCACAGGGAGGGATAGTGACGACTCAGCACAACGTGTTAGATAGTGGAGGGGATGCCACTGTGTCGGGCAGTCTGAGTGTGGGTGGGTTGAGGTGTGCTCCTCAGCGGTTTGGATACTTCCGTGTGATTGGGTTGGTCGGATCCAAGGCCGGCTTACTTATCTTGACTTCGAAGGGTACAGGGTGGGGAGTTTCGGATGCTGGAGAGATGGTGATTATAGGTGAGTTTGACAAACCGAATGAGAGCAGGTGGTTCGAGGTGTCGGTACAGGTGAGCGGAGTAATTCCAGGTGGGACTACGTTCAGTGTGCAAGTGAAAGACAACGTGGTTACTGAATACAATACCAGTTCGTCACTTCAGAAACGAACGCTCACATTGATTACTGTGGTGCAAGCAGTGAGTGCTGAGCAGATTGGGGTGGAATTGAAGGGGTGGTCAATGGTGTCAGGTGGCTTAGTTAAGATGGTGGAGGTGGTGTGAGGTGAGAACACAGCGATGCGTAGTGTCATGGAATGGAAATTACGAATAGTGGATATTCTATTCGTAATTAGGAAGGTTGAGTCGATGTTGATCATGACTCTTCACTTTGACACCACTATCGGTTGGGCACGCCGTGTGGTGGCGTTCCACTCCCAATTGTCAGGTTTGGGTATGTTGTTCAAACTAGCAACCTCTCCCCATACCAATTTCGCTCCCATATCACCCGCCCATGCGGCAACACGTTCATCTGGATACCTGCCGAAGTAGTGCGTCTCCCTATCCTTGATGAGCTGGACTAGCCAGAATGCACGATCACGAATGCGATGTACGTAGTGATACTGTGACGATGCACCCTTCTTCTTGACACGGTTGTGGTTGTTCACCGAGCTAGACTCCCATCGTAAGTTCTCTCGTCTGTTATCCAGACGATCATGGTTGATGTGATCAACAACAAACTGTCCTGTGCTCGGTTTTGTCGTATTCATCAAGAACCGATGGATAGAGACAGTAACTTGGTTTACTCGTGTGCATATTTTCGGGATGGTCGTCTTACCATTGTCTCCGTGTCGAACTGTCTGTTCAAAGTACGTCCAAGTCCGCTGTCTCAAGGCATGGTAGTCTGTGTCACTACATATGATGAACTTGTCTGGTTTGTTGGAGCACGGAATGATCGCTTGATTTGCACTGTTACGTCGTATGACATGATCTGCTCTCTCTTTCGCCTCAGATTCGTCTCTAATTCGCTCCGCTGTCTTGCGTGCACTAAGAGCCTGTTCCACCGTGTCGAACATGCCTAGGTATTGTTCACCCAATCGAGCTCTCCATTTCTTACCGAACTTCTTGATACCTGTGCCACAGTCTGATTTACTCGGTTGTGACTTCTTGACATGCATGACAAACCCGTCCGGAGCTACAGTGAGATCAGTGTTGATCAGCTCTCCGCTGGTTCCAGCTCGTACATTGTAATCCCATGCCGCGTGTTCCTCGATTGAGTAGGTGTGTTTAACTTCCTTGTATCGACTAATCCACAATCTATGCCGTTTGCTCCAGTAGACTCCTCGATATTTGCTGGTTGCTGAATCAGGCTTACTTCGATTCTTGGCGTTCTGTTGTGGAGTGACTGCTCTTAAGTTGTCTAGCCGTGCATCACTGCAATTTCGATTGATGTGGTCGCCTACTAGTTCTGATTCGAGAGTAAGGTTAAGTAGTACTCGGTTCAATCGACGTCTATCACCCGAGGTAGCATAGCCGTCCATGTTGTACCACCTTAAATGACCTACCAATGGGATGGATTCGCGCGAGATACAGTCCCATCGAAGAATAGCACCATTCTTGGTGTAGATAGGTAGTAGGTCATGTTTGTAGATGTCAAACGTCTCAAACGCTCCACGTGCATGTATCTCCCTGTCTGATACCACTCGGTCGATAGTCCAGTCCTTCTGAAAGCGATCTCGTGTGCAATCGACCAGAACGCCTTGGTATGTGCTGTTCTGCTTGCCAACCACGTCCTTACCCAGCAATACTCGAGCAAACTGCACACTGTGCTTCTCCCCGTCTTGCCGAGAGTAGACTCCACGCTTGTCATGCAGATAGGGCTTTAGTGACACAGCTTTCTCATGCATGTCACGGTCGACAATTACAACTCGATACAATTCTAGCTTGGCATTGTGTACAGGAATGCATGCGTGTGTACTGGGATGATAGTTGTGAACGAGCGATCTTACACACATTATGTGTACGGTCATCAACGCTTCAGGTGAACTGAATCTCTTGTTCACCTCGGCCATGTCAATCAGGTGTTGGTAAGAACCTGGTATCTGATTCGATGGCATGATCGGGGTTTGGAGTTCCATGTCTTGTCCGAACGTATGAAGGAATGAATTGTGAGTGCTCTTGTATTTCTATCACGAATCGAGTGGGTGCGGTTGCCAAGATGTCCAGTGGTTATTCACCTGGAAGTACTCGTGTCTAACCTATGGTTTGGAAGCCGTGTTTGTGTTCTGTTCCTTATGGATAAGTAAAAACAGGTGAGCGAGCACATCAAGCATGACGGACAGACGTAACTTCACCTTCGTACCACTGACCGCGGACAATTCCTCGATCAGTGCTGCCGTCTTCTCGACCATCTATAACCAGAGTGATCAAACGACAGCGTTCAAGAACATCAGTTGTCAGCGGATCACAGCCACCTCCGAGGTTCTGAATGGATCGTTTGTTCAGAGTACTGGATCCTTTGTTACGACCGCGAACGTTCTTGATTCGGGGGTCGGTGATGCGTCCATTGTTGGAACACTGAATGCAACCAATTACACCGGAACCACATTGAATATAGGGACAGGGAATTTCGAGAACCTGTTTATCCAAGGTCAGCCGGTGTATCCAGGCTCCGGAGCGGCGCTAACCGGGATCAATGTAGCCCTAGTCATAGCACAATCCGTGACAGGAACGACTGGATCATTTCGATTCCTGTTCTCCAATGGACTACCCGTGCTGACTCAGGGTACAAACCTCAATACCGCATTAATCACAGCGGGAACAGGTGTATTCACGAATGGACTCTTCTTGAACGGAGTATCTGTGCAAAGAACGAGTGATCCGGTCAATGCTGGAGCCAACGAGATCCAAACCACGGGCTTGGTGTCTGCGGGACAGATTCAAGCCAGTAGTGGAGCGTTCTCGTCATCTTTGTTGCTGAATGGAGTAAGCGTCCAGCGTGTGTCTGACCCTATCAATGCTGGAGCGAACACCATCCAGACAACGGGTACAGTGTCAGCGGGACTCGTCCAGGCCAATACAGGAACCTTCTCAACCGGTCTGTTTGTAGGTGGTACAGGTGTCCTGTTGGTTGGTCAGTCCATCAGTGTGACAGGAGGGTCAATATCAGCGAACAGCGGATCATTTGGTAGTCTCAGCGTAACAGGTACGATTTCGGCTCATACCGGTACGTACACCTCTCTACAGGTGAACGGGGTGAACGTACAGAGAACCGGTGATCCGGTGAATGCAGGAGCTAACGAGATTCAAACGACTGGGACGATCAGTGGTGGTGCTGGAACGTTCAACAGTCTCCAAGTGAACGGGGTGAATGTTCAGAGAACGGGTGATCCAGTGAACGCAGGGGCTAATGAGATTCAGACCACAGGTTTGATCAGCGCTGGCAGTCTCAGTACATCCACCGCCAGTATAGCCGTATCGAACGAACAGCTAGCTAACATCATTACACTGGATGGAGGTACTGGAACGTTTGTCTCTTTACAGAGTACAACCGGTATCTTCACCTCACTGACCGCGGGTACGGGGTTCTTCACGTCTCTGACGGCTGATTCGTTCACTCTGAACACGGCCAACTTCCAACAGCTGGACGCGACAGGTGCCAACATCCTCAGTGTTTCAGGTTCCAGTCTCGTGTTCAATTCAGGAAATATCGTGGGGTTGACAGGGAGTACGATAACATACCAGACTGCTCAGTTTAACACCCTCAATTTGGGAACCGGAGCGTTTGTAAACCTCAGCGCTGGAACAGGATCGTTTGTTCAGCTGTTCTCCAGCCAAGGATCGATTACAAACTTGTCTGGCACAGCTATCTCCTATTCATCTGGTTCTATTGGCAGTGTGACTGGAACAAGTTCATCGTACTCATCTGTGTCAGGAGGAACGGGGGTGTTTTCCCAAGCCTATATCACTGGTGCATCTATCTCAAACGCATCTGGGGTGAGTTTGGCGTACACCAATTCCAGTATTGGAACGGCTAACCTGACTCAGGCGAACATCACGGGAGCATCATTCGTAAGTCTGTCTGGAACGAACTCGACGTTCACCAATTCCAGTATTGGAACGGCTAACCTGACTCAGGCGAACATCACGGGAGCATCATTCGTAAGTCTGTCTGGAACGAACTCGACGTTCACCAATTCCAGTATTGGAACACAGAACGCTACTCAGTTCTTTGCCACTGGCGCATCAGTACTATCCATCACAGGCACCAACCTGTTCTACACCAATATTTCGGGTGCGAGCATATCCGCAGGCACTGGAACGTTCGTGAATATAGTGCTTGGAACAGGTACGTTCACTAACATCTCGGCTAGTAATGGATCGATCACGTCGTTGAGCGGAACGAACTTAACTTATACCAATTCAGCGTTGACTAACCTGTCTGGAACAGCTATCGCGTACAACGGAGGGAGCATACTCAACTTGAGCGGGACAAGCCTGTCATACGGTAGTGGTGGAATAACCAGCTTGTCTGGAACATCACTCGCGTACAACGGAGGGAGCATACTCAACTTGAGCGGGACAAGCCTGTCATACGGTAGTGGTGGAATAACCAGCTTGTCTGGAACATCACTCGCATACAATGGAGGAAGTGTGTTGAACCTGAGTGGAACCAGTTTGTCGTACGGTGGAGGTGCAATAACCAATCTATCTGGTACCGTCATTGCGTTTGGAGGAGGGAGCGTACTCAACTTGAGCGGGACGAGTCTGTCATACGGTAGCGGTGGAATAACCAGTTTGTCTGGAACAGCACTCGCGTACAACGGAGGTAGCGTGCTGAACCTGAGTGGAACCAGTCTGTCATATGGTAGTGGTATGATCACGAATATTACCGGTTCATCTCTAAACTACATCACCGTGACGGGTGGAACAGGAACGTTTACCACATTCACCATTGGAACAGGAACGTTTACATCCCTCATAGCAACTAACGGTACAATAACCAACCTTTCTGGAACGTCTCTCCAGTATACCAATTCTGTGATCGGGAACCTCTCAGGTAGTTCACTCCAGTATACCAATGTGATTGCTGGAAATATGACTGGAACAACAGCTGTGATCACTAACCTTTCAGGAACGTCTCTTCAGTACACCAATTCTGTGATCACTAACCTCTCAGGTAGTTCACTCCAGTATACCAATGTGATTGCTGGAAATATGACTGGAACAACAGCTGTGATCACTAACCTCTCAGGTAGTTCACTCCAATACACGAACATGATTGCGAACAACCTGACTGGAACAACAGCTGTGATCACTAACCTCTCAGGTAGTTCACTCCAATACACGAACATGATTGCGAACAACCTGACTGGAACAACAGCTGTGATCACTAACCTCTCAGGTAGTTCACTCCAATACACGAACATGATCGCGAACAATCTGACTGGAACAACAGCTGTGATCACTAACCTTTCGGGTGCATCAGCTCAATACACGAACATGATCGCGAACAACCTGACTGGAACAACAGCTGTGATCACTAATCTTTCGGGTGCATCAGCTCAATACACGAACATGATCGCTGGTAATCTAACCGGAACGACAGCTGTGA
>Ga0310811_10000533_pt1 | contig 48741 bp, 44 predicted proteins | sample YCmetagenome_FD_207642 | JGI IMG/M metagenome (GOLD analysis project Ga0310811, IMG submission 207642) | Soil microbial communities from experimental microcosm in Duke University, North Carolina, United States - YC | ecosystem: Engineered > Artificial ecosystem > Soil microcosm > Unclassified ...
CGCTGCACGCAAGCGTTCAATGTCTCAGGCCACCCGGCCATCTCTCTTCCGTGTGGAGCGACCATCGACGGCCTTCCGGTCGGCGGCCAACTGGTTGGACGCGCCGCAGACACAGCGGGCCTGCTGCGCGTCGCGGCCGCGGTCGAGGTCTATCTCGGCCCAGGCACGTCCCGTTGAGGCATCGGTGCATCGGGAAGATCCGCCGGCGGGATGTCCGGCGGCGGCACCACCGGAATGTCCGGCGGCGGCGCATCGATCACGTCCGGCGCTCCTTCGCGGCGCGGCTGCGTCTCCGGAGGTTGTGGATGTTCGAGCATAGAGGTGAGCAGTGCAAATGCACTGCCGATGTGGCCCTGCAGTAACGATGATCAGCACTTTCTTTCATAGCTGGGAGCGCCGGCTCGCGGACGCGACCAAAGATCGCGTCGTGCGTCCGTTTGACTGGGGCGTCGACTGGATTTCGCCGGACGCCGACTTGCGCGAATGGGTGAACGCGGTGATGGCGGACACGACGGCGTTCTTCCATCTACCGCCCACACCCGACTACGACTTCGACGCCTCGCGGGGAGAGCTTCGCTTTCCGAGCGCGTTGACCACGCCGCATCGGGAGAACAACACGGTGTTCGCTCGCTGGTTTCCTGCCTCCGCAGGCAAGGACCGCGCGGTCGTCGTGCTGCCGCAGTGGAATTCGGATGCCGAAGGCCACATCGGCCTGTCGCGGCTGATAGCGAGATGCGGGGTGTCGGCGCTGCGGCTCACGCTTCCCTATCATGACGTCCGCATGCCGCCCGAGCTGACGCGTGCCGATTACATCGTCAGCGCCAACGTCGCGCGGACAATACAGGTCTGCCGCCAGGCGGTCCTCGACGCGAGACGTGCGGTGGCGTGGCTGGCGCTTCAGGGATACGAGCGCATCGGCATTCTGGGGACGAGCCTCGGTTCCTGTCTTGCGATGTTGACGTCGGCGCACGAACCGCGAATCCGGGCGCAGGCGTTGAATCACGTCTCGCCGTGGTTCGCCGACGTAGTGTGGCGGGGACTGTCGACGAGGCATGTCCGCGAGTCGCTCGACGGAAACGTCACACTGGATGACCTGCGCGATCTGTGGCGGCCGATCAATCCCTGGTCGTATCTCGAACACGTGCGGAACACGCGCACGCTGCTTGTCTATGCGCGCTACGACCTGACGTTCCCTGTCGATCTCTCGCGCATCCTTGTGGACGAATTTGCGCGGCGCGATCTGCCGCATGAAGTCGTGGTGCTGCCGTGCGGCCACTACAGCACGGGAGTCGCGCCGTTCAGCTATCTCGATGCCTACGTGCTGATTCGCTTTCTCCGCCGCAGTCTCTAGGAAGGCGGCAGGACGCGGAGCTCGCCGACGCCGAGCGCGGCGAGCGACTGCTCGGTCGCCTGCCGATCGCCAACGACGAGCGCGATGGCGCGTGAGGGATCGAGATAGTTCTGCGCGACGCGTGTCACCTCGGCCGCCGTGACCGCGTTCACCTTGGGCACGAACTCCTCGAAATAGGTATCCGGCAGGTCGAACAGCGCGAGCTGCGCGACCGAGCGTGCGACCTGCTGCGTCGTTTCGAAGTTGCGCGGGTACCCGCGCGTGAGTGACGCCTGTGCCAGCGACATCTCCTGCGGGGTCGCCGGCCGCGATCCGCGAAGGCCCGAGATTTCCGCCAAGGTATCTGCAATCGATTCCGCGGTGGCGGCGGTGTGGACGCTGGTCTGCACGAAGAACGGCCCCATGCCACGCCGCCAGTCGAATCCCGTGCGCACGCCGTAGGTAAACGCCTTCTCCTCGCGCAGCTTGAGATTGATGCGGCTGACGAACTGTCCGCCGAGAATGGCGTTCATCACCAGCAGCGGAGCGTAGTCAGGCGTGTCGCGGCGCGCGGACAGATGACCGATGCGAAGCTCCGACTGCGCCGCGCCTTCGCGTGGGACGATGGCCAGCAGCGCGGGAGTGGAATCGGCGGCACGCTCCGATGCGGCCTCGAGCTCCTCGAGACGCTCACCAGGATCCCATCCGCCGAACGCCTCCTCCGCAAGCCGCCGCAGCTCAGCATGTGACAGCGCTCCGGCAACCACCAGGGTTGCGCGGGCGGGAAGAAACGTCGCGCGGTGAAACGCGACGACGTCTTCGAGCGATAGCAAGCGCAGCGACTCCTCAGTACCGATGGCAAGGTGGCCGTAGGCATGCGACGGATACAGCAGGCGGAGGAACGCGCGCTCCGCGACCGCAGGCGGCAGATCCTTCAGCTGTTTCAATCGATCGAGGCGCAGCTGCCGCACACGCGCGAAGTCGCTCTCGCGCATCGACGGCGCCGTGAGCATCTGCGACAGCAGCCGCGCCCCACGCTCGGCGAAGCGAGCCAGCGTCGTGAGCGTGAACATCGTTGTGTCGGCGCCGACCTCGACGTCGTATTCCGCACCGATCCGCGCCAGCGCGTCGGACACGTCGATTGCGGAAAGCGACCCGCTTCCCTCGTCGACCATGTCCGCGGTCAGCGATGCGAGTCCTTCGCTGCCCGCGGCGTCGGCGCCGAGACCGCCATCGATCTGCATCACGAAGGTGACAACCGGTACACCGGGATGCTCGACCGTTCTCACTTTCAAACTGTTGTCGAGCGTGTGCCGAACGATCTGCGGAAAATGAAAGCGCGGGTCAGGGCCGACCGACGGGAGGCGCGAGCGATCGATTGCGGGCATCAGGAGACCACGACGCGCTCGGAGCCGGCCAGTGCCAGCGCGTCCTTGCCGCGCGGGACAATGCTCAGGAGAACACGGCGGTCGAAGGCAAGATACGCGCGTGCTGCCTTGCGGACGGTCTCGGAGGTCGCCCGCCGGTAGCGTTCCAGATCGCCGCCGAAGAAATCCGGATTCCCGCGAAACACGTTGTAGGCGTTCAGTTGATCGGACTTGCCTCCGAAGCCGCCGACCGTCTGCAGGCGATACATGAAGTGCGCTTCGGCCTGCGCGATCCCACGCTCCATCTCGTGGTTTGTCGGCCCTTCGTCGATCAGCTCCCCGATGCACTCGTCGATGAGCGCGACGATGTCTGTCAACGACTGCCCGGGGGCAGCGGTCGCAGCAAGCAGGAAAAAGCTGCTGATCTCGCGCGAGTGCTGATAGGCGGAGACGTCAAGAGCGATGCGCTTCTCGTACACGAGCAGGCGGTACAGCCGCGACGTCTTGCCATTGGCGAGCAGGTCGGCGAGCAGATCCGCTTCCGCATCGCCGTCATGGAACATCGCCGGCGAATGCCACGCGATGTAGAGGCGCGGCAGCTCCACCCGGTCCTCGAGGACGAGCCGGATTTCGCGAGACAACGAGGCGTCGGCCTCCACCGGCTGCGGCTTCGTACCTGCCGGCATGTCGCCGAAATATTGCTCCGCCAGCTCGAACGCGTGTTCTGTATCGATGTCGCCGGCAAGCGCAAGCGACGCGTTGGCGGGGTGGTAATACGTGCGGAAAAACGCGCGCACGTCCTCGAATTCCATGGCGCGGATGTCCTCTTCCGCGCCGATGGTCAGCCAGTGATAGGGATGCTCCGGCGGAAACAGCGCCGCGCTCAGCGCCATCAGCGCCATGCCGTACGGCCTGTTCTCGTAGTTCTGCCGCCGTTCGTTCAGCACTACGTCGCGTTGCGTTTCGAAGCGCTCGCGCGTAAGCGCCGGCAGCAGATATCCCATCCGATCCGATTCCATCCAGAGCGCCAGCTCGAGAGCGCTCGTCGGCACCACTTCCCAGTAGTTCGTGCGATCCGTGTTCGTCGATCCGTTGAGCAGCGCGCCCGCCTGCTGCAGCGGCGTGAAGTAGCCGCCGTTGTAATGCTCGGAGCCTTCAAACATCAGGTGTTCGAACAGGTGCGCGAAGCCGGTGCGGCCGATGCGCTCGTTCTTCGAGCCGACGTGGTACCAGAGATTGACGGCGACGATCGGCACCCGCCGATCCTCATGCACGAGGACGTCGAGGCCATTGGGCAGCGTGCGTTTGGCGTGAGGCAGTTCGATAGCAGTCGACACGGCCCTCAGCGAACTGGAATGAGCGGAATCTTTCCTTTATTGGCTTCCGCGGTCTTGTGCGCGAGAATCGAGACCTGCGCCGCGGTCCGTTCGGCGACGAGCATGAACGCACGGCCCGCCGACGAGCCGGGCTCGCTGAGCACGATCGGAACTCCCGTGTCGCCGCCCTCGCGGATTGGCTGATACACGGGAACACGTCCGAGAAACGGCACGTCCATCTGTTCGGCCAGCCGCTCGCCGCCGCCATGGCCGAAGATATCGGTCTCGTGGTGGCAGTTGGGACAGGCGTAGTAACTCATGTTCTCGACCAGACCGATCGGCGCGATGTTCAGCTTCTGATACATCCTCACGGCGCGGAGCGTATCGGCGAGCGAAACCTTCTGCGGCGTGGTCACAACGATGGACCCGACGACAGGAACAGTCTGACTGAGACTGAGCGCGACGTCGCCGGTGCCCGGCGGCATGTCGACGATCAGGTAATCCAGACCCTGCCACGCCACGTCGCGGAAAAACTGCTGAATGGCGCCGTGCAGCATCGGGCCGCGCCAGATTACGGGTGCGTCGTCGGCGGTGAGAAACCCCATCGACACGACCTGTACTCCGTGCTTCTCTGCGGGGACGATCTGCTTCCCGTCGGTGGTGAGCTGCGTCGCGGACAGCCCGAGCATGATGGGGACGTTCGGGCCGTAGATGTCGCCGTCAAGGATGCCGACGCGGCTGCCGCAGCGGGCCAGAGCGAGCGCCAGATTCACCGCGACGGTTGTCTTGCCGACGCCGCCTTTGCCGGCGCCGACGGCGATGATGTTCTTGACGCCCGGCAACGGCGGACGGCCAAGCTCCGGCGCGCTTACGGACCGGACATTCGCGGTCATCCGCACGTCCACCGACGTCACGCCCGGAACGCCGCGTACCGCCGCCTCGGCCTGCTCGCGCATCTGATCCTTCACCGGACACGCCGGCGTCGTCAGCTCGATGGCGAACGACACGCGGCCGCTGTCGATCGTCAGATCTTTGATAAAGCCGAGCGACACGATGTCGCGGCGAAGGTCCGGATCCTGGACGACGCGCAACGCGTTCAGCACGGCGTCGCGTTCGGGTGTAGCGGCCATCCCCTTATATTAATCCGGCGGTAGGCGCGTGCTGCTCGAACAGCCGCCGTCCTTCGTCTGTCAACAGAATCCAGATGGCGTACGCACCAAGCGCGGTGCCGAACGGAAGCACGAGCAGGTTGACAATGGCGAGCCCGAGTGTGAAGAACCGCCCGATAGGCTGTCGGCGCTGCAGCAGCACGCTGGCTGCGACGTGCGCGCCGCCCCAGAGAAGGGCCACGACACCCATCACGGCAAACGCGGTGGCGGTTACGCCGGCGGCAAATCCTACGGCTGAGCCATCAGGCCCAAACAGAATCGCAAGCGCTCCGGCGGAGAGCAGCAGCAGCGAGGCGCCGACGAGCATCGCCAGGGCGCCCCACAGCGTACAGAGAATGGCGAGGATGCCGAGGTGACGCTCCATCAGCCGCGCGCGGGCGGACTGACGAGCACGCGCAGCTCGATGCGCGTCGAAAGATCGTGGCGGGCTGAAATCGAAAAATGGAAACAGGCGCCGTCTTCAACGCCCGCGGGAACGGTGATGTGAACTTGATGGTGCAGCAGCTCGATGCCGCTGCCGGCACAGCTGGCGCAGGGCTGGGCCCACGTCTCGCCGCGGCCGCCGCACGTGCGGCAGGTGCAGCGCACTGGAACGTCGAGCGGGACCGTGGTACCTTCGGTCGCTTCGCGGGGCGTGATCTCCAGCGCCGCCGTCATCGTGCGCGCGTGCTCGTCGGCGACGAACGCGCTGCGCATGCGCTCCACGGCCGGCGCGATTGACGGAAAATCGACGACGACTTCATCGGCAAAACACGAACGCTCGTGACGGATGTCCTCCGTGCCACGCACTGCGATCGCATGTCCGCCGAAGCCGCCGAAGGCGTTCCACGCCATGACTTGCTGTTACGATAGGGGTCGCCTAAAGAGAAGTCAATGGCGGCCCCGAAAGATTGCCCGATGTGTGGCGAAGCGATGCGACTGCGCGAACGTGAAGTGACCGATCGCGTACCGGGCAGTACGCAAACGAGGACGGCAAAATTCCGTGAGTGGGTCTGCCCTGAATGCGACTACTTCGAGGAAGCCGAGGATGGTTAGCGGGCGCCGAGCGTCAGCAGCAGCTCTTTACGCAAGCTTTCGTCGATGTCGTCGATGTTGAGTGCGGTCTCGCACTCGTCGCACAAAATTTCCAGAACCGCCGGACGTCCTTCCTCTGATGCTTCGACGCGCGAATCGTCGATGTGCACGACGTGCATCTGCAGGGTCTTCACCAGGAAGTTCTGGTCGTTACCGCAGCTCGGACACGTCAGCGCCACTCGGGTCTCCTCGTTGATGGCCAATCGATTCTCCTATTCCTGATTGTAGGCAATGGGATCTGCATCCGCAACGCAGAAACTGTGTCAATTGGCGCAGACGAGCTGGAAATCGTCATCTTTTTCGGAATAAACGAGCACCGCGTTGATGATCGCGGTCACAAACGCCTGCTTCATTGCCTGTCGATAGACGGCCAGCTGCGCCTGGTGCTCCGGACGCGGGCGGCCCGTTTTGAACTCCAGCACGGTCAAATGTCCCGGCGCGGTCTCGACGAGACAATCGACGCTTCCACGCAGCACCCGACCCTCAATGACGGTCGTGAACGGCACTTCATGCAGCTTCCGCCCCGCCGCATAGAGTTCGCGCACGTCCTGGCGCGCGCAAATGGTCGCGTAGTCGGCCACCGCCTTCTCAACGACGCCATCGACGTCGTCACTTGCATCGATCTCTTCACCACGCAGTAATTGTCGCGCGCGGTCACGGAAATCATCTGCCGGCGCGGTGAAACCGAACCGATGCAGCAGCCGATGCACAAGCGTTCCGACGAGGCGGTCGGAAAGCGGCGCCATGTGCAGACGGCCCTCGGTCACCGCGGCGATCGCGTGCGCGACGGAGGCGCGCAGCGGGGGCGACGATGGCAGCGGCTCGACGATGCGCGGTTCGGTGGTTGGAGATTCGGTACTTCGTGGTTCTGTGGTGCCTGGTTCGGTGGTTCGCTGCTCGACAGCGAGCGATTCGCATCGATGGAACCGATGAACGGTTCCTGATGCGGCGCGCCATTCGTCGCCGACGGCGAACAGATCCATCAGCGACTGCGGCAGCACCTCAGCGAGGCTGCCGCGTCCCGGCTGCAAGCGGCCTTCCTTCAGCACACTCGCGAGATAAAGCCGATCGCGCGCGCGCGTCAAGGCGACGTAGAGCAGGCGCTTCGTCTCCTCCCTCTCCCTCGCCGCATCGTCTTCGTCCGCGTCAGATCGGAAATCGCCGACCGCGACCGAGACGTCATCACCGCCTGGACTGGCGACGACGCGGATCGGATCGCGAAAGTTGCCGGTGCCGCGGGCGAGGTTGACGAGGAAGACGACTGGAAATTCGAGGCCCTTCGCGGCATGCACCGTCATCAGATTCACGGCGTCGAGCGCGTCGATGACCGCATTGGATTCGTCGCCGACAGCCAGGCGGTCGAGATGCGAGGCGATGCGACCGAGCGTTACGAAGCCGCGATTCTGGATGCGGCGGATGAGAGCCCGAATCTTCTTCAGGTTTTCGCGCGCCTGCGGCCATCGCGGTCCGCGCATCTCGACGAAGTACGCGGACTCGGCGAGCACCAGATCCAGTAGCTCCGCCGGCGGCATCCGATCGACGAGACCACGCCATCGCGCGGTCGCTTCGCGCGCCTGCGTCAGCATGTCGGCGTCGTCGGCATCGAGTTCCGGGGCCGGACCGCCGCTCCGGAGGGCCGCCGCCAGGTTTGGCGCAAGGCGGCGGAGCGCTTCATCCGACAGCCGGAAGAAACGGGACCGCAAGAGGGCGGCAGCGCGAAGGTCCGAAAGAGGGTCCGCCAGGTACCAGAGCAGCGCGATGACGTCCTTGATCTCGTCGGCGTCGAAGAACCCGAGACCCTTGTAGACGTAGGCCCCTATCCTGCGCCGCTCGAGCGCGGCCTCGAATTCGCGATGCGAATCACGCGTCCTGAACAGGATGGCCACGTCGGCGGCCGTTATGGGACGGCGGACGCCCGTTGTCTTGTCGCGGACGACCACCCCTTGCGCGAGCAGTCGTTCGATTTCAGCCGCCGTCGCTTCCGCGCAGCTTTCAGGCGCGTCGCCGGTCACCACACCGAGCACACGCTCCTCGTCCCCGGCGCGCGCATCGACCGGAAACTGATCATCGTCACCGTAGCGGAACGCGTCGCGTCGTCCACCGACTTTGTTGACGTCGCGCGCGACGTCGTTGATAAAAGCCAGCAGCGCCGGAACGGATCTGAAGCTCTTGGCGATCGCGCGCCGCGTGTCGCCTCCCGGCCGCAGCGCTTCGATGTACTTCCTCGCATCGTCCAGGATCGATACGTCGGCGTCGCGGAACGCGTAGATCGATTGCTTCCGGTCGCCGACGATGAAGATCGAGGGCCGAACAGGGCCGGTGGATGCGAGCCCTGCGCCTTCGCCCCACGACTGTACCAGCAGCGACACCAGTTCCCATTGCGCCCGGCTCGTGTCCTGGAACTCGTCGACGAGCACATGGTGGTAACGCGACTCGAGCCGGTAGCGGCTTTGCGCGAACTCTTCCATCTGGCGCAGCAGGTCGAGGGCGTGCAGAAGCAGATCCGAAAAATCGAGCACGGCATGCGCGTCCAGGGTGCGCCGGTACTCCCTCTCCGCCACCTGATACATCCGGAGAATGCCGCGCGAGACGAGCACGTTCAGATCGCGCTTGTAGCGCAGGGTCGCGTCCTTCACGGCTGAGGCGTGCCCGACAACGAGATCGCGATGCATGGCCCAGGCGGCCTCGGTGACGAACAGCGCTTTTTTGAACGGACACGTCTTCCGCGGCTCTCCATCCTGCGTCAGAAAGTACTCGCGGACCCGCGCGTAGGCGGCCTGCACGGCGGCGCCGCCAAGCGCCTCGTCTGTGGCGGTGCTCACATGCAGGCAGCGAAGCTCCCTGGCAAGCAGCACGAACGCATGCTGCGGCGGGCCTGACGCAAGAAAGCGCTCGAGGCCGCCAGGCATCGACGCAAACACATCGAGTAGCGATCTGACCGCCTGCCGCGTCGCAGATGCGACGTCAAGGTCGCGCGGGCCTTTCGCGAGATATCGCTGCAGGACGCTGGGTGCCACGAGCCTGCGATTGAGCAGCGCGGCCAGTCCACGCCGTGCGCGACGATCGCCGAGCTGAGCGAAGACCAGCGCGATGTGCTCGTCATCGCGCGCAAGGCTGCGGCAGGTGCGCAGGGCGCGATCGAGCGATTCATCGACGAGCCGCGGCACTTCGGTTTCGTCGGCGATGTCGAAACCGGGATCGAGGTCCGCTTCGAGCGGAAACTCACGCAGCAGCGACAGGCAGAACGCATCGATGGTGCTGATGGCAATGTCGTCGATGCGATCGCGCAGCTCGCGCCATCGCGCGGGGGCAAGCTCGCCGCGTGCCGCGGCCGACCGAAGCGTGGCAACGATGCGCTCGCGCATTTCCGCCGCCGCTTTGCGCGTGAACGTGATGGCGAGGATGTTCGACGGATCGACGCCGGCGCGCAGAAGATTGATGTAGCGGTCGACGAGCACACGCGTCTTGCCCGTGCCCGCCGACGCTTCGAGCGTGACGTTGAAACGCGGGTCGACTGCCCGTTCGCGTGCTTCGCGATCGCGATCCCCGGACAAGATGGGCTGGAGAGGCAGGAAAGGCTGGATGGAACCGTTACTCGTCACCGACGTAGTCCTTCCGGCAGACCGACGGATACGCGCAGTACGAGCAGATGCGCTCCTCGTGCGGTCGCGGCGGGAACTCGCCGCGCTCGATGCCGCTCACGATATCGAGCAATCTCGTGCGTGCGTCCGCGAGAACGGCAGCGCGATCGTCGGTGTCGTTTTTGCGCGCGACGATCGGCACCAGGGATTTCTTGCCGGTGAACGCCACGTAGGCAGCCTCTTCGACCTCCCACGTCCCGCCGCGCTGCTCGGCGAGGCGCTCCTGCGCGCAGAGCGCGTAGATTGGAACCTGCAGCGCCCGCTTGCGCTCCGGCGCCGAACCCGATTTGTAGTCGACGACGCGGAACCGGTTACCGGCGAGCAAGTCGATGCGATCCGCGACGCCGCGCAGCGGTACCGCGCATCCGCCGGCAGCGCCGAGCCGGAAGTTGCCGTCGAGACGGTACTCCAGCCATCGATCGACGACCTCGATCGGATGGACCGCTTCGAGACCAAGAACGACATCGATGAGACCGACAGAGATCGCGGAGCCGAACAGTCGCGTCCGTTCCAGAGCGGCATCGGCGTCTGGAAGGTTCGCCAGCAGCGGCTCCGAAACCTCGGCAAACAGTTGACGCGCGGCAGCGTACGTCTCCGCCGCAATGACGCCGGCGCCCCCGCGATCCCAGGCTTCGAAAAAGCGCTGGAAGACTTCGTGAATGAACCGGCCGCGTGCGCGGGGCGACAGCGCGGCCTCGTCTTCCGGCAGTTCATCAAGCTCGAGTACGTCTGATGCGAAAAACTTGAACGGACAGTCCTGATACCGCTCGAGCGAGCTGACCGAGTAGGCAGTGGCGATGTGTGCTGATGTTTGACCGCCGGCGATCGAATCTGCGGGCCGTGCGATGCGCCGTTCCGCCCAGGCACGCGTCCCATTCGAAAGCACAATCGCGTCGTCGACCGCCGCACCCGGGCGGAGGCGCGTCTCAAGAGGCGCCCCGACACTGTCCAAATCGTCAAACAAGATCGACGGCGACACGATCGTGTCGTGCTCGAGCGAGAACGTTGAAATCGTCAGCGCTTTCGCCGGAAGGCGCAGCAGATCCGCGAACGAGGCGCGCATCGCTTCGACCCGTTCCGCATCAGCCGGCCATCCAAGGTCGCGCAGGATCGATGGCGAATAGAAAATGTTCCGACGGGGCCGGTCCGGCCACTCGCCGTCCACCAATCCCGCAAGCTGCACCTCGTCGAACTCGCCGAACGGCGCGGTATCCGCGTCGACGAGGTGAACGCCTGACTCACCGTGTCGCGGTGCGAACGTGCGCGCTTCGACGCCGCGGCGTACCATCGCCGCAACTTCCTCGAACGCGACCTCCCCCGAATCGAAGCGGCGGTAGGCGTCGCGCTGCGATCGCAGCAGCGCGAGGACCGCACCCCGCGCACGAAGCTGCCGCGCACGTAATGGGTCGTCCGGACCGGGAAGATTTCCGTGCGCGTCAAGGAAGTTGAGGATCGTGTCGAGATGCTCCGCAATCGTCCTCGACCACCGCAGACTCTCGATCTCGCGCGCCAGCGATTGCAGCACGAGAGCGCCGCGAAGCGCTGCGTTCGAAACGCGGGAAGCGGGCCGCTGCCATGCCTCGACGAGGCGATCCAGCGCGTCGAGATCACCGAGGTAACTTGCCTCACTCAGCGCGCGATCGAGCGCCGCGACGTCGCCCGCGCGAACCGGTTCTGCATCGGGGCCAGCGATCCTGAAATGCGGCGATCGCAGCAGGGCAATCGCGGGGCCGCGCGCAAAGTTCGCGCTGACAAACGAAAAGAGCAGATCCACGGCCGCGGCGTACGGCTCGCCCGCCAGAGGTAGCGCGTCGAACATCTGGCATGGAACACCGACCGCTCGGAATACCTCGCGCGACACGTAGACGTAGGGCAACCGGTGCCGAACTACCAGGGCTATGCGATCAAGGACGGGCGCGCCCTCCCCTTCTGCGCCGTAGCGGATGCGCCGTGCAAGGTCGGTAATCTCCTCTTCGCGATCCCGAGCGACGACGTAGGTGACAGGCAGCACGGGGGACGGGCGAGTAGGCGGCAGGCTTTCAGGGGCCAGGCGAACTTCCTCGATGCCGGGCAGCCATTGGTGAATGCGCTCGTGGAAGCTGCCAGCGAGCGCAGTGTCCGTGACGACGACGTCGAGCTGGTCGAGGCCCGGGATGCGCGCCAGCAGATCCCAATCCACCGCATAAAGTCCATAGCGATCGGCGGCGCGGTCGCGCACCGCAACGACCAGGTGCCGCCACGGATCCGGCGACTGCGTGGTAAGCAGCCGTTCGCGCATCGCGTGTTCGTCCACGCCGCCCGAATCACCACACAGTCGTTCGAACTGTCGAAACGCGGCCGCGAAGAAGCGCGTTTGACGTATCAGCCGCTCTGCTCCCCGATCGTCACCGCCGCCATCCAGGCGGCCGATGGTCAGCCGTTCGAAATCATCGACTGACTTCTGATGTCGCTTCAGCGTGTCGAAGAACTCGAGCATCGCAGCGATAAGACCTGGCCTGACGCGGAACGGCGGCTCCGCTCCCGCAGCAATCGCGGTTCGGCAGGCGACCCCGAGCAGCGCTTCGCGTTCTTCGATCGTGTAGGGTCTCGCGCACGCGAGCAGGTCCGCGCTGCTGTCAACGTCCGCGTAACTGTCAGCAATGCGTTCGAACAATCGCTCGTGCAGCTCGTCACGCGTAATGAAATCCGGCAGCACGACGGTGCTCGCCTCCGGCATCCGGTCTTCTATGGTGCGAATGAGATGATGCGACGCAGCGCGGGTCGGCAGAATGACGAGCCGATGGCGGGCATCGTGCGGGGAGCCGGTGGTGCAGAGACTGACGAGCGCGCTTCGGAAGGACCGCACATCCGCCGCCCGCACGAGTCGCGTCGTGCGGGGTGTAATCACTGGAGCCGTGGCGGTTCGAGCAGCGCGCGGATGTCGGTCTGGACGCGCGTGATCATCAGCAGCGCGCCCGCTGCGGACGACGAGGCCTGCCACGCGGTTGCGACGTCGCCCGACGAAATGGCGCTGTAGCGGATGTCGACGGCGGACGCGGCGAAACGCCACGCGCTGACGAGCAGCTCGTGCGTCGGACGGAGTTCCTCCGGCACCATCATCCGCTGCAATCGATCGGCGCCGCCTGCAAGCCGGCTGCGCAGCGTCACAAGCGTCGTCGGCGACGGCCCCGCCAGACGTCGAATCGCATCGAGCGATGGCTGCATCTTGACCAGCTGCAGGAGCTCGCTGCCGACCGAGCGCTGATAGTCGCGATACGACGCGCGATGAACCTGCCACTGATCGCGCATCAGACGAAGACGCCGCGCGTTGTCGAGTTGCGCCTGGATTGCGGTGCTCAACGCCTGCACGACTTCAGGACGACGGGCGCCGAGCCGCGCATCCTCTTTCGACAGTTGATTGAGCACACGCTCCACGTCGACGATGCGTGCCTGCCCGGCCGCGGTCGTCGCCGACGCGATCAGGCGGCGCGACAGCGCCGCATAACGTTGATCGATGACTGTCTCAGCTCGAATCTGATCCTCGGCGGATCGGCGAAGACGCGATGCTTCGGCTGGTGAGATCAACGTGCCGGCCTCGTTGATAAGAGCGAGGGCTTCCTGCAGCAGCGACACGCGATCGGCGACGCGCGGCGCGAGTTGCGCGACACGGAAGGTCGCGTCTATCTGCTCGGTTATACCGGGCATCCCGAGCAGCGACTCGTATCCGGTGTCTTCCGGCGCGGCGACGAGGGCGAGATTGAAATCGTTGCGGCCTGCGGAAGCCTTCAAGTCCGAGATCGCTTCGTCGAGCAGCGACACGACTTCGCGCACGTCGCGCTCACGGTAGCCATAATGCGCGGCCGGCCAGTCGGCCAGCGTCTTTCGCGCCTCCGCCGCCCGGTTCAACGCCGCGTCTTTGTCCGTTGACAGCGCCACTTCGTTCAACACGCGCGCGATGTCGCTGCTGAGAAGCTGGAAATCGTCTTCCGCACGTGTCTCGGCGTAGCGCTGATATCGCGCGGACGCGGCGTATCGATCCGTTCGCGTCCAATCAACCTCTGACGCGGGCAACGTCACCGCGTGCAGCCGCGGCTCGTCGGTGGGACCGCCGACCGGCATCGAGAAAACAACCTGATCGTCGAGCCGTGCAAACTCGCCGAAGCTGACAACGCTGCTGCCGTCGCGCAGAAAGATGCGGAACAACGTCGCTTCAGCAGCGGCCTGCGCCACCGATGCGGCGGCGAGCCACACGATCACGGCGAACGATCCGATCCGCATCGTCATGGAAGATGAGTTTGTATTGTAACGGCTGCCGCAGCGCGTGTCGGGGCGCATCCGTGTGGAAAACCTGTGGATGACACGTGCAAAAGCTGTGGAGAACCGGACAGCGAAAATATTTCCTGCGGCGCACGCGAACGATCCGCGCGAGTTGGCGCTGTGGACGGGCGCTTCGCGTGTCGCTTCGCTTGATCGGCGTACCAAGCCGGATAAGATCGTCGCCGCTCGCAATCCTTTCGGACAATTGCACACGTGATCATTCATCACTTCGAAGAGACCATTGGCGGCCGCGCGTACCAGATTGAGGTCACGGCCGTCAGCAACCGATGGCGGGCGCAATTGCGCCGCGGGCCTGGCATGCCGACGGCGATGATGCCCTTCTACGGCCAGACGCCCGACGAAGCGGCGCGCCAGCTTCTCGGCTGGCTGTCGCTTGCGCACCAGCGCGTGGCCGCCGCGAACGCCACGTCAGCCCGTCCCTCCACTATATAGACGTGGCATGACAGGGAAGGTCCTTGCATCCGACCGCGGCGCAATTCCATGCGCCCGTTGGCGTCCGACACCGGTGCGGCGGCGCGACGCAACAAGGGCGCATGTGGAATGAGCACGATGACGGCGAGGCCAATTCCTGCAAACATCCATTGTGAGCCGAGCGTTGGCCTTCGCATTCGCCGTCTTTGCGAACCTTCTGCGCACTTGTTAACATGGAAGGTCCAGCCAGAGTGGGCCAGTGGCGCAGATGGGAGCGCGCGTGAATGGCATTCACGAGGTCACCGGTTCGATCCCGGTCTGGTCCACCAACCACATCCGTATCCAGGCCATCGAGATGCTCGTTTACGTCTCAAACTGGAGCGACTCTCGCCAGCGTTTTGAGAGCCGACTTTGCCTTGGCTGTGCGAACAGCTTTCCACTCGCCGTCGGCGCGATGGTGTTTGAGGTCTGTCAAATAGGCATACTCCGGCGTGAGCAGCCGGTACTCCTGGGCCTTGGCCTTCGTCCATGACCGGGCGAACTCCTCGAAGGTCGGAGCTTCTCCTCGCGTCCAGAACTCCATAGCGAGCACCCGGGCGACCGCGCCGTCCTTGAACCGTCCGCCGGTCAGATCACGAAGCAACCGCATGACACCCTCGAATTCCTTCGCGTACCAACGATAGTAGAGGCGATCGCGAGGGCCGGGCCGCGCTGGCGGACTCTCCTCGCGGACGATCTGTGCGGGGATGCGGGTGGGCTGACCGACCTGCCCTGTTGTGAGATAGCGCCGGACACGGGCCAGCACGATCGGCTTTCGATCGGTGTCCTTCGTGGCCTTCACTTTGCCGTCCGCGGACTCTGCCACGATTCGGTAAGGGATTCCGCGCTCCGAGCAGAAGCCGCGAATCTCCTCGAGGTTCATGTAGTTCAGTTCCTCGAGGAGCCGCGCGCGATCGCTCGCGGTGAGCTGCGACAGGAAGTTCGACATTCAAATGCCTTTCACCGTCCTGGCCCGCGCCACCAGCGTCGCAATTTCCAGATCGCGGAGTTGCCGTCGCGCTATCGTGCCACCGCGACTCCTTGCGTCGGGTTACGTCTGTAGATCGACGGCGCCTCAGGCTCTCGAGTTGCCGCAACCACAGCGCAACGCGGTTCCAACTGGCGCCGGTCTGGTCCACCAACCTCCGCTCATCCCGTCGTCGCGGAGATTGCCCACCGCAGCGCGCAGTGCGAAGTGGGCGACCGTTCGCCCAATGAGCTACGTTTGGGAAGCCACGTCACTGGCGATGAGCTCGGCACGACGGTAAGTATGTGATCAAGCAGAAGTGGAGGGCAGCCGCCTGCGCGCACGGGCCGAGCTCACGGCGAAGATGCCGTATCTTCGCCTGACGGCGTAGCCGCGCTCGCGTCGATCGCCGCACCGCGCGGATACGCTCCGCGCAACTGATTCCACCGCACCGACAGAATGTCGACGAAGCCGCGCGCGCCCGAGGCAAGACCCACTTTGCTTTCACGTCCGTAGACCCAGGTCACCGGGATCTCCCGGACGACAAAGCCTGCGCGGCGTGCGAGGAACAGAATCTCCACGTCGAAACCGAAGCCCTCGAGCCGCTGCAGCGGGAAGAGCGCATTCGCGGCGCGGGCGCTGAACAACTTGAAACCGCACTGCGTATCGTTGATGCCACGCAGCACGAGGAGCTTCACCAGCCAGTTGAACACGCGGCCGACGAAGTGGCGCGACCACGGTTCTCCGACGCGCTGTGCGCCTTCGGCTTCGCGCGATCCCACCAGAACCTCGCCTCCGGGACTGCGCGCGGCATCGAGAAAGCGTCGAAGATCGGCGATCGGCATCGACAGGTCGGCATCGGCAAGGAATCGCCACTCACCCCGAGCCTCGAGCATGCCGCGGCGAACCGTCGCGCCCTTCCCCGCATGGATCGCACGGACGAGCCGGATGCGCCCCTCGCCCGCCGCCGCCTGTTCGACGATCGACGCGGTGCGATCGGTGCTGCCATCATCGACAACAATCAGCTCCGCCTCAATCGCGAGCCGATCGAACGCCGCAATTACCTCCGAAACCGTCTGTCCAATCCGTGGCTCTTCATTGAAGGCGGGAACTACTACTGACAAGTACGGCGGTCGCATCGAAGTAGTGAGGGTAGCACCTAGGGCCCACCAACTGATAGACCGCGAAGGAGTTCTGGCTTGCTTGACTTCGGTGCCATCACTCCCTACACTTGCCGAGCTTACACCGAGCGCTCGGGGCCGCTGTTCCTCCTACTGGCTTCATATGTCCGCTATAAAGCGGTCCTCGAAGCGCCTGGGATTGTCCCAGGCATCGCGCATCGGAGGGACACGGTTATGCCGACCGGGACCATCGCTCGCCTCCTCATCGACAAGGGCTTTGGATTCATTCGCGATGAAGGCGGCATCGAACACTTCTTCCATCGCAGCGCTGTCCGAGGCGCCGTTTTCGAGTTGTTGCGCGAAGGACAGCGGGTGGAGTTCACCGCAGAAGAATCAACGAAAGGCCCGCGAGCCGGAGACGTTCGTCTGATCGAAGGGTAAGCCGCGCTACAGGCCCGGCCCCCGGCGGGGCCGGGGAACTGAATTTACCTCTTGCCGTCCCCCGGTCGTTTCACCCGCACAACCTTTCTCCGCGCCTTAGCCGGCGTGCTCGTCCTTGCGCTGACGCTAGGCGGCTACGGTTTCGCGAACATCGGACGCTATCTCTCGACTGAAGATCCGCTGCAGAAAGCTGATGCGATTGCGGTCCTGGCGGGATCGCGCATGGATCGTCCACTTGAAGCCGTGGACCTCTATCAGCGCGGCCTCGCACCACGGATCGTGGTTACGCGCATGGCGGTCGAGCGTTCGTTCGCCGTGCTCGCCGAGCGGGGGATTTACTTCAGGGCGGATGCGGACGCCACGCGCGACGTGTTTCAGAAGCTCGGCGTGCCTGCCGATGCGATCCTGATTCCCGACAGAATCCACGACAACACCGCGCAGGAAGCGCAGACGCTGCGCGACCTTGCCGTCAAGAATAGTTGGCGGCGGATAATTGTCGTTACGTCGAAGTACCACCTGCGCCGGGCGCGCTTTGCGCTGCGACGCGAGCTGGAAGGCACGGGCATCGAGATTACGATGCATGGCAGCCGCTACGACGATGTCACGCCGGAGCGGTGGTGGACGCGACGCGCCGACTGGCGATGGGTGTTGAGTGAAAGCGGCAAACTCGTCGCGTACGAACTTGGCCTCGGCGCGTGATACAAACGTCGAGTGATTCCGCGTCGATCCGAACCTGACCACCGGTGGCGTGCTGTTACGCCTCGGAGCGAATGTTTCCCGCGCGCGGCCCTTTCGCCGACGGTTCCTCGTCGAAACTGACGCGCTGACCCTCGTTGAGCTGTTCGAACTGGCCGCTCTTCACCGAACTGCGATGGAAAAACCACTCCTGGCCGCCATCGTCGCGGATGAACCCGAAACCGCGATCCCTGACCAAGCGTTTAATCGTGCCGTTCGCCACGTCGCCGTACCTCCGCGGGCCGTCCCGCCGGCCCTAAGCGGAGGTCACATCAAAGTCTGTTCCACGCCGCGGCGAACCTGAACGTCAGCCTCTACCGTGCGAACAATCTGCGCCACGCGGAGAGCGGCTTGAGCTCACCGGTCGCGGGCTGAAGCGTGAGAATGCGAGGCGCGACGGCGGCAGCAAAACCCGAATCCGCGGTCAAGACGATACTCGCGAGCTTTCGGCGGGCAACGATACGCGCGTAGTCGGCCGCGAACGCCGCCATATGCGCGGACTCGAGCATCGCGTTCGGATGCTCAGCAAGCAGGATGCGCGGGTCCGGTCCAATGGCGCGGCCGAGCCGCAACCGCAGCCGTTCCGATCGGGTCAGCGCGGCGACAGGTCGCGTTAGAGTGCCTGGGCCGAGACCAACCTCGTCGGCAATCGCTTCCACTTTTGCGCGCGTTGCGGTGTCTACGTCATGAATCGCCATGGTCAGAGGCATCGTCAGGTTCTCGGCTACGGTCAAGTTGTCGAGCACCACCGCGCGCTCGCTGACGATGCCGAAAACGTCGAGGGAGGTCAGCCAGCTTTCGGCATCCTCGATCGAAGTGGTCGCCCTTCCAAAGACGCGAACCTCACCGGCATCGGGCACTGTTGCGGCCGTAATCAGATTAACGAGGACCTCCGCCGCGGCGCGATCGAATCCGAGGAGCGCAAGCGACTCTCCTTCGTGGAGGTCGAGCGCACGGACGCGCAGCGGCCGAAGCGTCCGGTAGTCCTTCTGGACATCGCGCAGTTCGAGTACGGGAGCGGATTCAGGCATGGGCGGCGGCATCACGCAACCGCAGCCATTCATCGCGCGGGAGCGTCACCGCGCCCGGCTCCCAACCGTGCGAGGGATCTCCGTGAAAGTCCGAGCCACCGGTCACGAGCAACTTCAGGTCCGAGGCGAGCGTGCGATATCGCGCGGTCGCCGCTGGATCGTGATCGGGGTGAAAGGCCTCGATGGCGTCGAGTCCCGATTCAATGTACCCCGCAATACGAGCGTCGACACCCGTCTGGCCGGGATGCGCGATCGACGCTACGCCGCGCGCGGCATGAATGACGCCGATGACTTCTTCGGCCGGCGCACCCGCACGAGGAACGAACGCCGGACGCCCTGTGGCCAGCCAGTTGTCGAACGCCTCGCGCGTATCGGCGACATAGCCGGCGGCGATCATCTGCCGCGCGATCAGCGGCCGTCCTACCGATCGGCCGCCGCCCTCGTCCGCTCGCGCCAGCAACGACGTCACGTCGATCGGCATTCCCAGCTCCGCGAGGCGCTCACCGATCGCGTTTACGCGCGCGAGGCGCTGCGCGCGCTGCCGCGAGAGGAACCGTTCGAGCTCGGCGTTGGTTGCATCAATGAAGTAGCCGAGCACGTGCACATCGCGCCCGCCTTCGACGGCGGTCATCTCGATGCCAGCGACAACCTCCATGCCGCATTCGCGCGCCCGATCGGTCGCCTCCTGTATGGCGGCGGTCGTATCGTGGTCGGTGACAGCCATCACGTCCACGCCGGCCGCGGCTGCGCGGTCTACGAGCTCTCGCGGCGAGCAGCAACCGTCGGAGGCGGTGGTGTGGAGGTGGAGGTCGATGGTCACCGCGCCGATGCGCGATGCGAGGCCGAGGAGCCGTGCCGCGGCACCGCCTTGCGGCTGCGTCCCTGGCGCTTGACGAGCGCGCGGTACTCGCGCACCAGCAGATCGAGGTGATCGCGCTCTTCGTCGGCAAACTCCAGAAAAATCTGCTTGCCTTCCGAGTCCTCGAAGCGCTCACCATACTTCTTGAAAAAGCGATGTGAGTTGCGCTCGCAGCGGATGCCGATGAGCAGGGCCTGCTGATCGTTGACGCCGCGCAGCAACCGATCGGCGCCTTCCTGGAACAGTCCATTCGCGGCGCCTTTGAAGAACAGGAACGTGGGACGCGATTCAAGCTCCGGCTCGCGCGACAACAGCTCGCGGTAGCGCGTTTCGAGCTTGCTTAGATGCTCCTTCTCTTCGGCGGCCAGATCCTGAAACACCTTGCGGCCGCGCGCATCGCGCGTCACGCGCGCGGCGCGAGAGTAGAACTCCAGACCGCTGCGTTCGGTGGCGATGGCGATGCGAAGCGCGTCGCGCGCGAAGAGCAAGTCGGTGTGTCCTGTTTCCGTCGCGCTGCCGTGGCGGCCGGTGCGGCACTCTTCGCACGTGCCGTAGATCTGGACGACACTCTGCGACGGGCTGAAGGAGCGCGCGCTGGCAACTTCTTCGATCAGACCTTCGATGTCCGAGCTGAGGAACTCGAACGATCGATTGCAGCTCTTGCAGATCAGATGAAAGTGACGCGGCTGACGATAGGAATGCTCGAAGCGGAAGCGGCCTTCGCCGAAATCGACTTTGCGCGCGATGCCGGCGTCGACCATCCACTGCAGCGTGCGGTAGACGGTAGCGCGGCTGATGCGTTGATCTTCGCGGCGGATGAGATCGACGAGATCGTCGGCGCTGAGGTGGCCTTCCTGGCGCAGGAACACGTTGACGATCTGTTCCCGCTTGCTGGACCGTTTACCGCCGTCCGGTTTGAGGCGGCTGAGATCCGGAAGGTTGCTGTTCATTGGACCCGCCACCTTTGCCATACGGCGCGGACCGCCTGCGTCCGCGGTTTACACGCTGAAGGACTGGCCGCATCCGCACGTGGATGTGGCGTTCGGATTCTTGATCGTGAAGCCGCCTCCGGTCACGGTATCGACGAAGTCGACCTCCGCGCCCTTCAGATAGCTGATGCTCACGGGATCGATGAAGAGCCTCACGCCGTTGGACTCGAACACCTGGTCGCCAACGCCGCCATTCTCCTCAATCATGAGCCCGTACTGGAATCCGGAACAGCCACCGCCCTGCACGAAGACGCGCAGACCGCTGCCGACCTTGCCTTCTTCCGAGAGCAGCTCGCTGATTTTCGAGGCTGCTGCCTGCGAAACATTCACCATTTGTTCGATTCTCCAGGGGTAAAGATCCCCCCCAAATTATAAGCGTCCGCTGAAGATCCCTTCAAGCTATGCACCGATGGCCGCCAGTTCTTTGGCCGATTCCTGCTCGATTTCCTTGTGCAGGCTGTTGCCATGCGCATCCATGGTCACAATTGCGGGGAAATCCTTAACCGTAAGGTGCCACATCGCCTCGGGCGTACCGAACTCAGTCAATGAGACGCCGTCAACCGATGTGATGGTCCGGGCATAAAACTGGGCCGCACCACCGATTCCGTTGAGGTATACCGCCCCCGCCTCCTTGAGCGCGGCGAGTGTCTTCGCGCCCATCCCGCCTTTCCCGATGACCGCGCGCACACCATAACGCTTGATGACGTCGGCCTGATACGGTTCCTCGCGGATGCTTGTCGTCGGGCCCGCCGCCGTCACCCTCCAGCCGCTGCCTTCTTTCACAACAACAGGGCCGCAGTGATAGAGCACCGATCCGCGCATGTCCACCGGCGGCTCGTGCGACATCAGGTGGTGATGGACCTGGTCGCGTCCGGTAAACACACGTCCGGACACGAGCACGACGTCGCCGACCTTGAGAGAGCGTACCTGCTCCTCGGTGATCGGTGCCTGGAGCCTCATCTCACGCCCGGTCCGTTTGATGCCTGCCTGATCGGCCATGGCGATTGCCGGATTCGTCGCGTCGCGATAGAGCCACTGCTTGATAGCGCCCGTCTTTCCATCCAGCACGACACCAAGGCGGCGGAACGCCCAGCAGTCGTACGCTACCGAAACGAAGAAACTGGCAGGCAGACGGTTCTGCACGCCGACCTTGCAGCCGATGAGCGACACGCGGCCGCCGAACCCCATCGTGCCGATCCCGAGCTTGTTCACTTCGCCCATGATCGACGCCTCGAGCTCCGCCAGTCGCGGATCCGCATTGACGTCGTCGAGCGTGCGGAACAATTGTTCTTTCGCGTAGACGTAACCCGAGGTGCGGTCGCCGCCGATGCACACGCCTACCGCACCGGGCGCGCACCCTTTTCCTTGTGCATTCCATACCGCGTGCAGGATGCACTTGCGCACGCCATCAAGCGTCCGATCCGCTCGTCCGAGGTTCGGCAGTTCCATGGGCAGCGAGTACTGCGCGTTCATGTTTTCGCACCCGCCGCCCTTGAGGATCAGCTTGATTTCGATGTCGTCGCGGTCCCACTGGTCGAAGTGGATGATGGGCGTGCCGGGCCCGAGGTTGCTGCCGGAGTTCTCACCGGTGATCGAATCGACGGAGTTGGGCCGCAGCTTCCCGCGCTTTGTCGCTTCCGCTACCGCCTCGCGAATCTGTTTCTTCATCTCGATTTGATTCGCGCCGACCGGCACTTTCACCTCGAAGGTCGGCATGCCGGTATCCTGACAGATGGCGCCTTCGCAGTCGGTGGCGAGATCGATGTTCTGCGCGATGATCGCGAGCGCCTGACCCGACTGCGTGTCCGCCGGCTCTTCCGCGATTGCCGTCTTCATCGCGGCACGTACGTCGGGCGGCAGCTCCGTCGAAGTCTTCACCACGAGCGAAAGCACACTGTCGAAAAACTGAGGAAGCATATCCGGACAGTATAATTTACGCAGTGTTTCGGACCGAGCGCGATCCTCTCGGCGAGCTCGAAGTTCCTGCCGACGCCTACTACGGCATTCAGACCGCACGCGCCCGTGAAAACTTCCGCATCAGCGACCTGCGGGCGCCCGACGAACTGGTGGTCGCGACTGTCCTCATCAAACGGGCCGCCGCGGAGGCGAACGAAGCATTAGGCCGCCTCGACAAACGCGTCGCCAACGCAATCGTTCAGGCATGCGACGAGATCCGCGCCGGCGCGCTGCGCGATCAATTTGTCGTCGACGTCTACCAGGCGGGCGCGGGCACCTCGCACAACATGAACACCAATGAGGTTCTCGCCAACCGCGCCGCGGAAATTCTTGGCGGCGCACGGGGTGAGTACACGCTGGTGCACCCCAACGATCACGTCAACATGGGACAGTCCACCAACGACGTGTTCCCCACGGCGACGCGACTCGCGCTGCTCATCGGGATGCGACCCCTCGTGGACGCTGCGCGTGGCCTCGCCTCGTCTCTGCAGGAGAAGGCCGAAGCGTTCGCGCATGTGCTGAAGGTAGGCCGTACCCATCTGCAGGACGCCGTGCCAATGACCCTGGGACAGGAGTTCGGCGGCTACGCGGCGTGCATCGAGCGTGGCGCGGACGATGTGGAAGAGGCCGCGGAGCAGCTCAAGGAGTTGAACCTCGGCGCGTCGGCGGTCGGCACCGGATTGAATGCGGGCGACGATTACGCACGCGTCGCCGTGTCAAATCTCGCGCGCGCGCTCGCCGTCGAACTCGCGCCGGCCGCCAATCGCTTCCGTGTCACCCAAAGTATGGGCGACGTCGTCGCCTACTCCGGCGCCATGCGCCGCCTCGCCGTCGAGTTGTCGAAGGTGGCGAGTGATCTACGGCTGCTCGCAAGCGGACCGCGCGCGGGAATCGCCGAAATCATTCTGCCCGCGGTGCAGCCCGGGTCGTCAATCATGCCGGGCAAGGTGAATCCGTCGATCGCGGAGATGGTCAATCAGGTGTGCTTCCAGGTCATCGGGTGCGACGCGACGATTTGCACCGCAGCCGAAGCCGGCCAGCTCGAACTGAATGTAATGATGCCTGTCATCGCATGGAACGGACTGCATGCGCAGCGCATACTGGCGAACGCGATGGGAGCGCTCGAGCAGTTGTGCGTCGAAGGCATTCAGGCGGATGAAGCGCGGTGCCGCGAGTTGCTGGATCGAAGCACTGCCGCAGCAACCGCGCTGAGCCCGTACATCGGCTACGCGAAAACGGCGGAAATCGCCAAGGAGTCGGTGAAGACCGGCAAGCCGATTCGCGACCTGGTGCTCGAGCGCAAGCTGCTCGAGGCGAAGCAGCTCGATCAAATCCTGTCGGTCGAAGAAATGACGCAGCCGGGAGTGCCGGGCAAGGAGAAAGCGCGATGACGCGCGCGATTATCGTGTGCGGTCTCGCATTCCTCAGTGTAGGGGCGGGTCTGCAGACCCGCACGGAGCAGCGGACCGGTCATCTCTTTCCGCCGGAGAACCTCGGGCTTCTCGAGAGTCCCGATCGCGCCGCGTGGCAGAAGCCCGATCAGATCATGGATGCGCTCGGCGTCGCCGACGGGTCGAAGGTCGCCGACATCGGCCCCGGCGCCGGGTGGTTCACCGTTCAGCTCGCGCGCCGGGTGGGCCCGAACGGCCTCGTCTACGCGGAGGACGTTCAGCGTCCGATGCTCGAAGCGATCCGTCGCCGCGTCGGCCGCGAGGGCCTGCAGAACGTGCAGTCGGTGCTCGGCAGCAGCACCGACCCGAATTTGCCGAATGGCGCGCTCGACGCCGCGCTGATGGTGGATGTGTATCCCGAGATTGACGACCGCGTCACCTTTCTCCGCAACCTGGCGCGGGCGCTCAAGGCCAACGGTCGCATCGGTGTCGTCAACTACAAGCCTGGCGGCGGCGGACCTGGGCCGGCGCCGAACGAAGGAGTACGGGTCGACGCCAGCGCCGTAGAAACCGATGCGCGTGCCGCCGGCCTGCGCGTGCTCGCGCGCCAGAATCTTCCATTTCAGTACCTCATCGTCCTCGGCAAGTAACCGTGCGGGTCGCGCTCACCATCGCCGGCAGCGACTCCAGCGGCGGCGCCGGCATTCAGGCTGATCTCAAGACCTTCGCGGCGCACAGCGTCTATGGCGTGAGCGCGGTCACCGCGGTCACCGCGCAGAACACGACAGGTGTGACCGCCGTGACGCCTCTCGCCGCTGATGTGGTGACCGCGCAAATCGAAGCTGTGGCGTCGGACCTGGGCGTCCATGCAGCGAAGACCGGAATGCTGTCGAACGCCGCAATCGTCGAAGCGGTGGCGGCGGCGATCGCGGATCTCGAGATTCCGTTGCTCGTCGTCGATCCCGTCATCATCGCCAGCAGCGGTCATCCCCTCCTGGACGACGAAGGGTTGCTGGCGATGAAGGAGGAACTTATTCGGCGGGCTCACGTCGTTACGCCGAACATCCCCGAGGCCGAAGTTCTGTCGGGCATAGCCATCCGATCAGATGAAGAGCGTCGCGAGGCGGCCCGCCGCATTTTCAAGCTGGGAGCGATGCACGTGCTGATTACAGGTGGCCACGCCGAGGGCGATGTCATCGTCGATCTGCTCTACGACGGGCGGGTCTTCACGAATTACGCGTCCGACAGGGTGACCGGTCAGCATACACATGGAACAGGCTGTACGTTTTCAGCAGCCCTCACCGCGCACCTCGCCAGTGGACGTTCGCTGGCCGAGGCAATTCCGCTGGCGCAGGCATACGTTGCGGGGGCGATTCGCCAAGCGCCAGGACTCGGCCGCGGCTCGGGGCCGATGAACCACTTTTGGCGTCTCAACTGAGGTGACTAGACGGGTTGGGCGGGCCCTCGGCCACCCGCCTATACTTAATCCGTGAGTACGTCTCAGGTCGCCGTGACCTCAGAGCCGCTCGACGCGGATGCGCTGATGGCGCTCGTCGGAGCCGAGGGGGACGGCGCGGTTGTGACGTTTGCAGGGCTCGTTCGCGATCACAACCAGGGCCGGCGCGTGCAGTTTCTCGAGTACGAGGCTTACGAGCCGCTCGCCGTACGCGCGCTGCAGCGCATCGTGGACGAGGCGAAAGAGCTCTGGCCGTCGGCGCGCCTCGCCACGCATCACCGGGTTGGACGGCTGGAGATCGGCGAAGCGAGCATCCTGATCGCTGCCGCTTCGCCCCATCGGGCGGATGCGTTCGCCGCGTGTCGCTACACGATAGAGCGCGTCAAGCAGATCGTGCCGATTTGGAAGCACGAGCACTTCGACGGCGGCGACGTGTGGCTCGAGGGGGCGACTGCCGACCCTGAAGACGTCGCGGCACGCGAGAAGGCGTACCGCATCGCATGCGCGTGACCGTGCGGTTGTTCGCGCGCCTGCGTGACCTCGCGGGCGCCGGCGAGCTGATACGCGAGGTGCCGGACGACTCCGACGCGCGGGCGGTCTGGAACGATCTCGTTCTTGAGTGGCCGGGGCTTCGCGAGTACGAGAAGACGATGTCGGTGGCGGTGAATGCAGAATACGCGCGGATGAGCGCGCGGGTGCATGATGGAGATGAAATCGCCTTCATGCCGCCGGTGAGCGGAGGATAAGGGGTCGGGACTCATTACGCGAGTCGAAATAAAGTCTGTGTTGCGCCAACGATTTCGACTCGCGTAATGAGTCCCGACCCCGTCATATGTTCGACAAGCTGCTGAGCGTTGAAAACAAATACGACGAGCTGATGACCAAGCTCGGCACGGCGGAAGTGCAGGCCGACGCGGCCGAATACCGCCGCGCGGCGAAGACGCTCGCCGAGCTCGAACCGCTCGTGCAGAAGTTCCGCGACTACAAATCGGTCGAACAGGACATCCAGGGGGCCGAAGAGCTCGTCAACGGCACCGACGCGGAGATGCGCGAGCTTGCGCGCGAGGAGCTGAAGACGCTCGAGGTCCGCCGCGACGCGCTGCTGCAGGACCTGAAGATCCTGCTCATCCCGAAAGACCCGAACGACGAGAAGAACGTCATCCTGGAAATCCGCGCTGGAACGGGCGGCGACGAGGCAGCGCTCTTCGCGGCGGATCTGTTCCGCATGTACAGCCGCTTCGCCGAGAAGCAGGGGTGGCGCATCGACGTGATGTCCACGAGCGAGAGCGGCACCGGCGGTCTCAAGGAAGTAATCGCCTCGATTGAAGGCCGAGGCGTCTACAGCCGCATGAAATACGAAAGCGGCGTGCATCGCGTGCAGCGGGTGCCCGCCACCGAAGCGAGCGGTCGCATCCACACATCGACGGCGACAGTGGCCGTGCTGCCGGAAGCGGAAGAAGTTGACGTGCAGATCAACGAGAAGGACCTGCGCATCGACACGTTCTGCTCGAGCGGTCCCGGCGGGCAGAGCGTCAACACAACGTACTCCGCCGTTCGCATCACGCACATCCCGACCGGCCTGGTCGTGTCGCAGCAGGATGAGAAGTCGCAGATCAAGAACAGGGCAAAGGCGATGAAGGTGCTGCGCGCGCGTCTCTACGAGATCGAGATGCAGAAGCAGCAGGAAGCGCTGGCGAAGGAGCGCCGCGGACAGGTCGGCACCGGCGAGCGCTCGGAGAAGATCCGCACCTACAACTTTCCGCAGAGCCGCATCACGGACCACCGCATCAACTTCACCACCCACCAACTGCACGACGTCCTCGAAGGCGACGTGAGCGAGCTGATCGACCAGCTCACGACCTACTACAACGCCGAAAAGCTGAAAGAAGCCACGACGGTTTAAATGGGGCCGGGCGTCATTTCTGGAGGACAGCTAGGCGAGGCGCTTGCCGCTGCTCGCCAGCGCCTCATTGCCGCGGGCATCAAGCCTGACGAAGCCGCAGTCGACGTGGACGTCTACGCCCGGACGATTCTCGGTTGGGACAGGGCGACGCTCCTGGCCAGCCTGCGCGAACCAGCGCCGGCAGAGTTGGAGCCTCGGTTCTCGGAATGGCTCGAACGGCGCGAGCGGCGCGAGCCGACCGCGTACATTGTCGGCAGGCGCGAGTTCTGGGGACGCGAGTTCCTCGTTACGCCGGCGGTCCTCGTGCCGAGGCCCGAGACCGAATTCATCGTTGAGGAAGGGCTGGCACTGATGATCGGCGTCACCGCGCCGCGCATCGCCGATATTGGCACCGGCAGCGGCATCCTTGCGGTTACGCTCGCCGCGGAGCTCCCCGCGTCGACCGTCGTCGCTACGGACGTTTCCGCGCCGGCGCTCGAAGTGGCGCATCAAAACGCCGAGCGCATCGGTGTCGCATCGCGCATGACGGTCGTGAACACGTCGTATTTGAACGACGTCGCCGGCCCGTTCGATCTGATCGTGGCGAACCCGCCGTACGTCAGAGAGGTCGACAGGCCTGGTCTGTCGCGCGACACGCGGCATGAGCCGGAGGTCGCGCTATTTGGCGGGCCCGACGGGTTACGTGACCTAGGCGGCGTTCTCGATGCCGCTGTGGCGAAACTGAAAACGGGCGGCTGGTTGGTGATGGAGTTCGGTTACGGACAGGACGAGGATGTGCAGCGCCTCGTTGCGGCGCGCGCGGTGCTCCGACTCGATCACATTCACAACGATCTGCAGGACATTCCGCGAACCGCGGTGGTGCAAAGAAACCTATGACCGACTGCCTGTTCTGCAAGATCATCGCGGGCGACATCAAGGCAGCGATCGTTCATCAGGACGATGATTTTGTGGCGATCAAGGACATCAACCCCCAGGCTCCGCTGCACGTACTGATTCTGCCTCGCCAGCATGTCGCCACGATTAACGACCTGACACCAGCCAACGATTCGCTCGTTGGAGCGATGTTCCGGCTGGCAGCGTCGCTGGCGAAGCAGCATGGCTACGCCGAACGCGGGTATCGGACAGTATTCAACTGCAACAGCGAAGCGGGCCAGTCGGTGTTTCACATCCACCTGCATCTGCTTGCAGGCCGACCGATGATGTGGCCGCCTGGTTAGGTTTCCGAAGGGTCAGACGATGTCTGAACCTACTGAACCCGCTGAGCCCGCATATGGGCCCGCGATGACAACTGCGGCACGCGCCGGATCGAGCACAGCGCGCGCAGCGGCATGCACCTCGTCGCGTGTCACGCGCGCGAGCAGGTCCGGCACCCTGAGGTCGTAATCCATACCGAGGCCGAAGAACTCGACCATCTGCAGGAAGTTCGCAATCCCCACATTTGTCTCGAGGCGGCGGGGCATTGAGCCGATCAGATACTGCCGCGATTCGGCAAGTTCCTGCTCCGTCGGCCCTTTGCTCGCCATGCGAGTGATTTCCTCGTCTATCGACGCAAGCGCCCGATCCACGTTGGCGGGGTTGACGCCGGCGCGAATCAGCAGCGGACCGGGAATGACGTTCGCATCGAGCGCGCTGTACACGTAGTAGGCCATTCCCTGGCGCTCGCGGATGCTGTCGCCCAGGCGTCCGCCAATCGAGTATTCGCCGAGGATGTTGTTCATCAGCGAATAGGCGTAGAACGCGGGATCGGAACGGAGGATCGTCGTAAAGCCGTAGGCGATATCAGCCTGCGCCTTGTTCATCATCGTGTGGATGCGGACGCGCCGCTCGCGAGCGGCGACCACAGGCGGGAAATGCGGCGCGGCCGGCGGTGCTGACTTCCATTGGGAAAACGCGCGGCCTGCGGACTCGATAGCCTGCGCCGGGTCCACGTCGCCGACCATCACCAGCGACAACGCGCCGGGACGGAATCGTGCCGCATGAAACGCCTGCAGCGAGCCGCGGGCGATCCGCTCGACGCTCGCAACTGTCCCACGTGGGCGACGGCCGTAGGGATGCACGTCGCCGTACAGCAGCGCCAGCAGCCCTTCGCTGGCCATTGCGGCGGGGCTGTCTTCATCCTGGCGGATCATCGTGACGATCTCACCGCGGCGCGTTTCCACTTCAGGATCTGGAAACGCCGGATGCATCACCACGTCGCCCAGCGTTGCCAGCGTCGACTGAAGATCTTCAACGAGACACGTGCAGACGAGCGACAGGGCGTGGCGGTTGACGGTCATGGCCAGGGAGATCCCCCGGCTTTCCAGATCCTCGGCGATCTCCTCGGCCGTGCGTGCCGTCGTCCCACGATCGATAGTCCGTGATACGAAGTGAGCGACACCCTGCTCCTGCGGTGGGTCGAAGATCGTTCCGGCTTCGAACGCCGCATGTATCGTCACTGCCGGTGTCGCACCGGAATGCTTCGCAATGACACGGACGCCGTTGTCCAGCACCGATCGCACCGGCGCCAGGCCGCGCTGCTCTATCGTCGTCTTCATCGTTTGCGGGAAGAAATCGGACCGCCGCCCGCACCTTCGGCTTCCGGGGCGGCGCCCTCGTCTCTGGACGGGTGCGGGTCGAACCAGCCAACCGTGCGATTGGTCGTCTTGAAATAGTTTGCCGCCGCCTCGTTCACCTGCTGCAGCATCACGGAGTCGATCCGTTCACGCAGTTGCGGCACGAGTCGCCAGCTGGCGATCGTTTCGAAGTAGCCGAGTTGATGCGCGATGTTCGAAATGCTGTCGCCCTCGAACACGAGCCGTGCGCGCAGCTGATTCTTAGCCTTCCGCAGCTCATGCTCCGTAATGCCGTGACGCCGCACCGCATCGAGCTGGGCGAGCGTCGCCTCTTCCACTGCGGCAAGAGGTGTGTTTTCCGTCGCGGTGACGGAGATCGTGTACAGAAACGGCTCCTGCGTCGGCACGAGTCCACCATTTACCGCGGACGCGAATCCACCATCGACCAGAGCACGATACAGACGTGCGCTCCGCTGCGGCGGCGGCGTGCGGAAGCTGGCCCACAGGTTCAGACCTTTGGCGCCAGTCAGCACCGCGTCGAGCGCGAGCAACGGGAAGAAATCGGGATCGTTCACCGAGGGCGCGTGATATCCGACTTTCAGATAGGCCGTCGTCCCTTCACGAGCGACCACCACACGACGCTCGCCGAGCTGTTCCGGCTCGTGCGCATGCCGTCGCTTCACGGCTTCGCCCGGTTTGATCGCGCCGAAGCGCTGCACGACCTGCCGCATCGCATCCGCGCGATCGACGTCACCCACGATCACGAGCGTAGCGTTGTTGGGAACGTAATGCCGGCGGTAGTAGCTATAGAGATCGTCGCGCGTCATGGTCTGCAGATCGCCGAGCCATCCGATCGTGGGGTGGCGGTATGGATGTGCGCGGAACGCTGTCGCCGTCAGTTCCTGATCGAGCAGTTGATCGGGATCGTTCTCGCCGCCCTGCAGCTCGGAGATGATGACCGTTCGCTCGGACTCACAGTCAGCGGCATCGTACAGGCAGTTCGCCATGCGCTCCGACTCGATGAACAACATGCGATCGAGCACGTCGCGCGAGGCCGTCTCCGTGTACGTCGTCTGATCGATCCACGTGTAGCCGTTCCAGTAGCCGCCAAACTGCTCGATGATGCCTTTGACCTTGTCGCGCGGAATGTTCGTCGTGCCTTTGAAGTTCATGTGCTCGACCCAGTGCGAGACACCGGTGAGACCGGGATCTTCGTTCTTCGATCCGACGCGATACCAGCACCACACCGACGCCAGCGGCGCGGTGCGTACTTCCTGAATCAGTACGCGCAGACCGTTGGCGAGCACCTCTTCGTACACGTTCACGTTGGCATTATAGGTCGCGGCGTTGAAGTGCTCCGGCTGAAGCCGGACGCTACCATGTACAATTTGACGGAATGCCCGAGTGGAAAGACACGGTAAACCTGCCGCGTACGGGTTTTCCGATGAAAGCGAATCTGCAGACGGCCGAGCCGGAGGCGATCGCGCGCTGGGACGCGATGAACCTCTACGGCCAGATCCGCACGAAGCGCGGCGGCGCGCCGAAGTTCGTGTTCCACGACGGTCCGCCGTACGCGAACGCGCAGATCCACCTGGGCACCGCGCTCAACAAGATCCTGAAAGACATCGTCATCAAGTCACGCACGATGGCCGGCTTCGACGTGCCGTATACGCCGGGCTACGACTGTCATGGTCTGCCGATCGAACTGAAAGTCGATCGCGAGCTCGGATCGAAGAAGCGCAATATGTCGCTGGTCGACATTCGGCGTGCGTGCCGCGAATACGCGGGCCGCTATATCGACGTGATGACTGCCGAATTCAAGCGGTTGATGGTATTCGGCGACTGGGATCATTACTACGTAACGATGGCGCCGCGGTATCAGGCGGACATCGCGCGGGCGCTCGGCAAGTTCGTCGAACGCGGGCTCGTCTACAAGGGCAAGAAACCGGTGCACTGGTGCATCCACTGCCGCACCGCGCTTGCCGAGGCGGAAGTCGAGTACGCGGATCATTCGTCGCCATCCATCTACGTCGAGTTCCCACTGAATCCAGAAAGTGCCGCCGAGCTGGCGGCGCGCGTCCCAGCGCTCGCCGGCCGGGACATCTCCGCGCTGATCTGGACGACGACACCGTGGACGATTCCATCCAACCTGGCGCTGGCATTTCATCCGGAATTTGATTACGCGGCATACGAGGTGGACGGACGCGCCGTCATTGTGGCGGAGCGGCTGGCGGCGACTGTCGCGACCGTGGTGGGCCGCTCGTTCGACAAACCTGTCGCGCGCATGACCGGAGACGTGCTCGAGGGCATTCGCTTTCGTCATCCGCTCTACGAACGCGATTCGGTAGGTGTCCTCGCAGACTACGTGACGCTGGATGCGGGCACCGGCGTCGTACACACTGCGCCGGGGCATGGTGCCGACGACTTCCTCACGGGCCGCAAGTACGGCCTCGACATCTATGCGCCGGTGGACGCGGGCGGGCACTTCCTCGAAACCGTCGGCCTGTTCGGCGGTCAGCGTGTGTTCGACGCCAACCCGAACGTCGAAGAGGCACTCACGGCACGCGGGCGCCTCTGGCATCGGGAGGCGTTCGAGCATCAGTATCCGCATTGCTGGCGCTGTCACAATCCCGTGATCTTCCTGGCCACGTCGCAGTGGTTCGTGCGGATGGACGGCGACCCGACCATCAATGGCGCCGATGGAATCGCGCGGACACTTCGGGAGGCTGCGCAGCACGGCATCGACCATGACGTGAAGTGGATCCCGGCGTGGGGGCGCGACCGCATCTACAACATGGTGACGAACCGGCCCGACTGGTGCATCTCGCGCCAGCGCGCGTGGGGTGTGCCAATTCCGGCGGTCGATTGCACGTCTTGCGGCGAGGCAGTGCTCACCGCGGAGCTTGTGGAAAAGGCCGCGTCAGTTTTCGAGCGCTACAACGCCGATGCGTGGTACGAGCGGCCGATCGAAGAATTCCTGCCGGAGGGATTCAAGTGCCCGTCCTGCGCCGGCACATCGTTCGAACGTGAGCGCGACATCCTTGACGTCTGGTTCGATTCGGGCTCGAGTCATGAAGCGGTGCTGGCGCGATCGTCAGAGCTCGGCTGGCCTGCGGACATGTACCTCGAAGGCAGCGATCAGCACCGCGGCTGGTTCCAGAGCTCGCTGCTGGTGGCGCTCGCGACGCGCGGCCGGCCGCCTTACAAACAGGTGCTCACGCACGGATTTCTGATCGACCTCGAAGGCCGCAAGATGTCGAAGTCGGTTGGCAACGCCATCTCGCCGCAAGAGGTGATCAAGGAAAGCGGCGCCGAGATCATCCGTCTGTGGGTCGCTTCGACGGAGTTCACCGAGGAGCTGCGCGTCAGCAAGGAAATTCTCACGCGCGTGGTCGATAGCTACCGCAAGCTGCGCAACACCTGCCGCATCCTGGTTGCCAATCTCTACGACTTCGACCCGGCATCCGACAGCCTGCCCATCAACCAGCTCGATGTCCTCGATCGGTATGTGCTCGCGCGCTTCGCGGCGGCAACCAAGCGCATCCTCAATGCCTACGGCTCATATGAATTCGCGACGGCGACGCAGACGCTGAGCATGCTGGCGACCATCGATCTGAGCGCGTTCTATGTGGACGTCACCAAGGATCGGATGTACACGCTGGGGGCGCGGTCGCGTGACCGGCGTTCCACGCAGACCGCGATGTACGCGCTGTGCGACGGCCTCGCGCGCCTGCTCGCGCCGATCCTTCCCGTGACCGCCGATGATCTGTGGCGCTACATGCCGGGAAAACGATCGGCGTCAATCCACCTCGAAGAGTTCCCGAACGTCGATCACCTGCTGGCGCCGGAGCTCATGGCCGATTGGGATCGGCTGCTGCAGGTGCGCGATACGGTGAACGCCGCGCTCGAACAGAAGCGGAAGGAAAAGGTGATCGGCAACTCACTGAGCGCGAACGTCACCCTCACCGCGACCGGACCAATTGTCGCGCTGCTCGACCGCTATCGCGAACATCTGCCGACGCTGTTCATCGTCTCCGACCTGACGCTGAATCTGGGAGAGGCCGATGGCGCGGACTTGGTCCGTATTGACGTCGGCAAGGCGCGCGGCGTGAAGTGCGGCCGCTGCTGGCGCTACGTTCCGTCGGTTCGCACTGAACCCGACTGGGAAGGCATTTGCGATCGCTGCGTGGACGCGCTCGCCGAACCGGTCAATTCCTGACGCGTGGCTCTTCACTCCCGCCAACGCGATCTCTGGATCGCCGCCGTCATCGTCCTGCTGGATCAGGTCGTTAAAGCCATCGTACGCAGCGAGCTCACGCTGAACGAAAGCGTCACCGTCATCCCGGGCTTCTTCGACCTGACGCGCGTCCACAACACGGGCACCGCTTTCGGGTTCATGAACGCGACCGACTTCCCGTTCAAGACTCTCGTGCTCGCCTGTGTAGCCGTCGCCGCGCTGGTCGCACTCGCCATGTATGCGGCGTCATTGCCCGTTAACCAGTGGCTCGCTCGTACAGGCCTTGCGCTGATTCTCGGCGGAGCAGCAGGAAATCTGATCGATCGCGTCGCCCAGGGCTACGTCGTCGACTTCGTCGATCTCTATTGGTCGGGCTGGCACTTCTGGGCGTTCAACGTGGCTGACGCCTCGATTACAGTTGGTGTAGCGCTGATGATTCTCGACCTGTTGGGAGCAGGCAGCCGTCATGTATCCAGAGCTGTTTAGCATCGGCCCGGTTACCGTCTACACCTATGGCCTGCTGCTCGCCGGGTCATACCTGCTCGGGCTGCAGTTCGCGCGTTATCGAGCGCGCAAGTGGGGCCTCGACCAGAACCGCATTCTCGACCTCGGGATTTACATCATCATCGCGGCCCTCGTCGGCGCGAAGGCGCTGCTGCTCGTTACTGACTTCCAGCAGTTCCATTCGCCTGCAGATTTCCTGTCGTTTGCCCGTTCGGCCGGCGTCTTCTACGGTGGGCTGATTGCCGCGATCGGCGTAGCCTTCTGGTACATCTACAGTCACGGCCTGCCGTTCTGGACGACCTGCGATGCATTCGCGCCGGCGATCGCGCTCGGACACGTAACCGGACGGCTCGGATGTTTTGCGGCAGGGTGTTGCTACGGCAAGCCGACGAACGTTCCTTGGGCGGTGGTGTTCACCAATCCCGCCGCCGCCGCGAACGTCGGCACGCCGCTCGGCATTCCGCTGCATCCGACGCAGCTCTACGAATCAGGCGCCGAACTGCTGATTCTCGTCGTCCTGCTCGCCACCGAAAACCGTGGCAGGCGATTCCCGGGCCGGACGTTCTGGCTGTACATGATTCTCTACGCCATCTCGCGCTACATCATCGAGTTCTACCGCGGCGATCCGCGCGGCGTCATCTTCGGCATATCGACCTCGCAGTTCATCTCGCTGCTGCTCGGACCGCTGGCCATCGCGATGCTGATCTGGCTGTCGCGGACGACGCCGGAAACGCCGCAGCGGGTGACACGCCGGCGCAAGGTGGCTGCGTGACCCGTGGCACCGCTCGAGTTCTCCGTCTCGGCTGATTCTGCAGGCCAGCGTCTCGATCGGTTTCTCGTCGGCGTGCTTGCCGACCACTCGCGCTCGCAGATCCAGAAGCTGATCGCCGACGGCCACGTGCGCATCGCTGCGCGCGAAGCGCGCCCCAATCTCGCCGTGCGCGCAGGCGATCGCATCGTCGTGGACCTTCCAGCAGCCGCGCCGACGGGCGTGGAGGCCGAGGCGATGCCGCTCGAAATCCTGCATCAGGATGCCGACATCGTGGTCGTCAACAAGCCGCCGGGCATGGTCGTGCATCCCGGGGCGGGCCATGCGTCGGGGACGCTGGTCAATGCGCTGCTGCACCACGTGTCGGATTTGAGCGGCATCGGCGGCGAGCTGCGCCCCGGCATCGTTCATCGGCTCGACCGCGGAACGTCGGGCGTAATGGTCGCCGCCAAGAGCGATGCCGCGCATCAGGAGCTCTCACGCCAGTTCCACGATCGCGAGGTGGAAAAGGAATACATCGCGCTGGTGTGGGGGGTCGTTCAGGCGGGAAGAAGAATCGATGCGGCGATTGGGCGCGATCCGGTGCACCGCCAGAAGATGTCCGCGCGGTCGCGTCGCGCGCGCGAGGCGGTGACCAGGATTACACGTACGTTGCATCTGCCGGGCCTGACGCTGTGTCATGTCGCCATTCACACCGGCCGCACGCATCAGATCCGCGTGCACCTCAGCGCCATCGGACATCCAATCGTCGGCGATTCGCTCTACGGCGGGGTGCATCGGCGGGTGCCGGGTGACATCCGGGCGATTACGCGTCTTCAGCGGCCGTTTCTGCACGCGGCGCGCCTCGTATTCAAGCACCCGCGCGACGGCCGCCGAATGGAATTCACCGCGGGCCTGCCGCCCGACTTGCAGGAAGTGCTCGACGACCTTCCGGGATGGAAAGATCGTGACGAGGAGTGACATGGAGAAATCAGCAGTGCCGCATCAAATCAGGAAAGTGTTCGAAGGGCGCGTTTTCTCCGTAGTCGTGGAGTCGATCACCACGCGCAAGGGCGCCAAGATGGACGTGGAAATCGTCAGGCACCCCGGCTCGGTTGTTCTCATTCCGATGACGGAACGCGGGGAAATCATAATGGTGCGGCAGTATCGTCATGCAATCGGACGCGACGCGTGGGAGCTGCCCGCCGGAACATTGAAGCCGAACGAGGAGCCGGAGAAGGCCGCTCGCCGCGAATGTCACGAGGAGATCGGACTGCTGCCTACCACCCTGGAGATGCTCGGCACGTTCTATCCGACCCCTGGCTACTGCGACGAAGAGATGAACTTCTACAAGGCCACGGGCCTGCGCGCGCCACGTGACGGAGAGACTGCCGAACAGGACGAAGATGAGGACATCGAGAAGCAGGCGTTCGCGGTCGCGCAAATCCGATCGATGATCCGCGACGGCGAGATCATCGACATGAAGACGGTTGCGGGATTGGCCTTGTTGTAGGCCGGTCTCAACACCGGCTCTACTGCAATCTTGGCTGGGCGCGCCGTTCGGTCTTCTGATCGCCAGCCGCAGCGGTCGCGGGCGGCGGCGTGAGCGCGAGGAGGAGCACTTCGTCCACGCTCGTCACGTAGTGAACGGTCAGTTCCTTCCGAAGTTCGTCGGTCAGATCTTCGTTGATGTTCTTCTCGTTCTGCCGCGGCAGGATGACTTCTTTGATGCCGACGCGCCGCGCCGCAAGCACCTTTTCCTTGATGCCGCCGACCGGAAGCACACGTCCCGACAGCGTAATCTCACCGGTCATCGCGATGTCGCCGCGCACCGGCCGCCTCGTCAACTCCGATGCGAGCGCCGTTACCATCGTCACGCCGGCGGATGGTCCGTCCTTGGGAATCGCGCCGGACGGCACGTGCAAATGGATTTCGGAACTCTTGAAAAAATCCGGATCCGCGCCGTAGGTCGCCGCATGCGCGCGGAACCACGAGAGCGCCGCCCGCGCGGACTCCTTCATCACCTCGCCGAGCTGACCTGTCAGGGTCAGCGTGCCCGGTCCCGCCATCCGCGACGCTTCGATGAACAGAACGTCGCCACCCGCGGGCGTCCATGCGAGGCCAATGGCCACGCCCGGCTCCTTCGTGCGCTCTTCCATCTCCTCGTCGAGGAAATGCGGCGCGCCGAGCAGCTCGACGACGACGTCGGCGGTGATGTGGAGAGGGGTTTCGTTCCCTTCGGCGCGGCGGCGCGCGGCCTTGCGGCACAGCGCACCAATCTCGCGTTCGAGGTTGCGAACACCAGCCTCTCGCGTGTAACCGCGAATCACCAGCCGCAAGGCATCGTCGCCGATGGTCAGCTGCTCAGGCGTTAACCCGTGGTTTGAAATCTGTTTCTGCACCAGATGGTCGCGTGCGATCGCCAGCTTCTCTTCCTCGGTGTAACCCGGGATTTCGAGCACCTCCATACGATCGCGAAGCGCCGGCGGAATCGGATCGAGAACGTTCGCCGTGGTGATGAACAGCACCTCCGAGAGATCGAACGGCACGTCAAGGTAGTGATCGCGGAACATGTTGTTCTGCTCCGGATCGAGTACTTCCAGCAGCGCGGAGGCCGGATCGCCACGGAAATCGTTTCCAAGCTTGTCGATCTCGTCGAGGATAAAGACCGGATTCTTGAACTCCGCTCGACGGAGACCCTGGATGATTTGCCCAGGCAGCGCGCCGATGTACGTTCGACGATGGCCGCGAATCTCCGCCTCGTCGCGCATGCCGCCGAGGGAGACGCGAACGAATTTGCGGCCAAGCGACTGCGCAATCGACCGCGCGAGCGAGGTCTTACCGACGCCGGGAGGCCCGGCGAAACAGAGAATCGGACCCTTCACCTCGGGATTGAGCTTCCTTACCGCCAGGTATTCGAGAATGCGGTCCTTCGCTTTCTCGAGGCCTGTGTGATCCGCATCGAGCGTCTGCTTGGTCTTTGGCAGATCGATGACTTCGTCCGTTCGCTTCTGCCAGGGAAGCGCCACCAGCCAATCGAGATACGTTCGTGAAACGGTGAACTCCGCGGCCGCCGCCGGCATCTTCGACAGGCGATCCAGCTCGCGCAGCGCTTCCTTCTGTACCGTTTCCGGCATCCCCGCCGCTTCGATCTTCTCGCGCAGCTCCTCGATCTCGCGCGTCTGATCGTCGCCCTCGCCGAGCTCCTTCTGAATGGCCTTCAGCTGCTCGCGCAGGAAGTACTCACGCTGGTTCTTCCCGACCTCCGATTGCACCTGCGACTGGATCTTGGAGCCGAGCTCGAGGACCTCGAGCTCCTTGATAAGCACGCGATTGAGCGCGTCGAGCCGTGCGCGTACGTCGCGCGTCTCGAGCACCTCCTGCTTGACCGCCGTGCTGATTGTCGTCAGGCTCGAGGCGATGAAGTCCGCCAGACGGCCGGGATCGGTAATGTTGGCTGAGAGCGTTTGCAGATCGTCGGACAGCAGCGGCGACAGCGAGACGACCTGTTGGAAGTTCGCGCGTATGTTGCGCAGCAGCGCGTCGATCTCCAGATCGTGAACGTCGGCGGATACTTCCGGCGCCAGGCTGACACGCGCCCGCAAGTAGGGGCGCGTCGTGCTTACTTCGTCGAGCTGCAGCCGCGCAAGGCCCTGAACGATCAGCCGCAGGCTGCCGTCCGGAAGCTTGAACATCTTGTGGATGTGACTGGCGGTGCCAAGTGAATAGAGATCGGATTGCTGGGGCTCTTCGACCGTGGCATCGCGCTGGGTGAACACGCCAATCAGCTTGCCGCCGGAAATTGCTTCGTCGATCAGGCGGACCGAGCTTTCGCGCGCGACCGCCAGAGGCATGAACGAGTTGGGAAAGAGCACCGTGTCCCGAAGCGGGAGAATCGGAAGCTCGTCTGGAAGGTTGAGCGGACGTTCAGTGGAGAGTTCTTCGACCTCGAGCGATTCGTCGCGGTCTGTCATGGGGATGGCTATGACGGCGCGCGCCGGTGAGCGTTGCTCCCGACACGCGCGTCATCGCCGGTGTTAATTCGACATGTCGAAGAAGAGCGCGGACGATCCGCTCTTGCGCGCCAGCATACGCTCGCGCTGCTCGGCGTTTTCGCGCGCCTCTTCGCAATCCTTGCAGCGGACGGCAAACGGCAGTGCCCGCAGTCTTGCGTGGGCGATCTCATCGCCGCACTCGAAGCAGTTGCCGTAGGTCCCTTCCTCGAGCCGCCGGAGCGCTTCGTTGATCTTGTTGAGCGTCTCCGACTTCATCTGAATGAGCGCGAATTCGATGTCTTCCTGGATGTCGACCTCGGAGCTCTCGCCCTGGTCCAGCACGTCGCGCTCTTTGTTGCCATCGGCCCGCACGTCGCGAATTTTGCCCTGAACTTCGCTCAGCAACTCGCGGCGGCGCTCCTCGAGCATCGTCCTCAGTTCGTTGTAGCGGCTGGTCTTCCCGGTTGCCGCCTTGGTGCTCTTCGTCGTCGTCGCCATGATGCTTGCCGCTCCTTCCACATCACCCCAAGCGTGCAGGTGACCTTTGTGTCCGCCACGCAGATGCAATTGCAATGCCCTGTTAGACTGCATTTCCGTCTAAATGGTTCCAAGCCGTTTTTCGGCCTCTATCCGGGTCTTGAGTCACGCGATGCGGCTCTTCCAAATCTCTGACTATCAACGAATTACCGCAGTTGATCTCACAGGATTGGGGGCACCGTGTCGCAGTCTGGCCTTTAGACGCCGGGGAGATATGGAAGGCTGTGTCCTCTGCGCTGGACGCGTCGAAAACCGCAAGTTGTTGCGGAAACGCCTCACCTGCCGGGAGGTACCACCTTTTAAATGGTTATGCTTGAACGAGTTTCGTCGATGCACGAACTGGTGCGGAAAAACTCAGCGCCTCCCGATCAATTTGTAGATAAATCGACAGTTTGTCGACAATTATGCGGACAGTGAGTCCGCCAAATGAACACTACTGAATTAATCGGCTGCTTGCGGAGTAATTGGGCACGATTCCGCGCTCGACCAGCAGGTCGCCGCTGCGACGGCTGCGCGTGCGTATCCATTTCTCATACAGTCGGAGCACGTCTGAGTTCGACGCGAGTGCGCTTCGCTCACTCACCTCGCCGAGCACGTCCACGCATGCGGTGAACTTTTCGGCGAGCTCGTCGAACACGTCGGCGAGCGTTGGATCGCCGTGGCGGGCGAGCGAGCCGTAGGCAACCTCACCAAGCTGGATGTAGTAGTCGACGTCAACGAGACTGCGCGTCAGGCTGTCGGCGAAGAACCCGGAGATGAAGAGCGAGAGATCGCCGACTTCTCGGAGGCCATTGCGTTGACGACTGCCGCCCGTTTGCAGGGCGCGGGCGAGCCGAATTCCAAGCGGCTCGTCGGCTGCCGTTGCGGACGACCGATCAAATTGAACGAATCCCGTTAGCAGGTTGACGAGATAAAACGAGGTGACGTCGCGAACCGCCACATGCTGGTGTTCGATGGCTGTCTCCACTAGCTCCTTGAAGTACTCCGCGGGCGATTCGTTGCGAACTAGCGCCTCGGCCATTCTCCTGTCCCTCGGGTGCAAGGGATGTTCCGGTTAAGTTGTGGCTGAAAACGGGCAAATTATAATGGGAAAACACACCGATGTCCTGTCCTTTATGCCGTTCACGCAAGCAACGACGATTCTGTCCGGCCCTTCAGCAATCGATTTGTCCAGTGTGCTGCGGTACGAAGCGATTAACGGAAATTCGCTGTCCTGACGATTGCGCCTATCTGAGTTCGGCGCGCGAGCATCCCCCTGCGGCGGTGAAGCGCCAACAGGAGCATGACGTCGCGATTCTGCTGCCGACGCTGCATGGATTGAGCGAACGTCAGCATCAACTCTTCTTCCTCTTCCAGTCGTTGATCGCACGCCACACGCCGGAAGGCTTCGCTCGTCTTGTGGACGAGGACGTGGCGGAGGCGGCATCGACGGTTGCGGCGACGCTCGAAACCGCGGCGCGCGGAGTGATTTACGATCACCCGGCACAGTCGCTTCCCGCACAGCGCCTCGCCACCGAACTGAAGACGATGCTCGCCGAGATGCAGCAGCAGGGAGCGAAGGTCTACGACCGCGAAGCGGCGATGGTGCTCCGCGCGATTGAGAAGGGGGCACGCGACACCCATAAGACAGAGCCTGGCGACACCTCTTATCTCACCCTGATGGCTCGCCTGCTTCAACGGAACCGTGCCGCGGCTCCAGCCGCGCCTGCCCAACCCAGTTCATTGATCATTCCGTGAGCATCCAGTAGAATTCGGGGTTCGCTCTCGAGGAAAATTCATGGCTAAACGGTGTGAAATCTGCGGGAAAGGCCCGGTTGTCGGCCGGACGATTTCCCACGCGCATAACGTGGGACCCCGGCGATTCGAGCCTAACTTGCAGACGGTGAGGGCGCTGATCGGCGGCGCGACGCGCCGCATACGGGTCTGCACCCGTTGCCTACGCTCCGGCAAGGTCACCAAGGCCGCCTAGTGTCCGGTTCGCCGAAGCAAGGCGAAGACGGCAGGCGCCAGGCGGTTTCGGCGCCGAACGCGGCGAAACCGATCGGACCCTACAGTCCCGCCATCCGCGCGGGCAACCTGCTGTTCATCTCGGGCCAGGTCGGCTTCGACCCGGCCACCGGAACGCTCGTCGAAGGCGACATCAGCGCACAAACGGATCAGGTGATGCGAAATATCGGCTCACTGCTGACCGCCGCGGGCGTCGGCTTCGAGCATGTCGCCCGCACAACTGTCTATCTGGCCGACATGAATGAATTCGGGAAGATGAACGAGGTGTATGCGCGCTACGTAGTAAATCCGCCGCCGGCGCGGTCGACCGTCCAAGTCGCGCGTCTGCCGCGCGATGCGCGCGTCGAAATCGATGTAATCGCAGTGGTCGACTAGGCGCGAGCCGTCCTCTCTACTCCCAACACCCCCTGCACACCCTTGATTGATTTGATGACGCGCTCGAGGTGTTTCACGTCGCTGATCTCGACCGTCATGTCGATGCGCGCCTGCTGATCGTCGCCGGTGCGCGCTTCCATGTTGGTGATGTTGGTGTTGATGTCGGACACCTTCGCGCTGATCTCGGCGAGCATCCCTTTGCGATCCTCCACCTGCATGGTCAGGCGGACGGTGTACGGCGCCTGATCAGACGTTGTGGAATCCCACTCGACGTCGATGCGCCGCTCCGGGTCGAACATTAGATTCAAAACGTTGGGACATGTTGCGGCGTGCACGGAAACACCCTTGCCGCGCGTGATGTAGCCCACGATCTTCTCGCCGCGGATCGGATTGCAGCACTTCGCGCGGAACACCATGATGTCGTCGGTGCCGCGCACCTTGATCTTGTCGCTCGTCGCGCCGGGCCGCAGTACGCGCTTGACGACCGAGACGACCGCCGAATCCGCCGGCTTCTCCTTCAGCTGGCCGCCGGGCACCGCCTTCTGCAGCACCGTGCGCGGCGAGAGCTTGCCGTAGCCGATGTGTGCCAGCAATTCGTCCGGCTTCTGCGCGCCGTACTCCACCGCGAATTTCGCCATCTCCTCGCTCTCGAGCAGCGTTTTCGGGTTCAAGTCGAAGCGCCGCGCCTCCTTCTCGAATAACCGTCGTCCGAGCTCGATGCTGCGCTGGCGCTCCTCGCCCTGCAGGATATGTTTGATCTTGCTGCGCGCGCGCGAACTGACGACGAATGTCAGCCAGTCGCGGCTTGGCTTGTGTCCCGACTGGGTGATGATCTCGACGATGTCGCCGTTCTGCAGACGGGTGCGGAGCGGCACCATCCTGCCGTTGACGCGTGCGCCGACGCACTGATTACCCACGTCCGTGTGAATCATGTAAGCGAAGTCGACCGGCGTCGCGCCGCGCTGCAGCGATCGCACCTCGCCTTTCGGCGTGAAGATATAGACCTCCTCGGGATAGAGGTCGATCTTCAGGTTCTGCAGGAACTCCTGTGGGTCTCGCACTTCCTGCTGCACTTCCAGCAGCTGACGCATCCACTGAAAGTAGCGCTCGTCGCGATGATCGCCAACGCGTCCTTCCTTGTACTTCCAGTGCGCGGCGATGCCTTCCTCCGCGCGGCGGTGCATCTCCTCGGTGCGGATCTGCACCTCGAATGGGAAGCCGTTCTCGCTGACGACGGAGGTATGCAGCGACTGGTAGCCGTTCGGCCGCGGCATGGCGATGAAATCCTTGATGCGCCCCGGAACCGGCGACCACGTTTGATGGATGATGCCGAGCGCCGCGTAGCAGTCCTTGATCGAATCCGTGATGATGCGCAGCGCAACGAAGTCGTAGACGCGCTCGAGGTCGATCTTCTGCCGTTTCAGCTTCAGGTGAATGCTGTAGAGGCGCTTGATGCGGCCATCGAGCTGCACCACCGGCACCTGCGCGTCGTCCAGCTTGCTGCGGATCGTACGCGTGAGATCGTGAATCACGGCGTCCGCCATTTTCCGCTTGGCGTCGACTTTGGCGCGCAGCGCCTCGTAGGCTTTCGGCTCGAGATACCTGAACGAGAGCTCTTCGAGCTCGTTCTTCACCTTGCTCATGCCGAGACGGTTGGCGATTGGCGCGTAGATGTCGAGCGTCTCCTGCGCAATCTTGATGCGGCGATCTTCGGGGAGATGCTGCAGCGTCCGCATGTTGTGCAAGCGATCTGCGAGCTTGACGAGGACGACGCGGATATCGTCGACCATCGCCAGCAGCATCTTGCGGAAGTTCTCGGCCTGTCGTTCTTCGCTCGACGAAAACGGAATGGCGCCGATCTTGGTGACACCTTCGACCACGTGGGCAATCTCGGGCCCGAAGAGCTCGGCGATCCGTTCGGGGGTGGTGAGAGTGTCTTCGACGACGTCGTGCAGGAGGCCGGCAGCGACGGCCACGACGTCAAGTTTCATGTCGGCGAGCAAGTCAGCGACTTCGAGCGGATGGACCAGGTACGGTTCGCCGGAATGGCGCACCTGGCCTTTGTGTTCGAGCGCGGAGAAGACGTAGGCGCGCCGCAGCAGCTCGAGGTCGGCCTCGGGGCTGTAGCTTCGCACTTTCTCCAGCAGGGTCTCGAAACGAATCATGGAAAATGGTGTCTAACGCCATCATAGGAGTGGGGTTGAGGGGGGTCAAGAAAACCGCCGGTATCCAGCCTCCAACCGCTTGACTCGCTCGAAAATGGCTAACTATACTGGCGCGCTTACGGAATCTATGCGGGCCACAGCGCCCACCAGTGCCGCGCGCCCGCGCGGCGACGAATAAGGGGTTACGATGCGCAAGTTTTTCTCACAGAGCGTCGTGTTCGCGGCCATCGCGGCGTTGAGCGTGGCGACAGCCGGATGCGGGTATTACAACGGCCTCAAGGCCAAGCGCGAGTTCCGGGACGCCAACGGTCTCTACCAGTCGAGCGATTACAAGGCCGCGGCGGCGAAGTACGAAGAGGTAACGGCCCTGCCGGAAGACGTTCTGCACCAGTTCCACCTCGAGCCGGCCTATTTCTTCCTTGCCAACAGCTACGACAACCTGTACCGCTCGTCCAAGAAAGGCGACGCGACCAACGACGGCTACATGAGCAAGGCAGTCGATTACTACAAGAAGGACGCGCAGCTCGATCCGGATCCCAAGATGAAGAAGCTGTCGCTGCAGTATCTTGTGGCGGCGTACGGTCCTGACAAGCTGAACGATCCGTCGCAGCAGGAACCAATTCTCCAGCAGATGATTCAGGTGGACCCGACCGATCCGGCGAACTACTTCTACCTCGCCAACATCTACGAGCAGAACGGCGACTACGAGAAGGCCGAAGCGCAGTTCCTGAAGGCGAAGGAAATGAAGCCGAACGACCCGGTCGTCTACACGACGCTGGCGGCGTTCTACGACCGGCAGGGTGAGTTCGACAAGGTGATCAACGCGCTCAACGAGCGGGCGCAGCACGAGCCGAACAACCCCGAGGCACACCACGTCATCGCCACCTACTACTGGAACGAGGCCTACAAGAATTTCAAGCTGAAGGACGCCGACAAGATGAAGTACATCCAGGCCGGCCTGTCGGAGGCCGACAAGGCGCTCGCGCTCAAGCCGGATTACTTCGAGGCGCTCACCTACAAGAACCTGCTGCTGCGGTCGCAGGCGCTCGTCGAAAAAGATCCTGCCAAGCAACAGGCGCTTTTGAAGGAGGCCGACCAGCTGCGTGACAAGGCGCAGGCGCTCCAGAAACAGAAGCAGGCGGCTGCCGCCCCGGCACCTTCGAAGGGGTAGTTACCCGGTCGTTTTACTCGTAAATCGGGGCCGTCCCACACTGGCGGGACGGCCCTTTTCATGTACACTGCTTGCGCCACCTCGGCCGCTCTTACTTACCAGGAGAAACAATGAAGAAAGCGCTCGTCCTACTCGTGTGCGCGCTGCTCACGTGGCCGGCGACCCGCGTCGCTGCCCAAGGCGTAACCACTGGAGCCATCACCGGCGTGGTGAAGGACTCGCAGGGAGCCGTCATCCCTGGCACTACCGTCGTGGCCGTTCACCAGCCGTCGGGGACCTCGTATGAAGCGGTGACTCAGGGCGACGGCCGCTACAACATTCCAGGCATGCGCGTCGGCGGTCCGTACAAAGTCACCGCCACGATTCCAGGATTCAACCCCGAAACGAAAGACAACATCACCCTCACGCTCGGCATCGCGCAGGACATCAACTTTGAACTGAAGGTCGCCGCTGTCGCAGAGACGGTAGAAGTCACGGCAAACGCCGACCCGGTGTTCGCCTCAACCCGAACCGGCGCGGCCACGGCAATCTCACGCGACGACATCGCCGAGCTGCCGACGATCAACGGGCGACTCAGCGACCTCACCCGTTTGACACCGCAGGCGAGCAGCAACAGTTCATTCGCGGGCCAGGATGGCCGCGTAAACAACATGACCGTTGACGGCGCGTACTTCAACAGCTCGTTCGGCCTGGGCGAGGGGCAGGCTGGAGGGAGAACGCTCGTTGCTCCGATCTCGCTCGAATCGATCGAGCAGGTGCAGGTCAGCATCGCACCGTACGACGTGCGTGAAGGGAATTTTATCGGCGCCTCCGTCAATACCGTGACCCGAAGTGGAACGAATCAGTTGAGTGCGTCGGTGTATCACCGGATGCGCAACGACGGATGGGTGGGAACGGACGCCGCCGGTCTGGCGGTCAACCCGGGCACCTTCACCTTCCGGAACACCGGGGTGTGGGGTGGTGGTCCCATCGTCAAGAACAGAGTCTTCGTGTTCGGCAATTACGAAAACGAGTTGTTCAAGGCGCCGTTGCATACGTTCGTGGCAAACTCCGGAGGTCAACCGGCAACGGGCAGCGTAACCAGAGTGCTGGCGTCCGACCTCGACACGCTGAGCGCGTACCTCGACAAGAATTTCAGCTATAAGACCGGCGGATACCAAAATCTGCCCGCGGAGACACCAGGCAAACGGTATCTGCTCCGAAGCGACTTCAATTTGAACAACAGCAACAGGGTGAGCTTCCGTTACAGCCAGCTCGACTCGAGCAGCGGAAAGAACCTGTCCTCATCGACCTCGGCGGGGCTCGGCCGCGGCACCTTCAGCACCGCGTTCCTGAACTTCGCAGCGTCGAACTACTCACAGCTCGAGAACATCAAGTCGGGTATCGGGGAATGGAACTCGGTCATCGGTCAGAAAATGTCGAATAACTTAGTAGCCGGTTATACGAAGAACGATGAGAGCCGCGGCGACTGGGGCAAACTCTTTCCGTTCGTCGACATCCTCGCTGCTGATGGAACCGCTTACACGTCGTTCGGCACCGAACCATTCACGCCCAACAACGAACTGCGCTATACCACCTACCAGGCCAAAGACGACATTACGCGCTTCGCCAATCGGCATTCGTTCACGGTTGGAGGCACTCTGCAACGGTACGAGTCGCAGAACGTCTTCTTTTCGCTGCAGCAGAGTGCCTACGTCTACAACTCGCTGCAAGACTTCTACACCGATGCGAACGACTTCCTGGCCAATCCGAATCGCACGGTATCACCTGTTACGCTGCGGCGGTTCCAGGTTCGGTACATGAATATTCCGGGGCTGTCGAAGCCGCTCCAGCCGCTGCGCGTCTGGAACAGCGGCGGGTATGCCCAGGATGAATACCGCTTCCGACAGGACATGACACTCACGGCTGGTGTACGGTTCGACAGAGCACAGTTCGCGAACACCACCTTCCCGAATCCGGCCGTAGACGCGCTGACCTTCCGGGACGAAACAGGGGCCGCCGTCAAGTATTCGAGCGGGCACCTGCCAGACCCGAAATTCCTGTGGTCACCCCGTACGGCGATGAACTGGGATGTTGGAGGGAAACAGAGCACGCAGGTGCGGGTCGGTACCGGTGTATTCACTGGGCCGCCACCGTACGTATGGGTATCGAACCAGATCGGTCAAACGGGGCTGCTGACCGGCTTCGACCAGATTGACAACACCAACACGCGGCCGTTCAATCCGAACCCCGATACCTACAAACCCAAGACAGTGACCGGCGCGAGCGCCACGAGCTTCGAGTTCAACGTCTCCGATCCGAGCTTCAAGTTCCCGCAGGTGTGGCGCACAAACCTCGCCGTCGACCGTCGCCTGATCTGGGGTATCACCAGCACGACGGAATATCTGTACAACAAGACGATCAACGGCATCTACTACATCAACGCAAATCTGCCTGCCGCTCAGACCGCGTTCACCGGCGTCGATAACCGGCCGCGCTGGACAGCCAACCGCATCAACACCGGCGTACCAACCATCACTGCGGCGTACGTGATGAAAAACGAGAGCATGGGACGTTCATGGAACATTTCCGAAATGCTCTCGAAACCGCTGTATCACGGGCTGACGCTCAAGGGTGCCTACAGCTACGGCATGTCCCGGAATACGATCGACCCGGGTTCCAATGCTTCCGGTACGTGGCTCGGCAATGAAATCGCGCTTGACCCCAACAACCCTGGTCTTGGGATCGACAATGCCGCACAGGGACACCGTGTATTCGTGCAGGCGTCCTACAACCGGCAGTACTTCGGGTTCGGCGGAACGACGATTTCCGCGTTCTTCGAGGCCAAGCCGTCGTACCCGAACTTCAGCACCACCGCGAGTTACGTCTTCGCGGGCGACATGAATGGCGACGGCGCATCGGGCAACGACCTGATCTACATTCCGCGCAATACGTCCG
>Ga0310811_10000534_pt1 | contig 48713 bp, 46 predicted proteins | sample YCmetagenome_FD_207642 | JGI IMG/M metagenome (GOLD analysis project Ga0310811, IMG submission 207642) | Soil microbial communities from experimental microcosm in Duke University, North Carolina, United States - YC | ecosystem: Engineered > Artificial ecosystem > Soil microcosm > Unclassified ...
CGACCCCGACGGCCGGATGGCCGGCATGCGTATCGAGAACATGGGTCGAGAGCCGGCCATCGACCCGGGGCACGCCCTCACCGGTCACTGTCGCCACTAGGCGCAACCGGGTGATGTAGAAAATCTCCAGCAGGGCAGTCGTGAACTCCACTGCGACGTCATGCTGCAGCCGCCGTTCGAACTGATGCAGGATCGAATCACGTGTGTGGCGGCGAACACAAATGATGAAGGGAAAGCCGAACTTCGCCCGATAAGCATCGTTCAACTGATGGAAGCGCGCGAATTCCCGGTCCGACAGCGCGTCGAGGCCAGCGCTCGCCTGCTCCGTCCTGGACTCGTCGGTGATGGCGCCGGCGCGCGCCGCCTTGCCAGCAAGGTCAGGATGGTTGCCCACGAAGGTGAGCTGCGCCTCGCGCGATGCCGACTGCACGGCGGCCATCATCGCCTCGTGCAGGTCGGCCACGGTGGCGAAGGGCCGCTTGGCATGCGCGGCCGCCGCCACCCAGGGCGCCAGCTCGAAGATCCCGCTGGTCGCGGCTTCGAAATCGGCAAGGTCCATGCGGTTGAGGTCGGCGAGCGCCACGGTCATGTCGCCCGACCTAGCATGCCGCGGCGGGCGTCTCTATAGTCCGGCCGGCCGTCGAACTTGGCCTACTGAAGAAAGGGAGCATCGCATGATCGACCGCAGCCGTTTCACCCGCCGCCACTTTGGCCAAGCCGCCCTGGCCGGTGCCACGGTGCTCGGTGCGCCGTTGCCGCTGCGTTATGCCCAGGCGCAATCGGCACCCGCGAACCTCAAGGTCGCCCTGTTGCTGCCGACCTCGGGGGTGCAAGCGCAGATCGGCCAGGCCTGCAAGCGCGGCGCCGACGTGGCCAACGCTGTTTTCGCCGACATGAAGATGCCGGTGAAGCTCGATATCGCGAACTACGACACGGAAACCAAGCCGGACGTCGCGCGCACCCAGGCCGAGAAGGCGATCGAAGCTGGCGCCCATGTCCTGGTAGGCGCCTTCGATTCCGGACAGACCATCGCCATCGCCCAGGTCGCCGAGCAGCGTGGCGTGCCGTTCGTCGTCAATATCGCGGCCGCGCCGCAGATCACCGAGCAGGGCTACAAGTTCGTGGTCCGCAATTTCCCGACCGCGCCGATGCTGATCAGCGGCGCCTTCGAACTGCATAAGGAGATCTTCAAAGCGTCCGGCGTCACGCCCAAGACCGCCGTCCTGATGAGCATCAACGACACTTTCGGCACGGCGATGATGGGCGGCATCAAGGCGATGTTCCCCAAGCTCGACATGCCCTACCAGCTCGTTGACACCATCAGCTACGACCCGGCGGCGAAGGATCTCTCGGTGGAGGTCGCCAAGGCCAAGGCGACCAAGGCCGACATGCTGATGCCGGTCTGCCGACTGAACGACGCCAAGCTTTTGATCCAGGAGCTGGTGAAGCAGCGCTGGGAACCGATGGCGGTGATGAACCCCGGCTCGCCCGGCCTCTACGAGCAGGACTTCCTGAAGACCATGGGCAAGTACGGCGAGTTCCATATCTCGAACGTGCCATGGCTCGATCCCAAGTCGATCATGACCCAGTCGTTGGAGAAGCAGCACGCCGCCAAGTTCGCGGGCGACCAGCTCGATCTCAACGGCGGCTTCACCTTCGAGGCCTTGCTGATCGCGGCCCAGGCCTGGCTCGATGCCAAGTCGACCAAGCCCGACGCCCTCATGGACGCCCTGCGCAAGATCAAGATCGATCATCACGTCATGGTCGGCGGCCCGATCCAGTTCGACGCCAAGGGCCAGAACGTCGGTATCAAGGCCGCCGCCGTCCAGAACCTGAAGCGCAAGCCTACCGTGGTGATGCCCAAGGCCTCGGCGGCGGCGGAGCTCGTGTTTCCCGAACCCGGCTGGAACGACAAGCGCCGCACGTGATTGAGGCCTCCTGCGGAGCCGGACCGTCGCTCATGGCTCATTCTTCCTCCTCTCCCCCAACTTGTTTGGGGAAGAGGTCGGGCGAGGGGGTAGCTAAGGCTCGTATTTCACCCCCTCACCTAGCCTCTCCCCCTAGCGGGGGCGAGGAACATGAGAAGGTCGTCCAGTGACCTCGGATTTCCTCCTGGCGCTCGCGCAGGCCATCACGAAGGGCCTGCTCACGGGGATGGTCTATGGGCTGATGGCGCTGGGCCTTTCCGTGATCTTCGGCGTCATGCGCGTGGTCAATTTCGCGCATGGCGAGATGATGATCGTGGGCATGTATCTCGCCTGGGCCGGCTTCGAGTATTTCCAGATCTCTCCGCTGGTCAGCCTGCCACTGATCGCGGTGCTGTTCTTCGTCATGGGCTACGCTCTGCAACGCGGCCTGATCTCGCCCTTTATCGGCCGGCCCGAACACCAGCAATTCCTGCTGCTGTTGGGCGTTGCGCTCATCCTCGTGAATATCTGCCTCGCCGTCGTCGGGCCCGACTCGCACGGCATCCAGCTCGATTCGCAGTTCGACTCCTACGAGATCGGCCCGTTGGTGCTGGACGCCGTCAGATTGCACGCCGCGATCGGCGCGATCGTGATCGCGGGTCTACTGTGGCTCTTCTTTACCCGCACGCGCATCGGCAAGTCGATCCGCGCTGCCGCCGACAACAATATGGGCGCACTGGTCGTCGGCCTGAATGTGCGCCGCCTCTATGCCGTCACCTTCGGTGTCGGCGCGGCCTGCGTCGGCGCCGCAGGTGCACTCATGATCACCATCATCCCGGTCACCCCGTCACTCGCCGCCGAATACACGCTGCTCGCCTTCGTGATCGTGATCGTGGGTGGCCTCGGCAGCATGACCGGCGCACTGGCAGGTGGCCTGCTGATCGGCGTCAGCGAGGCGGTCGCGGGCCTGCTGGCCGATCCGTCGCTCAAAAGCATGTTCAGCTTCGGGCTATTGATCCTGGTGCTGCTGCTGCGCCCGCAAGGGCTGTTAGGCAAGCGCGGCACATGACGATCCATCGCCGTCTCCTGAGCGGGGTCGCACCGCGTACTCTGTGGATGTTGATGGGCCTGCTGGCGCTGCTGATCGTCGCGCCGCATTTCATCGACAAATATGCGCTCTCGGTTCTGATCCTGATCCTCTACTTTGCTTATGTCGGGCAGGCCTGGAACATCATGATGGGCTTTGCGGGCGAGCTGTCGTTGGGCCACGCGCTCTATGCCGGACTTGGAGGCTACGTGGCGGCCGGCCTCTTCACGCACTACGGCCTCGGCCCATGGGCCGGTGTCTTCGCCGCAGCGGCAGCAGCTGCACTCGCCGGCGCCATCGTCGGCTATCTCGGCTTCCGTTTCTCTCTGGCAGGCGTCTACTTCGCCCTCCTCACGATCGCCTTTGGCGAGTTTACCCGCATCGCCTTCGATCATCTCGACTGGTTCGGCGGTTCGGCCGGCCTGTTCCTCAAGGTCGATGTCGCGCCCAATCCGCTCGACCTGCGGGGCGGCCCGTTCCTTTTCTACTACGTAATCCTGGCACTGGCGGCCGCGGCCTTCGTGCTGAGCCGCCTGCTGCTGGAAAGCCGGCTCGGCCGCTACTGGCTTGCCATCCGTGAGGACGCCGAGGCGGCGCAGGCCGTCGGTGTGCCGGTCCTGCGCTACAAGTTGATGGCGGTGATGACCTCCGCCGCTCTCACCTCGCTCGCCGGCGTCTGGAATGCCTTCTACTACAATAACCTCTTTCCGGAGACGGCGTTCGGCATCGGCCGCTCGATCGAGATCACGCTTGCTCCCATCATCGGCGGACTGGGCACATTGTTCGGACCGATCGTCGGCGCCGTTGTGCTGACGGGAATGGGTGAGGTCTTCACCAGCTTGGGCGATACGCTGGGTATCCCCGGCATCAAGCAGATCTTTTACGGGCTCGCGCTCCTGATCATCGTGATGTACCGGCCGGCCGGAGTCTGGCCATGGCTGTCAGAGCAGCTTGGCATCGGGGGACGGCCGCGATGACCGGTGCCCGCCTCGAGCTCATTGAGCTTGGCAAGAACTTCCGCGGCCTGCGCGCCGTCCACAATGTCAGCTTCACAGTGCCGGCGGGCGCGATCCACGCCCTGATCGGTCCCAACGGCGCGGGCAAGACCACGATCTTCAACATGATCGCGGGCGTCTACCGGCCGAATGCGGGCACCGTGACCCTCGATGGTCGCATCATCTCGGGCCAGCGGCCCGATCAGGTCTGTGCTGCGGGCGTCGGTCGTACCTTCCAGCTTGTGAAGCCGTTCAAGGGCCTGAGCGTCCTCGAGAACGTGACGGTGGGGGCGCTGCATCGACATCGCGACCTCGATGCGGCGCGGCAGAGTGCCGAGGCGATCCTGACGCGGCTCCGCTTGCACGATCGCCGCCATCACCTGGCCGAAAGCCTCACCCTTCCCGACCGGAAACGGCTCGAAGTCGCGCGGGCGCTCGCGACCGAACCCAGGCTCCTGCTGTTGGACGAAGTGATGGCGGGACTCCGGCCTACCGAGGTCGACGTCATGGTGGCCTTCCTGCGTGACCTCAATGCCAGGACCGGACTCACCATCCTGCTGATCGAACATGTCATGCGCGCGGTCATGGCACTCGCCGCCGAGGTCGTGGTCGTGAGCTACGGTGAGAAGATCGCGCAAGGCACGCCGCAGGAGATCTCGCGCAACCCGGCCGTGCTCGACGTCTACCTCGGCGAGGAGGACGCGGCGTGAGCGCGCCTCTCCTCAAGGTCGAGAACCTCGATCTCTACTATGGCGATGCTCAGGCCCTGGTCGGCGTCGCGCTCGAGCTTGCGGCAGGCGAGATCGTGGCCATTGTCGGCGCCAATGGCGCGGGCAAGAGCTCGCTGATCCGCGCCATCCACGGCATCGAGAAGCCGGCCGCCGGCAAGATCCTGTTCGACGGCACCGATATCACGGGATGGCCGAGTTATCGCGTCTGCGAGGCCGGGATCGGACATGTCGCGGAGGGTCGGCAGGTTTTTCCCAATCTCACGGTGCTCGAGAATCTCGAGATGGGGGCAACGCCCGCGCGCGCCCGGGCGGCGGAGAAGGCGACGTTGGAGCGCGTGCTGACGATGTTTCCCCGCCTCTCGGAGCGGCGCCGGCAGGCGGCGGGTACGCTGTCGGGCGGTGAACAGCAGATGCTCGCCATCGGTCGCTGCCTGATGGGCCAGCCACGCCTCATCATGTTCGACGAGCCGTCGCTCGGTCTGGCGCCCGCGATCGTGCAGGAGGTATTTCGCATCGTGCGACGGCTTCATGAGGAAGGCCTCGCCATCCTGCTGGTCGAGCAGAACGTGACGGCCTCGCTCAAGATCGCCCATCGCGCCTACGTGCTAGAAAACGGAAGGATCGAGCTGTCCGGCCTGGGCAGCGACCTGCTGGCAAACGATCGCGTGAGGCAGGCCTACCTCGGCCTGTGAGCCGTTGACGAGCGGGCCATCGCCCGACAACGTGCGGCCTCGACGACAGACCTCAGCCGCGTGGAGTCTCGAAATGAATCGCCGCGATGTCTTGAAGGCGGGTATTGCCGCTACCGCCGCTGGCTTGGCGCCGCGTTTAGCGTCGGCCGACAGCGTCAATTTCTCGCCCGTTCCGTCGGGTTGGCGCAGCTTCGTCGTCGCCACGCGCGTCGAGCCGACTTTCGCCAGCAAGGCATGGATCCCCCTGCCGACCTTCGCAGGCGCCGATTGGCAGCGGCCGGGCAATGTGAGCTGGACGGGCAATGCCAAGGTCACCGAGCGTGTGCGCGATTCCAAGTACGGCGCGGAGATGCTGCGCGTCGAATGGAGTGCCGACGTCCAGAATCCTGTCATTGAAGTAACAACCCAGGTCCGGACGCAGGACCGATCGCTCCAGGCCAAAACCGGAACCGTCGCTCCGCTTAGTGACGAGGAGCGCCGATTCAATCTGATGGCCACCAGACTTCTGCCGGTGGACGGCATCGTGAAGGAGACGGCCGAAGGTATCGTGCGCGGCCGGACGACCGACGTGGACAAGGCCCGCGCGCTCTACGACTGGGTGGTGGAGAACACCTTCCGCGATCCGAAGACACCGGGTTGCGGCGTGGGCGATGTGAGCTTCATGCTCAAGACCGGCAACCTCAGCGGCAAATGCGCCGACCTCAATGCGCTCCTGGTCGCGATGGCGCGCTCGGTCGGGCTGCCGGCGCGCGACGTCTACGGCATCCGGGTCGCCCCCTCGAAGTTCGGCTACAAGTCGCTGGGCGCCGGCTCGCAGACCATCACCAAGGCGCAGCATTGCCGCGCCGAAGTGTGGCTCTCCGGCAGCGGTTGGACGCCGATCGATCCGGCCGATGTGCGCAAGGTCGTGCTCGAAGAGCCGCCGACCAACCTCTCCCTGACCGACCTCAAGGTCCTGGCCGCACGCAAGACGCTGTTCGGGGCCTGGGAAGGGAACTGGGTCGCCTTCAACGTCGCCCATGACGTCAAGCTGCCGGGTTCCAGCGAGGACGCCATCCCCTTCCTGATGTATCCCCAGGCCGAGGACAAATCGGGCCTCATCGACCCGCTCGATGCGGATGCCTTCAAGTACAAGATCACGGCAACCGAAGTCTCGGTCTGAGCGTCTGATCCGGTAGGGCATTTCGTTCTGCTGCAATCCGCTTTATATCGTCCGGCATGGCGGCGTCGTCCAACGCGGAGCCGGGCGCAGCGGCCCCGAGCCTCGTCACTCGCTACTACCTGGCGATGGGCGTTCCGTTCGCGATCGATGTCGCCACCTCTATAGTCTATGTCCTGATTAATCGGCAGCCGCTCGTCTTCCTGCCCATGGTCGCGATGTCCTCCGTATTTCTCGTCGCCGGTGTCGGGATCGGGGCGTGGCTGCTGTTTCGCCCCATACATCGCTTCATCGCCGGCGATCTCCCTTTCCCGGCCATCGAGCAGCGCCTCGCAATCCTGCCCCGTTCGTCGGCCCTGCTGGTTGCCTGCCTCTATGCACCGATGCTGGCACTGCGCCTCCTGTCACCACGCTTCGGGATCACCTTCGGCGCGGACGTCGAAACACCAACCTGGATCGATACTGTCACCACCTTTGTGGTCCTCACTGGTTTCAACGTGGTGCTGACCTATTTCATCGTCAGTTCCTACCTTGACCGGCTGTGTCGCCATTTTTTCCTGACCCGCGGCGTCAATCTCGCCACATTCCCAGGCGCGTTCCGATACAAGATCGGCATTGCGATCCTGTTCGTGTCGCTCGCCGTGATGATCCTGCTGGCTGGTGACATCGCAAGCTACAGCGGCGACGGCGACCGCCTGCAACGCGAAGCGACAATGGACGTCACGGTCTCGGTAGCGGGAATCGCGATCATCTACTACTGGATCGTCCAGGCGCTGACGGTGCCCATCTCCCGGCTCGACTATGGCATGCGCCATGTTGCCGAGGGCGATCTTGCCGTTCGCCTGCCTGTCACCTCCGACGACGAGATCGGTCGCGCCACCAGCGGCTTCAATCAGATGGTCGAAGGCCTGGCCGAGCGACAATATCTGCGCGACACGTTCGGCAAGTACGTCCATGAAAGCGTCGCCGTCGCCATCCTGGCCGACCAGGAGAGCGGTGGTCGGGTCGCCGACACGCTCGCCGAGGCGACGCTGATGTTCACCGACATCGAAGGCTTCACCACCCTCTCGGAGCGCCTGACGCCGCCCGAGGTCGCGAAGATCCTGAATCTCTATTATGCGACCATCGTTCCCGTGATCCATCGCCATCGCGGCGTGGTGAACAATTGCATCGGCGACGGCCTGTTCGCGAGCTTCAACCTGCCGCTGCCGCAGAAGGATCACGCGGCAGCGGCTCTGCAGGCGGCCCTCGACATTCAGCATGCCCTGGCACAGGCTACGTTTCCGGCCGGTGTGGCGGTACGCACGCGCATCGGTATCAATACCGGATCGGTGGTCGGCGTGACGATCGGCACCGCCAACTGGTTGAGCTACACACTGCTAGGTGATGCCGTGAACATCGCGTCTCGCGTCGAGCAGCTCAACAAGCAGTTCGGCAGCTCGATCCTTGCGGCCGAAAGCACGATCCGCGCCGCCGGCGATGGCTTTCGCTGCACCTGTCTCGGCCCGACCGACGTCCGAGGCCATCAGGGCAACGTTGTCGTCTACCGCGTCGATCCACCGGCATGAGCGTCACGTCGGCCGAGATCGCGGCGCTGCGCCGCGGCTACCTGTGGCGGGCGACCTCGATCGCCTTCGTGAGCGTCGCCTTGAACGTGATCTTCGCGGCAGCGACGGGAACCTGGTCCCGCCTGTGGCTGGCGGCCGCAGTCGGCCTCTTGCTGCTGCTGGGCGTCAACGGCTTGATCGCGCAGCGGCTGTTCGAGCCGATTCGACGCTATCTTGCCGGTCAGATTGCCTTCGAGGACACCCAGCGTCGGCTGACCCAGCTCCCGCTGCTGTCGGCGCGATATGTCGGGCTCCTCGCACTTGTGGTAGTCGCTTTCCAGAATTCGATGGCGTGGTGGTTCCCGTCGGATCGACCTGCACTGGCGCCACCCACCATCATCGACGTCGTCACGATCTGCATCGTCCTGTCGTTCTTCTTCTTCACCTACACCTATTTCGTCGTCAGCGATTACCTGGCCAAGCTTTGCGAATTTATCTTCGCGCGCTTCGGCCGCAATCTCGGCCTGTTCTTCGGCAGCTACAGGCTGAAGCTTACGGTGGCTCTGCTGGTCATTTCGGCGGCGCCGCTTGCCGCGATCGTGGCCCATCTCTTCTCGTACGACGGCGAGCGCTTGCAGGTCTCCATCCTGGTCGATGTCGCGTCGGCAATCTTCGGGATCGCCATCTCGGCCTACTTCATCAGCCGCTCCTTATTGCGTCCGATCGGTGTCCTGTCGGGCGCGATGACGACGGTCGCCAACGGTGATCTTGCCGTGCGCGTGCCAGTGACGTCCAACGACGAAGTGGGCCAGCTGACCGGCCGCTTCAACGACATGGTTGAGGGACTGCGCGAACGTGAGCAGATTCGCGAGACCTTCGGCCGCTACGTCGATGAGAACGTCGCCGCCGCCATCCTGCGCCGCCAGGGTGACGGCCAGCGATCCGGTGAGATCGGCGAGGCTACCATCCTGTTCACCGACATCGAGAACTTCACCACCATCGCCGAGTATCTTGCGCCGGACGAACTGGTGGGCGTCCTGAACGACTATCTGGAGACTGTTCTGGCGCCGATCCGCGATCATGGCGGGGTGGTGAACACTTTCATCGGCGACGGTCTCTTTGCTTCCTTCAACATGCCGCTCGCTTGCGAGGACCACGCGGCCGCCGCCGTCCGGGCGGCCATCGATATCCAGCGTGCGGTCGGAGGTCGGACGTTTGGTGCAGGCGTGGCGTTGGCCACTCGCATCGGCATCAGCACCGGCCCAGTGATCGGCGGCGATGTTGGGACAGGACGGCGTATGAGCTTCACCCTGCTCGGAGAGACAGTGAACCTTGCTTCGCGCCTGGAGGGATTGAACAAGGAGCACGGCACGCGAATCCTCGTCTCCAGCAGCACCTATGCGGCCTGCGACGATCAATTTGCCTTCCGGCAATTGGGCAAAGTCGCCGTGCGCGGTCTCAGCGAATCCGTTGCAGTCTACAGTGTCGATCCGCAAGAGCAACACGGCAAGCCAGCAAGCGCATGACACACTTCGGCAGGCCCCGAAGCGTTGCGGGATATCGCATGCTACCTCCGTAGCCATGCGGGTTTTCTACGGCTGGAGGATCGTCGCCGTTTGCCTGGTCGCGGCCGTTGTCGGCAACGCCCTCGGCTTGTTCGGCGCCAGCGTCTACCTCCATTCGATCGTCGAAACGCGTGGATGGCCGACCGGCTTTGTGTCGGGCGCGGCGACACTATTTTACCTCACCGGCGCCGTGCTGCTTTTTTCCGTGGGAAGCGCCATCGCAAGGTTTGGGCCGAGACCGGTCGTAACCTTGGGCGTGCTCGCCATGGCCGGCGGCGTGGCGATTGTGGGACGGATCGATGAGCCATGGCAGGTCTATATCGCTTTCCTGGTCATGGGGATTGGTTGGGCCTGCCTGTCGACCACGGCCGTAGCGACGACGCTTGCCCCCTGGTTCGAGAGATATCAGGGGCGTGCCGTCTCGATCGCCTCCCTGGGCGCAAGCGTGGGTGGCATGATGGGAGCGCCAGTCCTGCTCTTCGGCATTGCCCGGATCGGTTTCGCAGCGACCACCAGCGTCGCTGCGTTAGTCGCGCTTATCACGCTCCTTCCGCTCGCCTGGTTGGTACTGAAGCGCCGCCCGCAGGATATCGGCTTGCTGCCTGACGGTGTTCCAGCCTCGGGCGGCGAGAGAGTGGCGGCACCCAAATGGACGCGTGCCGCTGCCTTTCGCACAACCGCGCTCCGCACCGTCGTCGTGACCTTCGGTCTCGCCATGATGGTCCAGGTCGGTTTCGTCACCCATCAGGTCACCCTTCTCGTACCAGTGCTGGGGACGTCAGCCACCTCTTTCACGGTTTCGGCGACGGCGGTCATGGCGCTCGCGAGCCGTTTGTTGCTGGCGCGCTTCTCCGATCAGATCGACCAGCGCAAAACGACCGCCATGATACTGATAGTGGCGGCCCTTGCCTTCACCCTCATGGCGCTTCTCCCATCGCCTTCGATGCTTGTTATCTCCAACATCATGTTCGGCCTTACGGTCGGCAACGTGACGACTCTTTCGCCCATCATCGTACGGCGGGAGTTCGGCGCTGGGTCGTTCGGCGCCGTCTTTGGCGCGGCCTCCGTCATCATCCAGTTTGCGACAGCGCTGGGTCCGAGTTTTTACGGCCTGCTGCACGACCTGTCGGGAAGCTATCGCACGCCGCTGCTGCTTGCGGCCGCATTGGATATCGTCGCCTGCGTCGTGATCCTGAAGGGCCGCCGTCCCAGGCGTGACATGGCGGCTTGAACAACGGTACGGTGCGGCAATCACGCATTCTCGTCGTTTGCCTCGCAGGAATTCTTCATGAACGCTTCCGGACTGTCCGCCGACCAGTTGAAACTGCAGGCCCGCGCACGCGAGCTTGCCGCCGGCCCGATCGCCAAGCGAGCGGCCGAGGTCGACCGGACCGAGCAATATCCCTGGGACAATGTCGATCTCCTGAAGGATGCCCGGCTGATCGGCATGACGATCCCGGCGCAATATGGTGGCCAGGGCAAGGGCTGGCTCGACGCCGTGCTCACCATCGAGGCGCTGTCGGCGACTTGCGCCGTGACTGGCCGCATCGCGGTCGAGACCAACATGGGCGCGATCAGCGCGGTCATGGCCTATGGCTCGGAAGAGCAGAAGAAGATGGCCGCCGACATGGTGCTGGCGGGCGACAAGCCCGCGATCTGCATCACCGAGCCCGACGCCGGCTCCGATGCCAACGGCATGACCACGCGCGCCGACAAGAAGGGCAATCGCTATGTGCTGAACGGCCGCAAGCACTGGATCACCGGCGGCGGCGTCTCGCGTCTGCATCTGATCTTCGCCAAGGTCTACGACGAGAAGGGCGCGTTCGAGGGCATCGGCGGCTTCCTCGCCATTCGCGACGAAACCAAGGGGCTCAAGATCACCAAGCGCGAGCCGACCATGGGTTTGCGCGGCATCCCCGAGGCCGTGATCGACTTCGAAGACATGGACGTGCCGCCCTCCGCGCTGGTGATCCCGCCGCGCGGGCTCAAGAAGGGCTTCGCCGACCTGATGAACGCCTACAACAGCCAGCGCGTCGGCGCGGCGACCGTGGCGCTCGGCATCGCCCAGGGTGCCTACCAGCTCGCGCTCGACTGGTCGGAAAAGCGCCAGCAGTTCGGGCGGCCGATCAACGAGTTCCAGGGTCTGCAATGGAAGCTCGCCGACATGTCGATCAAGCTCTCGGCTGCACAGGCGATGGTCTACAACGCCGCCCGCTCCGGCGAAGGCGGCTTTCCCGACATGCTTCTAGCGGCACAGGCCAAGGTTTTTACCTCGGAGAACGCCATCCAGGTGGTGAACGACGCCCTGCAGTTCTTTGGCGCGCGCGGCTACTCGCGTGAGCTGCCGCTTGAGCGCATGGCGCGAGACGTGCGCATGTTCACCATAGGCGGCGGCACGGCCGAAGTGCTGCGCAACGTGGTGGCCGGTGCGCTCCTCAAGAAGAAGCTGCCGCAGACCCGCGACGGCTACGCAGTCGAACGATAGGAGCGATCCCTCACGACATTCGGGATGACACTGAGAAAACCAAGGTTGTCATCCCGAGCGCAGCGAGGGACCCTTACTCTTCAGCATCGTCTCCAGCGAAATGGATCGAAGCGTCGCTTCGGCGATCTCGTCGATTTCCATCAGCACGCGCTGCAGGGCGGCGCCGATGTCGGTATCCTCGCCCGACTCCTTCGCACGCTGACCCGGTGCCGGCTCGAACAGTGCCACGATATCCATCAGAGTCGTGCGGCGACGATTGCCGGTGAAGCGATAACCGCCTGAAGCCCCGCGCCCGCCGCGCACCAGGCCGGCGCTCCCCAGGGTGCGCAGGACCTTCGCGAGGTGATGGCTCGACACGCCGAAACGCTCGGCGAGATCGGCAGCGGAGAGCGTACGCTCGGGATCGCGCGCCAGTTCGAGCACGGCATAGAGACCGAGCCGCGTGCCCGTTTGCAGCTTCACGGCTTGCTCCTCACGAGAGATCCTTGTCGAGCTGCAGAGAGGGCCCGGCCACCATCCCCTGCGCACGAAAGAACGAGAGGATTAGATGGTCCTTGCGATCCACCAGCGTACGCACGCGTGTCACGCCCTTCGCCTTGAAGCGCGCGACCAGTGCCTCGAAGAGCTGCGTGCCGACACCATGCAAGCGCAGCCTGGGTTCGATCTGGATCGCGAATACCCAGCCCGCCGCCGGCTGGCCGAATTCCCAAGCGCGGACCTCGCCCGCGATAAAGCCGGCCAGCGCTCCTTTGTCTGTTTCAGCCACGAGGAAATGCCGGTCTGGACCCAGCATGTCCTGCCAGTATTGCGGCTTGTCGGACCCCGTCAGCCGGCGGTCCAGAGCGGAAATCGCTGGCAGATCAGAAGCTTGGGCAAGGCGGATCGCAACCATCGGAAGAAGCGTAGAATGCGCTTGCGGGAACGAAAGTAAATAGGTATTTCAGTACCGAATTACAGAAATAGGGAACGCCATGGCCGACGCTGCGCCCATCGACTTCCGCACCTCGCCCGACCAATACCGGCACTGGAAAATCGCGCTGGAGAACGGCGTCGCCTACCTCACCATGGACGTGAATGAGGATGGCGGCCTCCGGCCTGGCTACAAGCTCAAGCTCAATTCCTACGACCTCGGGGTCGATATCGAGCTTGCCGATGCCGTTCAGCGCCTGCGCTTCGAACATCCCGAGATCGGCGCCGTGGTGATCCGCAGCCAGCGCGACCGCATCTTCTGTTCGGGCGCCAACATCAACATGCTGGGTCTCTCCAGCCACGATCACAAAGTGAACTTCTGCAAGTTCACCAACGAGACGCGGCTTGCGATCGAGGACGCGACGGACAATTCCGGCCAGAGCTACATCTGCTCGATCAACGGCATCGCCGCTGGCGGCGGCTATGAACTGGCACTCGCCTGCGACCAGATCCTGCTGACCGACGACGGCTCGAGCTCAGTGTCACTGCCTGAGTTGCCGTTGCTCGCCGTGTTGCCCGGCACCGGTGGCCTGACGCGTTTAGTGGACAAGCGGTTGGTACGACGCGATCACGCCGACTTCTTCTGCACCACCGCCGAAGGTGTACGTGGCAAGCGCGCCCGCGATTGGCGGCTGGTCGACAAGCTGATCCCACCCAGCAAGCTCATCGACGAAACAAAGAGGTTCGCCGAGGAGATCGCGGCCAAGTCGAACCGGCCGAAGGATGCCAAAGGCATCGCCCTGTCGGCGATCGAGCGCACCATCGAGGGCAACACGGTCCGCTACCCGCATCTCACGGTCGAGATCGACCGCGAGCGCCGCGCCGCCCATTTCCGCATCAGCGGACCGGATGCGCCGGCTCCCGCCGACGCCACGGCCGTGCAAGCTCAAGGTACCGACTTCTGGCCGCTCGCCCTCGCCCGTGCGCTCGACGATGCGATGATGCATCTGCGATTGAACGAGACCGAGATCGGGACTTGGGTACTGCACAGCCAGGGCGATGCCTCGCTGGTCGAAGCCTATGACGCGCTGCTCGCGAAAGAGGCCTCGAACTGGCTGGTGCGCGAGATCGTGCTCTACTGGAAGCGCACGCTGAAGCGTCTCGATGTTTCCTCGCGCAGCCTGATCGCGCTGGTAGAGCCCGGTTCCTGCTTCACGGGCACCCTGTTGGAACTCGCCCTGGCGGCCGACCGTTCCTACATGCTGGACGGTACTTTCGAAGGATCGAACCTGCCGCAAGCCGAAGTGACGCTCACCTCGATGAACTTCGGCCCCTATCCCATGGGCAATGGCCTGACGCGCCTTGCTACGCGCTTTCTCGCAGAACCCAAGCATGTCGACGAGTTGAAGGACGAGATCGGCGAAGCGCTGGATGCGGAAGCGGCCGATGGTCTCGGTCTCGTCACCTTCACGCCCGACGATATCGACTGGGAAGACGAGGTGCGGCTTGCGATTGAGGAACGCGCCGGCTTCTCGCCGGATGGGCTGATCGGCATGGAAGCAAACCTGCGCTTCGCCGGGCCGGAGACGATGGAAACTAAGATCTTCGCCCGCCTTTCGGCCTGGCAGAACTGGATCTTCCAGCGTCCCAACGCGACCGGTCCGGAGGGCGCGCTCAAGCTCTACGGAACCGGCAAGCAGAGCAAGTACGACCGCAAACGCGCTTAATCAGCGGGCTCAAGGAGGCAATCATGGCCATCGACTACAGCCAGCTCATTCCGAACAACGTCGACCTCGCTTCCGACCGGCGCCTTCAGCGTGCGCTCGAGAACTGGCAGCCGCGCTTCCGCGACTGGTGGAAGGACATGGGCCCGGACGGCACGTCGAACTTCGACGTCTACCTTCGCACGGCCATCTCGGCCGAGGCCAACGGCTGGGCCCATTTCGGCTACGTGAAGATGCCGGACTACCGTTGGGGCATCTTTCTCGCGGGCCAGGACCCCAACCGCACGATCGCTTACGGCGACAACAAGGGTAAGCCCGCCTGGCAGGAAGTCCCGGGCGAGCTACGCTCGACGCTCCGCCGCCTGATCGTCACGCAAGGCGACACCGAGCCCGCGAGCGTCGAGCAGCAGCGCCTGCTCGGCAAGACCGCGCCCTCGCTTTACGACTTGCGCAACGTCTTCCAGATCAATTGCGAGGAGGGCCGGCATCTCTGGGCCATGGTCTACCTGCTGCACGCCTATTTCGGCCGTGACGGCCGCGAGGAGGCCGAGATGCTGCTGGAGCGCCACTCTGGCGATCCAGACAAGCCGCGCATCCTGGGCGCCTTCAACGAGAAGACGCCCGACTGGCTCTCCTTCTTCATGTTCACCTACTTCACCGACCGCGACGGCAAGTACCAGCTCGCCTCCTTGGCCGAATCGGGCTTCGATCCGCTGTCACGCTCCTGCCGCTTCATGCTGATCGAGGAAGCGCACCACATGTTCGTGGGCGAGTCGGGCGTGCAGCGCATCATCCAGCGCACCGTCGAGCTGATGAAGGAGCACAAGACCGACGACGTGCGCGCCTTCGGCGCGATCGACCTCGCGACCATCCAGAAGTACCTCAACTTCCACTTCTCGGTGTCGCTCGACCTATTCGGCCAGGAGGCGTCGACCAATGCCGCCAACTACTACACGATGGGGGTGAAGGGCCGGTATCTCGAGACGCGCATCGAGGACGACCACGTGCTGACTGGCACGTGGTTCGAAATCGACACGGTCGAGGATGGCCGCATCGTGCGCAGGGCGGTGCCGGCGCTTTCGGCCCTGAACGAGCGGCTGCGCAACGACTATGTCGAGGATTGCAGCAAGGGCCTGCTCAAGTGGAACAAGGTGATCGCCGATGCGGGCATCGCCTTCGAGCTCAAGCTGCCGCACCGCGCCTTCAACCGCCGTATCGGCGCCTTTTCCGAGATCCACGTCTCGCCCGACGGCAAGGTGGTGAGCGAGGCCGACTGGAACGCCAATGCCAGCAAGTGGCTGCCGACCGACGAGGACCGCGCCTACGTCATCTCGCTGATGGGCAAGGCGGTGATCGAGCCCGGCAAGTTCGCCAACTGGATCGCCCCACCGCAGCTCGGCATCAACCGCCAGCCGGCCAATTTCGAGTACGTGCGCTTCAACTAGAGCTATCTGATCCTGAGGGGCCGCCCTCATATTTCGGGATAAACTCCGCGGCCGTCCCGAAGGATGAGCAATAACGAAAATATGGCCACCCTTCGAGACGCGGGCCTTCGGCCTGCTCCTCAGGGTGAGGTAGAATGGATAGGGAGGAAGACGTCAGGATGGTGCAAGGCATCGATTTCGGCCCGGACCTTAAGGTCCGGCTGCCGGCCCGGTTCAATGTCGCCGTGCCGTTCATCGACCGGCACCTGGGCGAAGGACGTGGCGCCAAGGCCGCGATCCGCACCGCACATGAGACCGTCACCTACGCCGAGCTTGCCGAGCGGGTGAACCGCGCCGGCAATGCCCTGCGGACGCTGGGATTGAAGCCCGGCGATCGGTTGCTGATGGTGGTGAAGGATTGCCCCGCCTTCTTCTATCTCTTCTGGGGCGCCATCAAGGCTGGCATCGTGCCAGTGCCGCCCAACACGCTCCTGCGCGCGCCCGACTACGCCTACATGATCGACGACTCGGGCTGTCGGCTTGTGGTCTATTCGTCGGAGTTTGCTGGCGAGATCGAGCCGGCGCTGAAACAGCTTGCCGACAAAGCGCCGCGGGCATTCACGGTCGATGCCTTCCTGGCCGAGATGACCAAAGCACCCACCGTGCTGGAGCCTCACCTTGCCAACCCGACCGACGACTGCTTCTGGCTCTACTCGTCGGGCTCCACGGGACGGCCGAAGGGTGCCGTGCATCTGCAGCGCGACATGGTGGTGACCAGCGAGCTTTACGGCGTACGTGTGCTGGGCGTGACCGAGAATGACATCTGCTATTCCGCAGCCAAGCTTTTTTTCGCCTACGGGCTCGGCAACGGCATGACCTTCCCGCTCTGGGTCGGCGGGATCGCTGTGCTCGACGATCGGCGCCCGACGCCGGACGTGACCTTTGAAATCATCGACGCCTTCCAGCCAACGATCTTTTACGGCGTGCCAACGCTCTATGCGGCGCAGCTCGCGGCCCTGGATGCCAAACCGCGCCGCTTCCCCAGCGTGCGTGCGTGTGTGTCGGCGGGCGAAGCCCTGCCGGCCGACATGTTCCGCCGCTGGAAGGAGAAGACCGGTACCGTGATCCTCGACGGCATCGGCTCGACCGAAGCGTTGCATATCTTCATCGGCAACCGCCTCGATGATTTCCGTGCCGGCACCAGCGGCAAGCCGGTGCCAGGCTACGAGGTGAAGATCCTCGATGAAGCCGGCAAGCCGGTCGGCAAAGGCGAGAGCGGTCGACTCTGGATCCGGGCCGAGTCGACGGCGAAATACTACTGGAACAAGCCGGACAAGACGGCCGAGACCATGATCGAAGGCTGGGTCAATACCGGCGACACCTATCGGCAGGACGAAGACGGCTACTTCATCTACGAAGGCCGCAGCGACGACATGCTGAAGGTCGGCGGCATCTGGTGCTCGCCGATCGAGATCGAAGGTTGCCTGATCGGCCATGCCGCCGTGCTCGAGGCCGCGGTGATCGGGCAGGCCGATGCCGATTCGCTGATCAAGCCCAAGGCCATCGTGGTCCTGAAGCAGGCCGGCGATGCCGGAGCAGGCCTGACTGACGAGCTGATGGCTCTCTGCAAGAAGACCCTCGCCCCCTACAAGTACCCGCGCTGGATCGAATATGTGACCGAGTTGCCCAAGACCGCGACCGGCAAGATCCAGCGCTTCAAACTCAGGACATAGTGTCATCCCGGCTGGAGCTCGGGATGACACTGGTCCGGTTTTCGGCTTCTATAACGACCAACGAAACAGGGAGTGGGGCATGAAGCGTACGTTGTTGGGAGCTGCGACCCTTGCGGCGATCCTGGGTTGCGGGCTGTCGCCGGCGCTGGCGCAACAGAGCATCAAGATCGGCTTCATCAGCACCTTCTCAGGCCCGCAGGCAGCGATCGGCGAGGACATGCGCCGCTCGGTCGACCTCGCTGTCGAGCATCTGGGCGGCAAAGCGGCCGGCAAGCCGATCCAGATCGTCTACGAGGACGACCAGTTCAAGCCCGACGTCGGCAAGCAGAAATCCGAGAAGCTGGTCCAGCAGGACAAGGTCGACTTCGTCTCGGGCTACATCTGGTCGAACGTGCTGCTGGCCTCGTACAAATCAGTGGTCGATGAAGGCGACACGATCCTGATCGGCGCCAATGCCGGCCCTTCCCAGATCGCGGGCGAGCTCTGCAACAAGAACTTCTTCTCGACCTCGTGGCAGAACGACCAGACGCCGATGGCGATGGGCGAATACCTGAACGCGAAGGGCGTCAAGAACCTCTACCTGATGGGCCCCAACTACGCTGCCGGCAAGGACATGCTGGCGGGCGTCAAACGCACCTACAAAGGCAAGATCTCGGGCGAAGACTTCACCAAGTGGCCAGACCAACTTGATTTCTCGGCCGAGCTCGCCAAGATCGCACAGGTGAAGCCAGATGGTATCTTCATCTTCTATCCCGGCGCACACGGCGTTCAGTTCCTGAAGCAGTACGTGCAGGCCGGCCTCAACAAATCGATCCCGCTCTACCAGGTGTTCTCGATCGATGCGATCACCCTACCACAGCAGGGCGACCTGGCACTGGGCACGCTGGGCGCCCAGGAATGGGTCAACGACCTGCCGAACGAGCAGAACAAGCGCTATGTCGCCGACTTCAAGAAGAAGTACGGCGTCTACCCCTCCTACTACGGCGCGCAAAGCTATGACGCGATCATGCTGATCGCCTCGGCGGCCGAGGCCCTGAAGGGCGACCTGAGCGACAAGGCCAAGGTCCGTGCCGAGATCGCGAAGGCCAACTTCAAGTCGCTGCGCGGCGGCTTCAAGTTCAACACCAACCACTTCCCGATACAGAACTTCTATATCCAGGAAACGGTGAAGGACGCCGACGGCAAGGTGACCGTGAAGACCATCGCCACCGCCGTGACCGACGGCAAGGATCCGTACTACGAGAAGTGTGCGATGAAGTGAGGCTCCTGGCGACATTCGACGACGGGAGCGCGTCATCGCGCTCCCGTTTCGTTTGCGGGGGATGATGGATTATCTGCTGATCCAGGTGCTGAACGGCGTGCAGCTCGGCCTGCTGATGTTCCTGCTCGCCGCCGGTCTCACGCTCACCTTCGGCATCATGGATCTCGTCAACCTGGCGCACGGCTCGCTCTACATGATGGGCGCCTATTTCGCCTGGACGCTGATCGGCTGGACCCATTCCTTTGCGCTGGGTGCGCTGCTGGCACTGCCTGCCTGCTTCCTGCTGGGCGTGATTGTCGAGGTCGTAGTGGCACGTCGGCTCTATGCCCGCGATCATCTCGACCAGGTGCTCGCCACGTTCGGGCTGATCCTATTCTTCAATGAGCTGGTGCGTGCGGTCTGGGGACCGGAGGGCCGCAGCATCTCGGTGCCGGCGTTCCTGAACCACACGGTAACCCTCCTGCCAGGCGTGGCCTATCCTGCTTATCGCTTCGCCCTTATCGTGGTGGGCACCGTGGTCGGCATCCTGCTCGCCTGGCTGGTGGCACGGACGCGACTCGGCATGCTGATCCGCGCTGGCGCCTCGAACCGACGCATGATCGCGGCTCTCGGCGTCAACATCGAGCTGCTGTTCAGCCTCGTGTTCGGCCTCGGTGCGGTCTTCGCCGGCCTTGCCGGCCTGATGGCGGCTCCCATCGCCTCGGTAAAGATCGGCATGGGCGACGACATCCTGATCGTGGCCTTCGTGATTATCGTGATCGGCGGCATCGGCTCGATCAAAGGCGCTTTTGTCGCCGCCATGATCGTGGGCCAAATCGATATCGTCGGCCGCGCCTTCCTGCCGGATTTTCTGAAGACCTTCATGGGTGCGGCCAGCGCCTCGGCCGCCGCGCCCGCCATCTCACAGGTCTTGATCTACATCGTCATGGCCGCTGTCCTGGTCTGGCGTCCAACCGGCCTGTTCGGGCAGCGAACCTAGATGGCCGAGCTGCTCCCGGCCCTGCGCACGCCACGCGGCGTCGTCACCGTGCTTCTGCTGCTCCTGCTCGCGGCCCTGCCCTTGCTCACCCAAGCCTTCGACCAGCGCTACCTGCTGTCGGTCGGCACGCGCATCGTCATCTGGTCGATCGCTGCGGCAAGCCTCAACATGATCCTGGGCTATGGCGGGCTGGTGAGCTTCGGCCATGCGGCCTTCCTCGGCATCGGCGGCTACGCAGTCGGCATCCTGTCGGCCGAAGGCTTTGCCAGCGGCTGGCTGCAGTGGCCGGTCGCCATCGCGGTGGCTGTTGTCTGGGCGACACTGATCGGCGCCCTGTCGCTCCGGACGCGCGGCGTCTATTTCATCATGATCACGCTCGCCTTCGCGCAGCTCGTCTATTATCTCAGCTCTGGCCTCGCGGCCTACGGTGGCGACGACGGCCTTAACATCAGCCGCAGCCGCTTCCCGGGTCTGATCGACCTGCGCGACAAGGCCACCTTCTACTGGCTCTGCTTCGCGCTCCTGTGCGGCACGCTCTGGTTCTGCAGTCGGCTCGTCCATTCCCGCTTCGGCTACGTCCTGCGCGGTGCCAGGTCCAACGAGCTGCGCATGACGGCGCTCGGTTTCCCTGTCTTCCGCTACCGCCTCGTGGCTTTCGCGCTTGCCGGCGGCTTCGGCGCGCTGGCCGGCATCCTTCTCGCCAACGACGGTGCCTATGTCTCACCGGCGATGATGTCCTGGGTGAAGTCAGGCGATCTCATCGTCATCGTCGTGCTGGGCGGGATCGGCGCGCTGTTCGGTCCGCTCTACGGCGCCATCGCCTTCTTCGCCGTCGAGGAATTCCTGCCGCCGCTGCTCAATCTGATGCATCGCGGCTGGGGTGAATATTGGCAGATTGTGTTCGGGCCTTTGCTGGTGATCATTGCCCTCTATGCCCGTGGCGGGCTCGATTCGTTGTTGGGTCGACACCATGGCTGAGCCGCTGCTCCAGGCTGAGGCTCTCGTCAAACGCTTCGGCGGGCTGGTCGCGACAGACAACGTTGCGATCGACGTGAAACCGGGCGAGATCCACGCCCTGATCGGACCCAACGGCGCAGGCAAGACGACATTGGTAAGCCAGCTCACTGGCAACCTGCGGCCCGATTCCGGCACCATCCGTTTTGCCGGTCGCGACGTGACCCGGCTGCCGACCCATGCGCGGGTACGATTGGGCCTTGCCCGCTCGTTCCAGATCACGTCAGTGCTGCGCGAGTTCACCGTGCTCGACAATGCCGCACTCGCGGTCCAGGCCCATGACGGCCACTCCTTCCGTTTCCTGGCTGACGTCCGCCGCGACCATCGCCTGCGCGACCTTGCCCGTCGAAACCTCGAGACCGTCGGCCTCGGTCCGCGCGCCGGCGCCCTTGCCTCGGCGCTGAGTCACGGCGAACAGCGCCAGCTCGAGATCGCAATGGCGCTCGCGGGCGCGCCGAAGCTCCTGCTGCTCGACGAGCCTATGGCCGGCATGGGCATCGAGGAATCGCAGCGCCTGGTCGAGCTGTTGCGTGGGCTGAAGCAGCACTGCGGCATGCTGCTGATCGAGCACGACATGGATGCCGTCTTCGCACTCGCCGACCGCATCACCGTGCTGGTCTACGGGCGTGCCATCGCTTCGGGTGCGCCCGATGAGATCCGCGGCAACGCTGAGGTGCGCCAAGCCTATCTCGGCGAGGAAGCCCCCTGATGCTGCGGGTCCGCGAGCTCACGGGCTTCTACGGCGCGAGCCAGGCCCTGTTCGGCATGGAGCTGTCGGTCGATGCCGGCGAGGTCGTGACCCTGATGGGCCGCAACGGCATGGGCAAGACCACGACCGTGCACGCGATCATGGGCGTGTTGCCTTCACGTCACGGTGTCATCGAGTTCGACGGCCATAGGCTCGACCAGCTTCCCTCGTTCCGCATCGCCCGCCTCGGCCTTGGCCTGGTACCAGAGGGCCGGCAGATCTTTCCCAACCTGTCGGTGCGTGAGAATCTGATCGCGGCCTCGGCCAATCGTGGCGAACAACGCGATCCCTGGACGCTCGAGCGCGTGTTCGGCCTCTTCCCGCGTCTGGCCGAACGCCGGAAGAATGGCGGCAACCAGCTTTCCGGCGGCGAGCAGCAGATGCTCGCGGTCGGTCGCGCCCTGATGACAAATCCACGGCTCCTGATCCTCGACGAAGCAACGGAAGGTCTGGCGCCCCTCATCCGCGAGGAGATCTGGTCGTGCCTGCGGCGGCTCAAGGCCGAAGGCCAGGCGATCCTGGTGATCGACAAGAACGTCGGCGCCCTGATCGGTCTTGCCGACCGACATCACATCGTCGAAAAGGGCCGCGTCGTCTGGTCCGGCAGCTCGCAGGCGTTAGCCAGCGACAGCGCGCTGCAGCACAGATATCTCGGCGTCTAGCGGGCGTCCGCTGGGCGACGAAAAGGCGCGGCAACTGATTGGCGGCCGCTTGCCTTTCGTGAGTCACACCGGGATCATGCGCCCGTTTGTCTGGCCTCCTACTCGGAGAACTTGATGCGTCTTGGCCGCCTCGCCTGCCTGCTGACCCTGCTTGCCGGGCCCGCCTTCGCCCAGAAGCAGGTCGATGTCTATAACTGGTCGGACTATATCGCCGAGAGCCAGCTCAAGATCTTCAGCCAGGACACGGGCATCAAGGTCAACTACACGACTTACGATTCCAACGAGATTTTGGACGCCAAGCTCCGGACCGGTCATTCAGGCTACGACGTTGTGGTACCCACGGCCTCGCCTTTTTTCGTTCGCCAGCTTGCCGCCAAACTCTATCTGCCGCTCGACCGGTCGAAGCTCAAGAATTGGGGCAACCTCGATCCCGGGATCATGGAGCAGCTTGCCAAATACGATTCCGGCAACACTCACGCCATCCCCTGGATGTGGGGAACGGTCGGCGTCGGTTACAACGTGGCCGAGATAAAAAGGCGCATGCCCAATGCGCCTGTGGACTCGCTTGCCATGATCTTCGATCCGACGGTCGTATCGCATTTCGTCGATTGCGGCGTGATGGTGCTCGACAGCTCGACCGATATGCTGCCGGCGGCGTTGAAGTACCTGGGCCTCGATCCGGACTCGCGCAACGCGGCAGACCTCAAGAAGGCGGCTGACGTCATCAAGGCGGTGCGCCCTTACATCCGCAAGTTCCATTCCTCGGAGTACATCAACGCGCTGGCCGGCGGCGATATCTGCCTCGCTTTCGGCTATTCCGGCGACATTCTTCAGGCACGTGACCGAGCCGCGAAGGCGACGGAGAAACGCGAGATCGCCTATGCCATTCCCAAGGAAGGCGCCCTGCTCTGGATCGATGTTGCGGCGATCCCGAAAGATGCACCGCATCCAGAGGAGGCCTACCGGTTCCTCGATTTCATGCTCGACCCCAAGGTTGCGGCGGCCTCGAGCGCGATCACGGGCTACGCCAACGGCAACGCCGCCGCCACGTCACTGCTCGCCAAGTCGATCGCGGAAAATCCGGCGGTCTATCCTCCGGCGGCCATGCGAGCCAAGCTCTACGCCATCACCGCCGCCAATGCCGAGCAGGTGCGCGAGCGCACGCGGCTCTGGACCGCGATCAAGACCGGGCGATGAATTGACCCTGCTGGATGTACCGATCGTCAAGATCGAAGGATTGACCAAACGTTTCGGCGAGGTCGAGGCCGTGGCCGGCGTCGATCTCGAAATCGCGCGCGGCGAGCTGTTCGCGCTTTTGGGTGGCTCGGGTTGTGGCAAGACCACGCTTCTGCGCCTGCTGGCGGGCTTCGAAACGCCGGATGCCGGGCGCATCCTGATCGACGGCCAGGACATGACGGGCGTGCCGCCGCACTCGCGGCCTGTGAACATGATGTTCCAGTCCTATGCCCTCTTTCCTCACATGAACGTCGCGACGAACGTCGCCTACGGCTTGCGGCGCGAAGGAGTGTCGAAGCACGAGATCGAGTCGCGCGTCGGCGAGGCACTGTCGTTGGTGAAGCTCGACGGGCTCGGCGCCCGCAGGCCTGCGCAACTCTCTGGCGGCCAGCGCCAGCGCGTGGCGCTCGCGCGTGCATTGGTGAAGAGGCCGAAGCTCCTGCTACTCGACGAGCCGCTCGCCGCTCTCGATCGCAAGCTGCGTGAGGGCACTCGGTTCGAGCTGGTGCGGTTGCAGGAACAGCTCGGCCTCACGTTCATCGTCGTGACACACGACCAGGAGGAGGCGATGTCGATGGCGAGCCGGCTCGCCGTGATGGACGCAGGTCGCATCGCGCAGATTGGCACGCCGCATGAGCTTTACGAGCATCCGGCCTCGCGCTTCGTCGCAGACTTCATCGGCATCGCCAACATCCTCGATCTCGGCGACGGCCGCTGGCTGGCGTTGCGACCGGAGAAGATCGTGCTCTCGACCAGCCAACCTGGGACGGCGCAGGCCATCTCCGGCGAGGTCGTCGAGATCGCCTACGAGGGCGACCGCTCCCTCTATCGCGTGGCCGTCAAGACCGGCCCCATGATGCTGGTCTCGCGCGCCAACACTGTCCGCATTCAGGAAGAGGCCTTCCGCCGCGGCCAAACCGTCTGGCTGGGGTGGAACAACGACGCGGGACAGGTGCTCCATGAGTAGGCATATCACTCTCATAGATAGCTGCTCGCTTCCACAATGGTGTCATCCCGAGCGCGGCGAGAGATCTTTGTCAGAGTCGAAAAGAAGATCCCTCGCTTCAGCGCGCGGAATGCCGCGCGCTGCTCGGGATGACACGGTTTCGCCAACGCATGTGGGCATTGCTTAATTATGCGCGTCGTCATCGCCCTGCCCTTTGCCTGGCTGGTTCTGTTCTTCTTGCTGCCGTTCGCCCTGGTGCTGGCGATCGCGCTCGGCACTAATGCGCCTGATTCGGCGCCACCAGTCCAGCTCGGCTTGAGTCTTGCCAATTTCAAGCTGCTGTTTACCGACGATCTTTATCTCGCGGCGTGGCTGAGCTCGCTGCGCATCGCCGCCACGGCGACGGCGGCCACGCTGCTGCTCGGCTATCCCATGGCCTATGCCATCGCCCGAGCGCAGCCCAAACTGAGGCCGTTGCTGTTGATGCTGGTCGTATTGCCGTTCTGGACCTCGTTCCTGATCCGCATATACGCCTGGATGGGACTACTGGCCGAGAACGGCATCTTGAATCAGCTCTTGCGCTGGTCGGGCCTCGTGCCTCATCCCGGCACCATCCTGGGGACCGAGTGGGCGGTGCATCTCGGCATTGTATACGCCTATCTGCCCTTCATGGTGCTGCCGCTCTACGCCACGCTCGAAAAGCTCGATTGGACGCTGATTGAAGCAGCGGCCGATCTCGGCGCCAAGCCGATCGCGGCGTTCTTCACCATTAGCTTGCCGTTGTCGCTACCCGGCATCGTCGCCGGCTGTTTGATGGTCTTCATTCCGGCCGTGGGCGAGTTCGTGATCCCGGACCTTTTAGGCGGCACTGACACTCTGATGATCGGCAAGGTGCTGTGGGACGAATTCTTCACCAACGCCGACTGGCCGCTCGCTTCGGCCGTGGCGATCTGCCTGCTCGTGCTGCTGGTCGGGCCAATCGTCCTCTTCCAGCGCCAGCAGGCAAAGGGCCTGGAACAGCGCTGATGATCGGCCGCGCACGCTTTCCCTTCACCGTGCTCTGCTTTGGCTTCGCCTTCCTCTACGTGCCCATCGCTCTGGTGATCGCTTATTCGTTCAACGCCTCGCAGCTGGTGACCGTCTGGGCTGGATTCTCACTGCAGTGGTGGCGGGCGCTGCTGCACAACGAAGCGATGCTGTCGGCCGCCTGGCTGTCGCTACGCATCGCGCTGGTGAGCGCGACGTTCTCGGCGCTGCTGGGACTTGCCGCCGGCTATGTGTTGGCGCGGGTCGCTCGCTTTCCCGGGCGGCTGCTGTTCGGCGGCCTTGTGATCGCTCCCATGGTGATGCCCGAGGTGGTGATGGGTATCTCCATGCTGCTGCTGTTCGTAGGCTCGCAGCAGTTCCTGGGCGGACCGAATCGCGGCTTCATCACCATCGTCATTGCCCACACGACCTTCTCGCTTTCCTTTGTCGCGATCGTGGTGCAGGCGCGACTGACCGACTTCGACCGTTCGCTCGAAGAAGCCGCCATGGATCTTGGTGCCACGCCCTGGACCACCTTCCGCACTGTCACCTTGCCCTTGATCTCGCCCGCCATCGGCTCGGGCTGGCTACTTGCCTTCACCCTTTCCGTCGACGATCTCATCATGACGCAGTTCGTAGCGGGTGCATCGACACAAACTTTGCCGATGCGTGTCTATTCGAGCGTGCGGCTTGGTGTCGATCCGCAGATCAACGTGCTTGCCACGATCATCGTTGCCGTCGCGGCTGTGGCGCTGATGATCTCTGCTCGACTGACGCGGCGGTGACAAAAAATCACCCTCCCCTTTATCGGCATTGACAACAAACCCGCTTAGTGACGAGATGATTACATCGCATCCGACATGGAGGTTTTGATGCTTCCACCGGGCCAGCGGGCCGCAATGATTGCCGGTGCAGACATTCGGGCATTGGCATAGCGGAACTTCACGGATGACGCACCGGGAGCGCGCCCTCGCGGGTCGCATCAGTCGGGCCAGACCCCAATTGGCCGCTCCCGTTGTGCGGCTCTCCTTAACCTTTGAAGGGTGACAGTTGTTCTGCGCTACGCAGACAGTCGCTTTGCCCATTTTTCCGACCAAACATGTAGCGGCAGGAACAGATGCAGCAGTTCCGTGCCTGATGTCGTGAGCCGATAGCCGCTGGCAGCGTCGAGCTCGACCAACTTGGCCGCGCGCAGCTCCGCCAAACGTTCGTTGATGATGGTTGGGCTCGCGCCAATCGCCATCTGCAGCTCGCGAAAGCGCTTGGGGCCCTCGCGCAATTCCCAGACCAGCCGCAGCACCCAGCGCCGACCCAGCAGATCGAGCAGCAGCATGATCGGCCGGCCGCTCTTCGATCCGCGCGTCGGATGTCCAGGCAGGACAGGCTTCACCATCTATTTCACTCCATTACTACATTTTCTGTAGCGTCAGGCTTTCGACAGCGCTACGGAAATTGTAGCAACACAACGGAGTCTCGTCATGTCCCGAATCTCACCTGCGGAGCCCCCTTATGAGCCCACCATCGCCGAAGCTCTGGGTCGCATCATGCCGCCCGGACTCGAGCCGCTGGTGCTGTTCCGGACTATGGCGCGCAATCCGCGCATCTTCGCTAAGCTTTTTGCCGGCGGCCTGCTCGATAAAGGCGCGCTCAGCCTGCGCCAACGTGAACTGGTGATCGACCGAACTACGGCCCGGCTCGGCTGCGAATACGAATGGGGTGTCCATGTCTCCTTGTTCGGCGAGCGGGTCGGCTTCGGCGCAGCCGAGATCGCCGCCACGGTCACCGGCGGCGCGCAGGCCGAGTGTTGGTCGATGCCTGAGCAGGCACTTGTGGCATTGGTCGACGATCTGGTGGATCGCCGCACGATCGGCGATGAAACCTGGCAAGCCCTCGTCGCGCATTTCGACGAGACACAGATCCTCGAGGCCATCGCGATCGCGGGCTACTACCACACGATCAGCTTTCTATGTAACGGGCTGCGGTTACCCAGCGAACCCTATGCCGCCCGTTTTCCAGTCAACTGATCGCCGTGATGATCTCGGCGATACGGCCCATGATGTGTCCCCAGCCCGACTTCATGGCATCGTAGGCGAAGTCGTTGCCGGGCGAACGGAAGCCCGCATGGACAAGGCGCAACCTCGTCCCGCCCTTCTCCGCCGTCAGCGTCCAGGTGACGACGCTGTCGAGCTTCGAGCCGTATTTCGGATTGTCGTCCGATCCGCCCTTCCAGCTATAGACCAGACGTCGGTTCGGCTCGACCTCCAGGACCTCGCAATGGACGACGCCGTCCCAACTGCCCATCGGCTGGGTCTTGAACGTGAAGTGCTGACCCACAACCGGCTTAAAGTCGTTGGGCATCAACCAACGACTGAGCAGCTCGGAGGCCGTCAGTGCCCGCCATACCTTCTCCGGTGGATGCGGCAGGAGGTCTTCAACGACGATGTCGCGCGGGGCGAGGCTTGCTTGGTGGTTCATCGTCCATCTCCTCCAGGACATGACGCAGTCTGTCGAAGCGCGAGCGCCAGAAGACGCCCAGCCAGTCGGCCAGTGGCTCGAGACCCTGCGGCTCGCAGCGATAGTAGGCGTGACGGCCCTCTCGTCGCTCGATCACCAGTCCGGCTTCGCGCAGAGCGCGCAGGTGCTGCGAGATCGCTGGCTGCGAGACCTGGTTGCGCTCGGTCAGGGATGCGACGGTAAGTTCGCCGGCCTGCACAAGCTGCTCGAACACGATGCGCCGCGTGGGGTCGGCCAGGGCACGCATGACGTTTGCGACATTCGTCATGCGCAGACTCATAAGTATCTACTTATATATTGTCAACAGGCGATCGAGAGCCAGGATCACGAGCCCGAAAACGAGCCCCCAGAAGGCGGAGCCCACGCCCATCAGCGTGATCCCCGAAACGGTAACGGCGAGGGTGCCGGCGGCTGCGAGACGGTCCTGATCGGCCGAGAGCGCCGCTCCCATGGAACTCGCTGTCGAGCCCAGCAACGCCGTGCCCGCCACCGTCGCGAGAAGTGCCGGCGGCAGGGCAGCGAAAAGCCCCACCAGCGAAGCACCGAACAACGCCATCAGGCCCCACCACAGCGCGTAAAAGGGTCCCGTCAGCCAGCGCCGGGCCGGATCGGGATGGGCGTCGGGGCCGGTGCAGAGCGCGGCCGAGATGGCGGCGAGGTTCGAGGTGTGCGCTCCCAGGAAAGCGGTAACAAATGAGGCCACACCCGTCACCGCCAGCGCGGGCTGGGTCGGCGGCTGATAGCCGGAAGCGCGAAGGACGGCAAAACCCGGCAAGTTCTGGGCCGCCATGGTCACGAGATAAAGCGGCACGCCGAGCCCGATCAGCGTCGCCGCATCCCAGGTCGGACTTTGGACGATGAGCGTCGAGATTCCCAGCATGGGCATGGGCTTCACGAGGCCAAGTGACCAGGCGAGAGCCGCGCCTCCGACCAGCACGATCAATGACGCCAAGGTCGGCAACAGCACTCGCGCCACCAGGAACAGTGCGACCATCGACAGGACCAGGAACGGCTGGTGGGGCACCTGCTCAAACATTGCCATCACCAGGCGCAACAGGATGCCGCCCAGCATGGCGGCAGCAATGCTGGCAGGAATCCTTTCGATCAGCCGCCCCAGCGGCCGAAGGGCCGCTGTCAGAAGGATCAGCACAGCTGATACAAGGAAAGCGCCGATCGCCGCGCGGAAGCTGGGCACACCCGTTGTCGAGGCGATCAGGGCGGCGCCCGGCGTCGACCAGGCCGTGATGATGGGCATGCGATAGCGGACGCTGAGGACGAGCGTGCTCAATGCCGTTGCAAGGCCTAGACCCGATACCCAAGAGCTCGCTTCGGCGGGTGTCGCTCCGACCGCATGGGCCGCCGCCAGCACCACGGGCAGCGTGCCACCCGCGCCTGCTACCGTTGCAACGAGCGCCGCCGTTGCGACGGATACGTATTCTGATTTCATCGATGTCGTTTTCGTTGATGCGGGCCTGTCAATCGTCCTGCGATCATTCCAGGAAACCTGGATCGGCGACCATAGCGGCACGCAGAATAAATGCCAGTCAGCGAAATGCAGCGCTTGAGCTTTTTCCCGTTCGCTTGCAAGGGTGCCGGCGGGAGGAACTTCGTCGCATGTTGCCGCTCACCGATACGCTCGTCCTCGATCTGACGCAGGTTATCGCAGGTCCCACTGCCGGGCAGATACTGGGCGACATGGGTGCCGATGTGATCAAGGTCGAACCGCTGCAGGGCGAACACTTCCGGCCGCATTTCGGCGGTGCCTGGGTGCCGTCGATGAACCGCAACAAGCGCGGCCTTGCCGTCGACTTGCGCACTTCGGGTGGGCGCGACGTTCTGATGCGCCTAGTGCGCAGGGCCGACGTCTTCATGGAAGCTTTCACGCCCGGCGTGATCGACAAGCTGGGCTTCGGCTGGGACGTCGTCGCGAAGGAGAATCCGCGGCTCATCTATGCATCTATCTCGGGTTACGGCCAGACGGGGCCCTATTCCCACCGCGCCGGTTATGATCCCTGTATCCAGGCCGAGATCGGCCTGATGGATGCGACCGGACCGTATCAGGGCGAGATGTGCCGTGTCGGCACCGCGCCGATCGACTATTGCACCGGCTCGTTCTGTGCTGCCGGCATCGCCTTCGCGCTGCTCGCACGGCACAAGACCGGCAAAGGCCAGCGACTTGACCTGTCGCTGTTCGATGTCGGCATGCACATGATGGGCCACTGGATCACCAACCACGGGCTGACCGGCGAAGACCCCGAGCGCATGGGCACGTCGAATTCGCTGATCTGTCCCTTGCGTGTCTTCCCGACCCGCACCCAGCCGATCTTCATCGCCGGCACCAACGACGCCTTCTGGCGCATCTTCTGCTCCGCGCTCGGCCGCAAGGACTTGCTCGAGGACAAGCGCTTCGCCACCAATGCCGACCGCGTCGCCCATCGCTCGATCCTCGAAGGAATGATCGAGGCGCATTTCCTGGAGCACACCGCCGATGAGCTTCTGGACAAGCTGATCCCCGCCGGCATGGCCTGCTCCGCTGCCTACAAGGTGAGCGACGTGGTGCAGAATGCCCACACCAAGGCGCGGGGCAGCGTGCTGGAAATCGACTATCCAGGCCTCGGCGCGGTCAGGTCGGCCAATAATCCGATCAAGCTTTCCGATGCGCCGGTCGCGACGCGACGCAAATCGCCGACGGTCGGCGAGCATACGGTCGAGATCATGCGTGAAGTGGGCTATAGCGATGCCGAGATCACCGCTCTCAAGGATGCGAAGGCCATCGCCATTACATGAAGATCGTCTATTCCGATAAGCACGCTGTTCATGATCCGCAGACCTTTTTTGTCCGTGGCGTGAAGCATCGAAGCACCGAGCAACCCGAGCGGGCGATACGTCTGCTGGCCGCCGCAAAGGATGCCGGACATGAGGTCATTGCTGCCAAAGTCCACGGCATAGGTCCGGTCGCTGGGGTACATACGCCGGAATACCTCGACTTCCTGCAAATCGCTGCACGTGATTGGGCGAAGCTGCCCAGCGCCTCGGCCGAGGTGATGCCGAACGTCCATCCTGCGCGCGCTCCCGCGACCTATCCCAAGGCGCTGGTCGGCCGCGCCGGCTGGCATCAAGCCGACCTCGCTTGTCCCATCGGCCCCGGCACTTGGGATGCCGCTCTTGCCTCGAGCGATATCGCGGTCACGGCAGCCGACCTCGTGCGCGACGGCGCACGCGAGATCTACGCGCTCTGCCGGCCGCCTGGCCATCATGCTTTCGCCGACATGGCGGGCGGGTTCTGCTTTTTGAACAACTCGGCTGTCGCGGCTCAGCGCCTGCGTGACAAGCACCAGCGCGTGGCGATCCTCGATGTCGACGTGCACCACGGCAACGGCACGCAGAGCATCTTCTACGAACGGCCCGATGTGCTTACGGTCTCGGTCCATGCCGATCCTGCCAATTACTACCCCTTCTTTTGGGGCCACGCTCACGAGACCGGCGCCGGTGCCGGCCAAGGGTTCAATCTCAACCTGCCCTTGCCGGTCGGTTCCGGCGATGAGTCCTGGCTAGCCGCAGGCGATGCGGCGGTGAAAAAAATCCGCGAGTTCGCTCCGGCTGTTCTGGTGATTGCACTTGGCCTCGATGCCAGCGAAAGCGATCCGCTTCAGGGACTGAAGGTCACCGGCCCCGGCTTCCATGCGATGGCGCGCAAGATCGCCAGCCTCGGCCTGCCCACGGTGTTGGTGCAGGAAGGCGGTTATCTCAGCGACGATCTCGGCCGCAATCTCGTGCAGTTCCTTTCGGGCTTCGAAAAGGACCGATAACTCTCCCACAAGCGTGGTCTTGAACCCTTCTCACAGCCACTTAAAGTGGTCTTACCACGGCATGACCAAATTTCGATGTTCGAAATAACGAAACCTGAATCAGAGGAAAGCCAAAGCGGCGCGGCTCGAGTCTTCACCTTTTTCCGCGATCGGTTGTTGGCCGGCGATCTCAAGGCCGGAGATCGGTTGTTGGCCGAGCGCGAGCTGGCGCTGGCGCTGAATGTCAGCCGACCCGTGCTGCGCGAGGCCCTGCGTTCGCTTGCCATGCTCGGGCTCGTCGACATCCAGCACGGCCGCGGCACTTTCGTGCGTAGCGCTGATGCTTCAGTGCTGGGACAGGCGCTCACTCTTTGCCTCGCACCCGAGCCCAACATCCTCGACGACGTCCTGCAGACGCGGATCGCCATAGAATGCCAGGCCATTCGACTTGCCTGCGAGCGCGCCAGCGAGCGAGACCTGCAAGCGATCGCAAGCACGCTCGACAAGCTGGTCGACTCGCTCGACGATCCCGAACGAGGCGGCGAGGCTGACTACGCCTTCCATTTTACGATCGTGCGGGCAAGTGGCAGCCCGTCGCTGATGAAGATCTACGAGGCCATCTCGCCCCTTCTCATGCGCTCGCACATCGAGCGGCGGCGTGACACCTTCCGGGAACCCGCGATCACGTCCGGTCTCGTCGACGCCCACCGCAGCGTCTTCCTGTCCCTCGCCCGTCGCGATCCCGATGCCGCGGAGCGTGGCCTGCGCGATCACTTCGCCATCGGCGACGATTTGCGCCGCCGCAATCTTATCTCGGCCTATGAACCCAAGAGGAAACGCTCATGAAGATCGTTGTCGGCTCCGACCATGCCGGCTTTCCAATGAAGGCGGAATTGTTGACCTTCTTGTGCGACCAAGGGCACGAGGTACTGGACGTGGGTTCCTATGATCCCCAACCCGTTGATTTTCCCGACGTCGCCCGCAAAGTAGCGGCGGCCATCACCTCCGGCGAAGCGGAGCGCGGCCTGATGATATGCGGCACAGGGGTTGGTGCGTCGATCGGTGCCAACAAGATGAAGGGCATTCGCGCCGCAGTTTGCCACGACGTGCATTCAGCGCACCAGTCCGTGGAGCATGACGACGTCAACGTCATGTGCATCGGTGCCCAGATCGTCGGCCCCTGGCTCGCCAAGGATCTGATCGCTGCCTACCTCAGTGCCAAATTCTCGACATCCGAGGAGTTTCGCCGGCGCGTCGCCAAGCTCGCTGAGATGGATGCCGGACGATAGCCAATCGACAAGCAACAAACGGAGGAGACGATGAAAAGAACAATGACCGCCCTTGCTATCGCCACGTTGGCGATGATCGGCGTCACTCACATGGCTCGAGCCGACGAGCTCGACGACATCAAGAAGGCGGGCAAGATCCGCATCGCTATCGATCTCGGCGTGCCGCCCTACGGCATGACCGATGAGAAGCTGCAGCCGACCGGCCTCGACGTCGAGACGGCGCAAGCCCTGGCAAAGGACTGGGGTCTGCAATTCGAGCATGTCCCGACGACCGGTGCTTCGCGCATCCCGTCGCTGCAGACCGGCAAAGCCGACCTGGTGATCTCGAGCCTGTCCTACACGGCCGAGCGCGCCAAGGTGATCGACTTCTCGCTGGGTTATGCCGTGCTGCGCACGGTGATTGCTGCCCCCAAGAGCATCGCCCTCACGACGCTGGCCGACCTCGACGGCAAGACGGTCGCCACGGTCCGCGGCACGACGCACGACACACAGCTCACCAAGGAGGGGCCGAAAGGCATGAAGCTGGTGCGCTACGAGGATGACGCCACCGAAGCCCAGGCCTTCTTGAGCGGCCAGGTCGATATCTTTTCCACCGCCGAGATGATCGTGCCGCAAATCGACAAGAAGAACCCTGCGCGGCAGGTCGAAATCAAATTCGTGCTCGACAACTTCAAACTCGCCGTCGGCGTGAAGAAAGGCGAGACTCGCCTGCTCGACGAGGTCAACAAGTGGATCGTCGCCAATATCAAGAACGGCCGGCTCAATGCCCTGAACAAGAAATATTTCGGCGACAATCTGCCCGACCTGATCCTGAAGCAGGAGGTAAGCCAGTGACGAGCCATCTCCCGCGTCGACTGCTCGCGGGCGCAGCCTTCGCGATTTGGTGCGCCTTCGCGTTCGCTGCTCATGCCGACACGCTCGATGACATCAAGAAGGCCGGCAAAGTCAGGATCGCGGTCGACCTCGCGATCCCGCCCTTCGGCATGACCGACGACAAAATGCAGGCCACCGGCTCGGACGTCGACACGGCACGCCTCTTGGCCAAGGATCTCGGCGTCGAACTCGAGATCGTTACCACCACGGGACCCACGCGCATCCCGATGCTGCTCACCAACAAGGCCGATCTGGTGATCTCGACGCTCTCGATCACGCCCGACCGCGCCAAGGTCATCGACTTCTCACTTCCCTACGCCGACCATCCGTCGGTCGTGGCAGCACTGAAGTCGATCCAGATCGGAAAGATGGCAGATCTCGACGGCAAGCGGGTCGCAGTGGTGCGCGGTACGACCCAGGACACCGATCTCACGCGCGATGCCAAGGGCGCCCAGCTCGTGCGCTACGAGGATGACGCGACGATGGCGCTCGCAGTGGCTTCTGGTCAGGTCGATATCCTGGCAACGGCCCGCTCGCTTCTGCCCGCCATCAGCAAGAAGAATCCGGCACGTGCCGTCGAGCCGAAGATCACCATGCAGACCTTCTATCTCGCCGTGGGTGTGCGCAAGAACGAGCCGCGGCTGAAGGAGTGGGTGAACGGCTGGGTGAAGACCAATCTGCAGAACGGCCAACTCGGCGCCATTTACAAGAAGTATCATGGCATCGACATTCCGGTCGATCAGCTGCTCAAGGTTGGCAGCTAGCTTCGGCGCCGCCGGCATGTCCTATCAGTTCGATTTCTCCTTCCTTACGGAGAGATGGCCGGACTTCGTCGCCGGCGCTTGGCTCACGATCCAACTCACCGTCGTGTCGATCGCGCTCGGCCTCGCCGTGGGCACGGTCTGTGCGCTGACACGCGTGTATGGTCGGGCCCTGTCAAAGCGCGTGGTTGGCCTCTATGTCGAGCTGATCCGTAACACGCCGCTCCTGATCCAGATCTTCATTGTCTATTTCGGGCTCTCCAGTCTCGGCCTCAAGCTGTCGGCGGAAGTATCGGCAGTGATCGCGCTGGTCGTGAACATGGGTGCCTACACGACGGAGATCATGCGCGCCGGCATCCAGTCGATCCAGCGCACGCAGCTGGAGGCGGCCGACTGCCTCGGCCTCACGCGACTGCAGACCATCCTCCACATCGTCCTGCTGCCGGCAATGGAGCGGGTCTACCCTGCTCTTTCCAGCCAGTTCGTGCTGCTGATGCTCGCCTCCTCGATCACCTCCACGATCTCGGCAGAGGAGCTGACGGCCACCGCCAACCTCGTGCAATCCGACACCTACCGCAGCTTCGAAGTCTACATCGTCGTCGCACTGGTCTACCTCGCCTTGTCGGCGCTCTACAGTCTCGCCTTCTGGCTGATCGGCCTCGTGCTGTTCTCGCGCAAGCGCAAGCTGGGTACAGCGCTATGATCAAGCTCAACGCCAATCATATCCTGTACCTCGTACAGGCGGCCGAATGGACGGTGCTACTGTCGTTGATCGCCTTCGCCGGCGGCTCAGTGGTCGGGCTCATGCTGGCCCTCTTGCGCGTTTCGAAAGTCGGCTTCATGCGCGCCTTGGCCAGCGGCTATATCCAGATCGTGCAAGGCACGCCGCTCCTGATCGTGCTGTTCCTCTCGTACTTCGGGCTCGGCATCCTGGGCTACAAGCTCGATCCGCTGGTGGCGGCCGGCCTTTCTTTCACGATTTACGCTGGCGCCTTCCTGGGCGAGATCTGGCGCGGCTGCATCGAGGCCGTGCCCAAGACGCAGTGGGAAGCTTCGGATTGCCTGGGCCTTAACCGTTTCCAGCAATATGTCTACGTGATCCTGCCGCAGGCGGTGCGGCTTGCGATCCCACCTACGGTGGGTTTCATGGTGCAGATCGTGAAGAACACCTCGCTCGCCTCGGTGATCGGCTTCGTCGAGCTCGCGCGTGCCGGCCAAATCGTCAACAACTCGACCTTCGAGCCCTTTGCGATCTTTGCCATCGTTGCGGCGATCTACTTTGCACTGTGCTACCCCTTGTCGGTTGCCGCGCGCGCTCTCGAGAGGAAAGCCCATGCCGGCGGATGAAGCGATCGTTCGCATCGAGGGCGTGGTCAAGGACTTCGGCCCCCTGCGTGTGCTGGACGGTGTCGGTTTCCGGGTGGCACGCGGCCAAGTCGCGGCCATCGTCGGTCGCAGCGGTTCGGGCAAGAGCACCCTGCTGCGCTGTATTGCCGGGCTCGAGACCGTACAGAGCGGCACGATCACGGTATGCGGCCACGAGGTCGGCCGGCCCGGAAGCGCCGCTCGTGCCCAGCTGCGCCGTGATGTCGGCATAGTGTTCCAGAGCTACAATCTCTTCCCGCACCTCACGGTCGAGCGGAACATCACGCTCGCCCTCACCCTGGTGAAAAAACAGTCGCGGTAGGAAGCGAAGAAGCGAGCGGCGGAAGTGCTGGCCCTAATCGGGTTGACCGACAAGCTTTCGGCCTATCCCGAGCAGCTCTCCGGCGGGCAGCAGCAGCGGGTTGCCATCGCCCGTTCGCTTGCCCTGTCGCCCCAGGTCATGCTGTTTGATGAGGTAACTTCGGCCCTTGATCCCGAACTCACCGCCGAAGTCCTGGCCGTGATGGAGGACCTGGCCCGCCGCGGAATGACCATGATCACGGTCACCCACGAAATGGGCTTCGCGCGAAGAGTAGCGGACCTCGTGGTGTTCATGCACAAGGGCAAGGTATGGGAAAGCGGCCCGACCGCCGAGCTGTTCGGCGATCCGAAGACCGCGGAATTCAGTCAGTTCGTCGCGAGCGAACTCTAGCCATCGCGAGTCAGCCGCCGCCGTCGCCGCCCACGGCGATGATGGTGAGCTTGTCGGGCAGGTCTTCCTTTGCGATCTCGATCGTGTGCTTGTCCGGCCAGACGAAGGCCGGCTCCAGTGGCGCCAGCAAGGTCACGAACCGGTCGAGCTGCGAGCGGCCCCAATAGTGCATGGGCAGAACGATCCTGGGGTCGATCCGTTTCACGACGTCGACCATCAACGGCACGCCCATCGTGTAGGCGCCGTCGATCGGCACCATCAGCACGTCGATGCGACCTAGCGCCTCGATATGCTCGGGCGTGAGCCGCTGATGCAGATGGCCGAGATGGGCGATGCAGAGATCGCCTATGGCGAAGATGAAGATCGAGTTGCCGTTGATGCGCACGCCGCCCGACCAGTCGCGCGCATTGGTCGGCACGTTCCAGACCCGCATGTCCTTCAGCGTGACGTCGTGCTTTGCCTCGCTCTCGCCCTCCCGCGGCCAACCCTGCAGGGCGTAGGTGATGCCCTCCTCCGGCTCGTCGGTGAAATGCGTCGTATGGGCATTGTTCATGGTGACGATGTCGGGATGGCGACCGAAGCCATTGATGCCGTTGTAGTCGGTGATGGCCCGCACGCCCTGTGGCGTATCGATCTGGTAGCTGGCGTGACCAAGGAAGGTGATGACGGCGCGACTGGGCGACGGACCGTTTGCCAGCCGTGCGCCGTCGTCGAACGAGACGCGCTGCAGGGAGGGGCCGAACTGCTGCACCAGGTTCTTGGAGCAGCGCGCCAGGGCCGGACCGGTCAACAGGGCCAAGGTAGCGGCTACGAGAGCGGCAAGGGAAAATCGCAGGGTCATGGAAGAACCTCACGCGAACACTGGGGGACGGACTTTCGGGCCAAAGTCGCAGACGTGCCAGCCTGGAACACTCTTTTGACCCCTGTTGACTCTTCAAAGGAAGGTGACTAGAACAAAACAGGAACCACTTATCCTCAATCATTGGAAAAGACCCGAGGGGGCAATGTCTGTCATTTCCCCAAATGCCTTCGCTCCCCCTGCCGCCGGCCCAGTGCAGGGACAAGTCCCGCCAACCCTGCGTGAGCAGGTCCGGCGGCTGGAACGTGCCCATAGCGCCCAAAGAGCCGGCCGGATGGCCGTCCCGACCGGGGTTGCGGCCATCGACGCTCTGCTGCCGGAAGGCGGGTTGCTGACCGGCGCCCTGCACGAGATCGAAGCGGGTCCCACCCCTTCTGGCCGCGTCGCCCCCCACGACGGAGCAGCCTTGGGCTTTGCCGCCTATCTCATTGGCCGCTTCGGGCCAGGCACGATCCTCTGGTGTCGCCAACCTTCCGTCGGAATCGATGCCCCACCTTACGCCCCTGCCCTTTCCGCCTGGTTCGATCCGGCACGGCTGCTGATGGTCACGGCCCGGCGCGAGGAGGATCTCTTCTGGGCGATGGAGGAAGGGTTGCGCGCGCCCGGTATCGCCGCCGTGCTGGGCGAGACTCGCGCCGCTGACCCCACCGCCGGCCGTCGACTCTCGCTTGCCGCCGAAAAAAATGGCGTGCCCGCTTTCCTGCTGCGCCCTCAACCCGCGCCACCGCAAAGCGTTTGCACGACACGTTGGCGGATCGCCTCAGCGGCCTCGCCCTCAACGACGTCGGGACTTTCCGATCTCAGCATCACGCGCTGGCACATCGAACTCAGGCGTAACCGCTTCGGCACGCCTTCGACCGAGGAAATGCCGTCCTGGCTCGTGGAGTGGAACGATGAAACGCATCATCTCGCTATGGTTCCCCAAGCTCGCCACGGATCGGCTGGCCCGTCCCCGGCCAGAATTGCCTGGGCAGACCCAAACCGCCAAAGACTGGTCGGCTAGGGCCGCTGCCACGGTCATCTGGCTCGAAGGCTGCCCGCGACTGGCAGCCCTAAATGCCCATGCTCGTGCCGCAGGCCTGCGGCCGCACATGCGGCTTGCCGATGCCCGCACATTGTTGCCAGACCTCGTCACGACGGGAGTCGAGCCCGAGGCCGATCACCGCCTGCTCGAGGCCATCGCCGGCTGGTGCGATCGCTACACGCCCTGGGTCGCGCTCGATCCGCTGGGGGCGGCGATCGCCGAACCCGATGCGGAAGGCCGCGTCGAAGCCTGCAGCGCCGGCGGCTTCGGTGGCGATGCCGGCCTGTTGCTGGATGTCACCGGCTGCGGCCATCTCTTCGGCAAGGACGAGGCGGGTGAACGCGCCCTGCTGGCCGATCTCGTCGAACGCCTGGCACGCCACGACTTCACCTGCCGCGCTGCCATGGCCGACACGGCGGGCGCGGCCTGGGCATTGGCACGTTATGCCGAACGCCAGGCCGATCTCTTCTGCCCGCGTCACGGCCAGCGCGAAGCGCTCGCCGCCTTGCCGGTCGACGGCCTACGACTCGCCACACCGATCTTGGAGACCTTCCTGAAGCTCGGCCTGCGCCGCATCGGCGATCTCTACCCCCTACCGCGGGCGCCGCTGACGCGGCGCTTCGGTGATCAGCCGCTCACGCGCCTCGACCAGGCCCTGGGCCGCGTCGACGAACCGATCGAGCCGCACCGTGTGCCGCCTGCCTTCCGCACACGTCTCGCCTTTGCCGAGCCGATCGGCCGGCCGGAGGACATCGCCGCCGCGACCAGCCGGCTGCTGGCCGCGCTCTGCAAGCAGTTCGAGCAGGCCGGTGTCGGCGCGCGCAAGCTCGAGATCGCGCTTTATCGCGTCGATGGCTCGGTGGACCGTACGGCCATCGGCACCAGCAGGCCCAACCGCGATAACCCCAAGCTCATGAAGCTCTTCGAGGAGAGACTTGGCGAGCTCGACCCCGGCTTCGGCGTCGAGCTGATGATCCTGGCCGCGCCTGACGTGGAGGAATGGACTGGCGTGCAAGATTCCCTGCCCGACACGGGCGATGCAAGCGTTTCCCTCGGCAATGAGAATGGCACGATCGACCTCGCCGATCGGCTCGCGCTGCGGCTGGGTGCGGAGAATGTCGTGCGCCTCGTCCCGCGCGACAGTCACTTGCCAGAGCGCGTGCAGACGACGGCACCGATTTCTGCCGAGCCGGTACCGGACGGTGCCTGGGCGCGGCTCGCCTCGATGAAGGGCGCGCGGCCGACGCGCCTCTTACAGCGGCCCGAGCTTATCAATGTGACCGCGCTCCTGCCCGACGATCCGCCGCGCCAGTTCCAGTGGCGCCGCCACGCCCATCGCATCGTGCGCGTCGAGGGACCGGAGCGGCTGGCCGACGAATGGTGGCGGCCACGCTCTAACGGCAAATATGCGCCGGCTAACTCGGTGCCGCCGGCACGCGACTATTATCGCGTCGAAGACGACGATGGCGGCCGCTTCTGGCTATTCCGAGACGGCCCGAATAATGCCGTCAAGTGGTTCCTCCACGGATTTTGCGCGTGACCGGCCATGCGCTACGCCGAGCTGCAAGTCACCACCAACTACAGCTTCCTGCGCGGCGGATCGCACCCGGGCGAACTCGCCTATCGGGCGATCGAGCTCGGCCATAACGCCATCGGCGTCGCCGATCGCAACACATTGGCTGGCGTGGTGCGCACCTACTCGGCGATCAAGGAATATTACGAAGAGCACCCGACACCAGAGAAAGAACAGATCAAACTCCTGGTCGGGGCGCGGCTAGAAACGCGCGACGGCTATTCGCTGCTCGCCTACCCGATCGATCTCGAAGGTTACAAGCGGCTATCCCGCCTTCTGACCGTCGGCAACCGTCGGGCGGCAAAGGGTGAATGCGATCTCACCTTCGACGATCTTGCCGAGTATGCCGAAGGGCTAATCGCCATTGTCCTGCCGCCACGCCGCATCGACGATCCCGCCTTCCATGACAGGCTACGTCGGTTGGCACGACTGTTCGGTGACCGCTGTTATCTTGCCGCCAACATGCTGTTCCGCGGCGACGATGCTCGGCGTCTCGCCGATTTGGACAATCTCGCCATTCAGATAAGAGTACGCCTGGTCGCCACCAACGACGTGCACTATCACATCCCCGATCGACGCGCTTTACAGGATGTCGTCACTGCAATCCGGTTGAACTGCACGGTCGAGGAATTAGGTTTCCGCCGTTTCGCCTCGGCCGAGCGACATCTGAAATCGCCGGAGGAGATGACCCATCTCTTCCAGAAGCATCCGCATGCCATCGAGCGCGTCCAGGAGATCGTCGGACGCTGCCACTTTTCGCTAAAGCAGCTCACCTATCAGTATCCCGTCGTCTACGAAGGCGGCGAGACCCCGATGCAGAAGCTCGAGCGGCTGACCTGGAAAGGTGCTGCCTGGCGCTACCCGAATGGCACGCCATCTGACGTTGCCGAGACACTTCGACACGAATTCGCCCTGATCGAGAAGAAGAAGATCGCGCCCTACTTCCTCACCGTGCACGAGATTGTCGAGAAGTCGCGCGAATTAGGCATCCTGTGCCAAGGTCGGGGCTCCGCTGCCAATTCCGCCGTCTGCTATTGCCTTGGCATCACCGAAGTCAATCCCAACGAGACCAAGGTCCTGTTCGAGCGCTTCATCTCCAATGCGCGCGATGAGCCGCCAGACATCGATGTCGATTTCGAGCACGAGCGGCGTGAAGAGCTTATCCAGTGGATCTACAATAAGTGGAGCCGCGATCGTGCGGCGCTTGCCGCTACGGTGATCGCCTACAGGAGTCGTAGCGCCATCCGCGATGTTGGCAAGGCGCTCGGTCTTTCACCCGATGTGCTGGGTGTGATGGCCGACACAATCTGGGGCATTGGATCAAGTGGGGTCAATATCAGGCATGTTCGAGAAGCAGGCCTTGATCCACACGATCCGCGGCTCGCCCTGGCACTAGAACTATCGGCGACGCTATGCGGTTTTCCGCGCCACCTCTCTCAGCATGTCGGCGGCTTTGTTCTCACCCAAGATCGGCTTGATGAACTGATCCCAATCCAGAACGCAGCAATGAAGGATCGCATCGTCGTCGAATGGGACAAGGACGATCTCGACGCTCTTGGCATCTATAAAGTTGACGTCCTGGCGCTCGGCATGCTGACGGCCTTACGCAAGAGCTTTGACTTGATCCGGAGACACTACGGTGAACGCCCTTCGCTCGGCATGCAGCCGACCGATCCAGCCGTCTATGACATGTTGTGCAAGGCCGATTCCATCGGCGTGTTCCAGGTCGAAAGCCGGGCGCAGATGTCGATGCTGCCGCGGCTCAAGCCTAGGAATTATTACGATCTCGTGGTCGAGGTCGCGATCGTACGCCCGGGCCCGATCCAAGGTGACATGGTGCACCCCTATCTCAGGAATCGTGAGAAAAGGGCAGAAGACATCATCTATCCAGGAGATCTCAGAGACATCTTGGAACGAACGCGTGGTGTACCGCTGTTCCAAGAACAAGCCATGCAGATGGCCATCGTCGCGGCGGGCTTCAGTCCGGCCAAGGCCGACAAGCTTCGACGCGCCATGGCGACGTTCCGGCGTTCCGGCACGATCCACAAGCTTAAGAACGATTTCATCAACGGCATGCTCGCCAACGATTACGAAAAGGAGTTCGCCGAACGCTGCTTCAAGCAAATCGAGGGCTTCGGCGAATACGGCTTCCCCGAGAGTCACGCCGCGAGCTTCGCGATCCTGGTCTATGTCTCGTCTTGGGTGAAATACTATTTCCCTGAAGCCTTCGCTGCCGCTTTGCTCAATGCCCAGCCGATGGGTTTCTATGCGCCGGCCCAGCTTGTGCGCGATGCCCGCCAACATGATGTCGAGGTGCGGCCACCCGACGTGAATGCCAGTGACTGGGACTGCACGTTGGAAAAAACAGCAGGCAAGCGCTGCGCACTGCGTCTGGGCTTCCGTCAGGTCACGGGCCTTGCCGAAGACGACATGAAACGCATGGTCGAACGCCGCACCATGCCCTATCGCGACCCGGCCGACCTGTGGCGGCGCGGCGGCCTCACCAAGCGCCAGATCCTGGCATTGGCGCGGGCCGATGCCTTCGCCTCGATGGGCCTCTCGCGCCGAGATGTGTTGTGGGCCGTGCGAGCCTTCTCCGACGCGCCGCTACCGTTGCTCGATGCCCGTCCGGCCGAGCGCGATCCCGAGCCTACCGTCACCCTGCCCACCCTCACGCTCGGCGAGCAGGTGGTGGATGATTACGCTGCGATCTCGATGTCGCTGCGATCCCACCCGCTGGCGTTGCTGCGGCCCATGCTTTCGGAACGGCGCGTGTCGCGCACCGAGGTGCTCCTCGATTCCAAGAATGATGATCACTTTACCCTTGCCGGACTGGTGCTGGTGCGACAACGACCTGGCACTGCCTCAGGTGTGGTGTTCGTCACCATCGAGGATGAGTGCGGCATCGCCAATCTCGTGGTCTGGCCCAAAGTGTTCGAGGCGCACCGCCGCATCGTCATGGGTTCGCGCCTGCTTGCCGTGTCGGGCCATGTGCAGCGTGAAGGCCTGGTGATCCACCTCGTGGCCGAGCGGCTGTGGGATTGGTCGGCCGAACTCGACACCATTGCCGACCTCGACGGCCTAACGATACCTCACGGCCGCGGTGATGAAGTTCGCACCGATCCCGGTGACCGCCGGGTCGGCGTTCCCGAGGCCAACGCCACGCGACATCGCAGCGGCAGAAACTTGCCGGCGAAAAAGAAGCCTTATGACCGCAGCCAGATCATGCTCGATCGCCCGACAATCCGGATCGCCTCGCGCGATTTCCACTGACCTCGAAACGCGGAGCATCGGCGGCTCCTCTCCGCGGCGCAACCCGCCTATAGTGATCGCATGACCCTGACTCGTGCCGCCCTGTGGGCCATCGTGATCGCGGCCACGATGTACCTCCTGGTGGAGGGCCGCGGCCTCTTGCTGCCGTTCGTGCTGGCGCTTGCGCTCTGGTACATGGTCGACGCCATGGCGGACGCGATCGAGCGGCCGCAGCTTGGCCGCCTTCGTGTCCCACGACCGCTGGCGCTGCTCGCCGCCGTGCTGATCATGGGTGGCATCGTCATCGTGATCGGCCGGACCATCGGCCACAATATTACCGCCGTCGCAGATGCGGCCCCCGCCTACGAGGGACGGCTGCAGCACCTGCTCGATCAGGCGGCGCGGTTGGTCGGAATCGAGCAGGCACCAACTCTGGGAGAACTGTTCGATCGCGTGAGCCTCACTGAGACAGTAGGCGGCGTCGCCCGCGCGGCTGCCACGATCGTGAGCGTGGCCGGCATCGTGCTGATCTACACCGGCTTCCTGTTCGTCGAGCAGGTTCACTTTCGCCGCAAGCTCGTGCTGATCTTCGAAGCTCGCGCCCAGCGCGCCCGTCTGCGCTCGGTGCTGGAGCAGATCGATCGCGACATCCGGGTCTACCTCCGCATCAAGACCGTCCTTGCGGTCGTCACTTCGGTTCTCGCCTATGTCGTGATGCGCTGGGTTGGCGTGGATTTCGCAGGTTTTTGGGCGGTGATGGTGTTTTTCTTCTACTACATCCCGACCGTAGGCTCGATTCTCGCCATCGTGGCGCCAGCGTTGTTGACCCTCGTGCAGTTCGACCATCTGACTCCGTTCCTGATCGTATTGATCGTGATCGGCACCATCCAGATCGTGATGGCAAACGTCATTGAGCCCGCGATCATGGGCCGCTCGCTCAATCTCTCGCCACTGGTTGTGATCATATCGTTGATGGTGTGGGGCACCATCTGGGGTGTTGTCGGCATGTTCCTGTGCGTGCCGATCATGGTTGTGTTGTTGATCGTGCTCGCACACTTCGAGACAACACGGCCCGTGGCTATCCTCCTCTCCGCCGACGGCAACATTCCCGAGCCAACGCACGAGCCGATGGAGGCAAAGACGGACTGACCGGCGCTACTTTCGGTACGGCAAACCGAGTGCCGCAAGATAGGCATCGGCGGGCCTGGAGCCATAGCGTACCGAGGCGATCGACCAGGTGTTCTCGGCAGCTGGCTCGTCGATAATCTGGAACGACCCGCTCTCGGAAGCGCTCGAGGTTCAGCCGAGAGTGATCAATCGAGTAAAGCGGATCATGATTGCCGTAGAGCCATAGCATCGGCCGATGGACGGCTCCGCCCATGGTAAAAATAGGCGCTGGTTCACAGTACTTGCAGTCGTGCAGAAAGTACCAGGCCAGCCGCAAAGTCAAGAAATGCCGGCAGGACCGCCACAATAGTCTTGCCGGCCACTACGGACTCCTTCGATCTCGATTGTCGGATCACCGAGTCGCTATGAAGCGAGAAGCACGCTTATTGTCGCGACAGGGAGAGCCTCCAGCTCTTCCGCGGCGTCAGCGCTTCTTCGCCTTGATCTCCAATTGCAGCGATGAACTGCGCAATCTGATAGTCGCCCACCCGGGCATCAAAGATTTTTTGCCGCTTCCTGATCGTTGAATGCACAAGGTCGACAAAGGCCGAGTGTGGTGGATGTACCCTCATATCGCCGCCCTGCTGATCGATCGTCATGAACGAGGGCCCAGAGAAATTATTCGACGCGTGTTGGCGATAGCTCCCCAACGGCTCGAGTAGGACCAGTGTGTTCGAGATAAAATGTGCAAACCGGGCAAGGTAAGCGTCTGCACAAATCCTGAAACTGCCGCAATCCTCCGGTGGCGGCATGATCAAATCGAGGACGGAGCGGCGAAAAACCAGCGCGCTTTGGGTTTGCCAGTACCAGCAATTGGAAGTGTGCGTTGCAGCGTCCCTCCATGGCAGGAAGACGGCATTCAATGGCGGAGTTCCCCGGCCAGCTGGGATCACCAGTGTTTTCGCGGTCTTCACATCGGCGAGGGCATCACGATTGAGTCGCGTGCTGGAATGGATCGCACCATCTTGATCGATCGTGAGCTGGTCAGACACAGACAGGCCCGTCGGGTACCGCCCGCTCACCTGGGCGAAGATATGGCGCTCCAGAAAAGCCGGCGCCAGTATGTCATCAGCGTCCAGGAAGACAATGAATGCTCCGCGGCAATACTGCAACGCTGTCGACTGCGCCCCCAGCTGGCCGAGATTGATGGGATTGCGGATGTGCCGGAAGCGTTCATCATCAAACACCTTCAGCAGGTGCTTTATGCGTTCGCTCGTCCCGTCAGACGACGCGTCATCGACGACGATACATTCGAACTTGCTATAGGTCTGTGCCGCGACCGATCGCAGGCAAGGTTCAATGTACCGCTCGTAGTTATACGCAGTGACGACAACGGATGCCAAGGGAAGCGATTCAAAGCCGATCACGCAGGGAGCATCGGGCAGAATGCGCCGCCATAGCGGCTCTTCCTGGTCCACAGAGATTATTTGATTGAGCATTGCATCCATGGTGTTCTGCGACTCGCACCTGTTCTGCTCGTTCTGCTCGCGTCCGCCAATGACGCATAAACCATTAGTTGAACTTCCCCTGCCCTCTGGGGACAGCTCATGGAGAGTATACCTACACCAAAATAGTTGCGCCTCCAACGCGGATTAGTATAGTTGCAGCAAGCTCATTCTTTGGAGCACGGGCGCTCCCTTGGCAATGCAGGCGGTCAGACTCCTCTAAGCGGTGCACGAGTGCCTGTCGCTCCCCCTGTCGGAATAGTAATCGCCAACTACAACAATGCGAACTTCATCGGGGACGCTATTGGCTCGGCCGCGCGGCAGACGGTGCGTGACATCCAGGTTATCATCGTCGACGACGCTTCGACCGATCAGTCCGACAGGGTGATTCGCGAATATCTTTCCAATCTGAACGACACCAGATTTCGCTATGTCCGGCTAGAAGCGAATGTCGGGCAGGGCGGCGCCATTCGGCGTGGCCTGGCGGAATTGAATACGCCACTCGTTTGCTTTCTCGACTCGGATGACGTTTGGTACGAGCACTTCGTGGAGCGGCACGTATCGGCCCACATGAACGCCGACTTTCCCGTTGCCCTAACGTTCTGCGATTCGCACATCATCGATTCCCCTGGGCGTTTGGCAGCCGGAACGGCCTGGTGGTTCGACTACATGTACGATCCGCCAAACCGCACCATCGACCCCCTGCATATTCCGTCGGTCGATCCCAACACCGGCAAATTGGCCTATCCAAGCAACAAAACAATGACGCTTCACGGTCGGTGGTCGATCGACGTCGCGACAAACAGCATGGCGAGCATGATGTTCCGACGCAGCTTCGTCGACCTCGTGTTCACGCCTCCAGACGAGGATCTTCGTCTTTTCGTCGACTTCTACCTCTCCACGTTCGCCTGGCTTCTGACGGGCGCGATCGCCATCCACGAGGTGCTGTATGCCTATCGTATGCACGGCGACAACAACCATTCCAACGGAACCGTGCTTGGCGGCACTTACAACTCGTCCGCGACATCGTGGGGACCCAAGCGAGATTCGGTTTTGCGATTGATCGATTCGGTGTTCCACCAAAATGCCGACTCGCTGCGCGCCGCTTTCGGGGACTTTCACTATTCACAAGCAGAAGCAGCGCTGCGTGCGGCTCTCAGGCCCAAGCGCTCAATGGCCTTGAGGCGGCTCCTGGCCACGGCTGGTGCCAAGATTTCGAAGCGGCGAGACTCGGCAACGTCCGGACAGCGTTGACATACGGCTCGCACAAGCAATGTTCGCCACCGCGAAGGTAAAGAATATAGTCTCGGAGAAATTCGCATGTCCGTTGTTGTGGTGACCGGATCGTCGGGCCTGATTGGCTCAGAGGCCGTGGCCTTCTTTTGCGACAAGGGCTTCGACGTCGTCGGCCTCGACAATGACATGCGCGCGTATTTCTTCGGCCGCGAGGCAAGCACCGCCTGGAATCGAGAACGGCTGAAAGCGAAGTACCGGAAGTTCACGGACCACGAGATCGACATTCGCGATACATCGGCGGTCGATGCCTTGTTCGCAAGGCATGGCAAGGCGATCACGGCTGTGATCCATACGGCAGCGCAGCCGTCCCACGATTGGGCCGCACGCGAACCTCTCACCGACTTTTCGGTGAACGCGACAGGCACGCTCGCTCTCCTGGAGGCAACTCGCAAACATGCTCCGGAGGCTGCTTTCGTCTTCACCTCGACCAACAAGGTTTACGGCGACCAGCCCAACGTATTACCGCTGGTCGAGCAGGAAACCCGCTGGGAGGTGGCCACCGATCATCGCTACGCTGCCGCCGGCATCGACGAATCGATGAGCATCGACAACACACTGCATTCGTTGTTCGGCGCGTCGAAGGTGGCGGCCGATGTCCTCGTCCAGGAGTATGGTCGTTATTTTGGATTACGCTCGGCCTGCTTTCGCGGTGGCTGCCTGACCGGCCCTCACCATGCCGGCGCCAAACTCCATGGCTTTCTGGCCTATCTCGGCAAATGCGCCGTCACAGGCGAGCCCTATACAGTGCTGGGCTACAAGGGCAAGCAGGTTCGCGACAACATCCATTCCGCCGACCTCGTCGATGCCTTCTGGCACTTCATCCAGGAACCGCGGCCGGGTGAGGTCTACAATATGGGCGGCGGCCGCTTCGCGAACTGCTCCATGCTCGAAGCGATCCATCTGTTCGAGCAGGCGACCGGGCGGCCCATGAACTGGAGTTATTCCAAAGATAGCCGCACTGGCGA
>Ga0310811_10000535_pt1 | contig 48708 bp, 35 predicted proteins | sample YCmetagenome_FD_207642 | JGI IMG/M metagenome (GOLD analysis project Ga0310811, IMG submission 207642) | Soil microbial communities from experimental microcosm in Duke University, North Carolina, United States - YC | ecosystem: Engineered > Artificial ecosystem > Soil microcosm > Unclassified ...
ACCCGCTCTTCGCGCGGGAGGTCGTCGATGCGCCACGAACCGGCGAAGATGCGAAGGTAGCGCTTGGGCCGGTAGCCCTCCAGCAGCGGGTTGGGCTTGATGGTCAGCTGCACGCCGGAGCTTCCCGGAACGGGAGGGACCGTCTTCACGCTCACGACCGGGCCCCGCCGGACGTCGTTGTTCTGGTCGTAGGTGCGCAGGTTCTCCTCCGCAACCGCGGCCGCCACGTACTCGGCCTTTTGCACTTCCTTGAGCACGGCCGGATCGACGGCGTCGAAGAGCGTCACGATCATGGTCCCGGCTTGGTTGTCCACGGACTCGATCCAGCAGCCGAGCCCGTGCTCGCGCTGGAACAGCTTGTGCACCTCGAACTGGTGCTCGCGGGCGGCGGCGCGGCTCTCGTCGTCGACCCAGAGGTCCACGCAGCGCCCCGGCCCCTTCAGGGTGCAGACGGTGAGGTTTGCCAGGATCTTGAGGCCGGGGGCGAGGTCCTTGAGGGTGCCGATGCCGCGGCCTTTCCACACGCGGGTCGCGGCGCCGATCTGGAGGATCGTCGGCTTGGCGTCGGCGCTTCCGTCTTCGGCGACGCCCGTGACGGTCAGTTTACTCTTGTCGATCTCGACGGAATCGACCCGCCAGGCCCTCTTGAGGCGCGTGAAGCGGCTGAAGTCGTCCTCCAGCTGCAACACGCGGTTGAAGGCGGGCTTCTGGTTCTTCCCCGGCGCGTCCTGAACATAGAAGAGCCCGTGCAGGTGCGTCCCGATGGGGACGTCCCGCAGTTCCGCGTAGGCCCCGTGGAACATCGTCTTCCCGTACGGGAGCAGCGTGAACGGGAGCGCGATGTCGTAGTCGTCCGTGCGCTGCGAATCGTTGCGGTCCGGGCGAAGCGTCCCCGTGCGGTTCACGTGGTCGAGCCCGATCAATTCGCCTGAGATCTCGCGCGCCGCCGCCGCCGGGAACTCGCCGGGCTTCGCCTGGGTCCAAGCCGGGGGATCGTCGGGAGCCGCGAGCAGGCAAAGAAGCAGCAGGATCCGCATCAGCTCAGCTCCGAGATCGGCCCCAGGCTGTCGACGAACGACTCGGCCTTCACGTCCATCTTCTGCATCAGCGTCAGGAGCAGGTTGCTGAGCCGGGCCTTGCCGTCCACCGGCTTGTGGCAGAGGTTATAGTGCTCACCGACCTTCGTCACGTCGTAGGCCTTGATGATCGGCAGATTGTAATCGATGTGCTTGCCGTGCTTCAGGCCCAGGCCCGCGCCGCCCGCCACGATCGTGGGCAGGTTGGCGTTGCCGTGGCTGTGCCCGTAGCTCATGCCGCTGCCGAAAAGCACCATCGTGCGGTCCAGCAGCGCATCCTCGCCGTCGCGGACGGCCAGGAGCTGGTCCAGGAAGTACGAGAACTGCTGGGCGAGGAACGCGTCGGTCCGGGTCAGCCGCGCCATCACCTCCGGGTCGCCGTTGTGGTGCGAGAGCTCGTGACGGCTCTGGCTGATGCCGAGCTCGGAGATGGGAAGGCCGTTGCCTTCCGTGCCGCTCATGTAGCTGATCACGCGGGTCATGTCCGTCCGCAGGGCCAGCACGATCAGGTCGTACATCGTCCGGTAGTACTCGCCCGCCGGCTGCCGGGGCACGGTGCGGGTCAGGCGATCGGTCGTCGCCGCGTCGACCTTGGGCTTGGGCACGTTCAGCCAGGCGTCCAGGCGCTCGGTGCGGATCTCCACCTCGCGGACGGAATGGAGGTACTCGTCGAGCTTGCCGCGGTCCGTCGTCCCGAGCGAGGACTTCAGGGTCTTGGCATCGCCCAGCACGGCGTCGAGGACGCTGTGGCGGCGATCCAGCTTCCGGCGGCGCTGCTCGATCCCGCCGGGCTCCTCGCCGAAGAGACGCTGGAAGACCGTGCGGGGGTTGTCCTCGGCCGGCAGCGGGATGCCGTCGCGGGAGAACGAGAGCGTGTTGGAGTTGTTCGGCTGGCCGACGCCCGAGGAGATCGAGAGCTCCAGCGAGGAGAAGCGGGTCTGCGGCGACGTGATTTCGGCGATCACCTGGTCGCACGACACCGTGTTCTTGTAGGCCCCGCCGCCCTGCTCGATCTTCGCGCCCGTGAGCCAGGTGTCGGCGCAGACGTGCGCCTGTCCGATCGCGCCGGGATGGTGCAGCCCGCTGATGGGCGTGATCCGCGCCCGGTGCTTCTCGAGCGGCTTCATGGGCTCGGGGAACGCGTAGTCCGCGCCGGCCGTCGTGATCTGCCAGGTGAGCACGTTGACGCCGTTGGGGATGTAGACGAAGACGGCGCGGCGGGGCTTCGGAGCCGCGGCCTGTGCGTGGAGCGGCGTCATGCAGTCGAGCAGCGGCAGCGCGATCGCCGCCCCGGCGCCGCGCAGGAAGGTCCGGCGCTCCAGGAGCCAGTTCTGCCTCCGGATGTTGCTCACGCGTTTCTCCTCTACCGTTTCTGGAACAGGTCCGACAGCGCCAGCGCTTCGACGATCGAGCCGAGCCGGTACTCCTGCTCCTTCCCCCGCCGGGCCAACTCCGCCAGGGCGGCGCGGTCGTCGAGCGCTATGCCGCGCCGCAGCGCGTAGGTCGCCAGCTTCTCGATGAAGGCCGCGCCGAACTTGTCGAGGTCCGCCACCAGGACCTTCTTGAACTCGGCGGCGTCGACGAACGTGCGGCCGTCGGGCATCTCGCCGCTCGCGTCGATCTTGGGGTTGTCGCCGGCGCCGTCGCGGACGACTTCCACCGTGCGCCAGCGGCCGATCGCGTCGTAGGCGTCGAACGCGAAGCCCAGCGGGTCGATCTTCCGATGGCACGCGGCGCAGTTGGGGTCCTTCTTGTGGGCGTCGAGCTTCATGCGCAGCGTGGCCTTCGGGGATTTGGCCGGCGTGGGCTCGATCGGGGGCACGTTCGCGGGGGGCGGAGGCGGGGAGCGGCCGAGGATCGACTCGCTCACCCAGACGCCCCGGTGCACGGGACGGTGCCGGGTGCCGTCGGAGGTCAGGCTCAGGATCGACGCCTGCGTCAGCAGGCCGCCGCGGTGGCTCGCCGGATCCACGGCGACGCGGCGGAATTCGTCCCCTTCCACCCCGGCGATGCCGTAGTGCTCCGCCAGGCGGGCGTTGAGCATCGTCCAGTCGGCGTCGAGGAACTCGCGCAGGCTGAGGTTCTTGAAGAGGACCTCCCGGAACGTGGCCGTGGTCTCCAGGACCATGCTCTTCTGGAGGTGCTCGTCGTACTCGGGGTAGAGCTTCTTGTCGGGCGGGAACATGCCGACCTTGGCCAGGCGCAGCCACTGACGCGGAAAGCTCGCGGCGAAGCGCTCGATCCGCGGGTCGCCCAGCATGCGCTTCACCTGGGAGCGGAGGACCTCGGGCCGGCCCAGCGAGCCGTCGCGCGCGGCATCGAGGAGCGCCGCGTCCGGGGGGCTGCTCCAAAGGAAGTAGGACAGGCGCGACGCGAGTTCCCAGGCGCTGACGCGGCCGGCGTCCCGCTCGGGCGAGCCCTCGACGATGTAGAAAAAGTCCTTAGAGCAGAGCGTCGCGAGAAGGCCCGTCTTGAGGGCCGCCGCGGGGAGCTCGCCCTTCTTCGTCTCGCTTTCCACGAGCGCGACGAGGCGATCGAGCTCCGCGGGACGCGCCGGCCGGCGGAACGCCCTGGTGACGAAGCGGTCCAGGATCTCGCGGGCAGGCCCCGCGCCGAGCTCGGGGGGCGTCCCCGCGATCGGCCCCTCCCACTCCACCCAGTCGATGATCAGGAAGGGCCAGAGAGGCAGGCCCTGCTCGTCCGTCATCTTCCACTGCCAGGGCTCGCGGCCGTCCTTGATGCTGACGAAGGGCTTGCTGTGCGTGCGGCCGCCGCGGTCGAGGTTGTTCCCCGGACCCGGGGCCTCGTTGGTCACGCGGATCATGTGCTTGCCGGCCGGCAGGTGGGCCGTGAACTCGACCACGACCGGCTTGTCCTCCGGGGCGATGACGTCCTGCTCGCCCAGCAGGCGGTCGAGGTCCGCCGCGTAGATACACAGGCGCGGCGCGCGCCCCGTCGCGGGCTTGAGGCCGCTGAGCTTGGTGCGGATCCGGTACTCGCCGGAAACGGGGGCGCTGAACTCCTTCACGCCGCCCGGATGCCCGCCGATCGGGATGCCCGGCCAGAGGTCCAGGCGGACCTTGTCGGCGAGCCCCAACTCCTCCATCTTCTTCCGGTTCCAGCCGCGGCAGTCATAAGGGGTCCAGCGGGTGACCTTCTTCTCGGGCGCCTTCTCGGGAAGCGCCTCGCCCAGGATCGCCTCGGCGGCCGCGAAGTACTTCTCGACGTGCGCGGGCGAGAGCGAGAGCACCGAGCCGATCCGCTCGAAGCCGTGCCAGTTGGGATCCTCGGGAAGCCCGGTCGGGTCGGCGGCGTCGTAGCGGACGCCCAGGAGGTCGTAGACGCTGTTGGCATACTCCTCGCGGGTGAGCTTGTGGAAGGTCACGCGCTCCCGCTTCGCGTTGCGGGCCGCCTCCCCTTCCTTCAGGCGCGCGGTCACCCACTCCACCACGCGGGCCGATTCGTCCGGCTTGGGTTTCGGCTCGCCCTTGGGAGGCATCTCGCCCGTGTTGAGGCGCTCCAGGACGTCGCCCCAGCGGACCGCGGCGCCGGCGTTGGCGAAGTCGCGCGTCAGGGTGTCGACGCGGAACTCGCCCTTCTGCTTGGCCGGACCGTGGCAGCGCACGCAGTGGGCGTCGAGAAAGGGGCGCACCGCCTTGTCGAAGTCCTCGCCGTCCCCCGGGGCCGCCGTGCCGGAAACGGGCGCCGACAGGAGCAGAATGCAAAAGAGAAGCCGCCGGAGCATCAACTTATATATAGCGGCAGGGGCCTACTTATTATGGAAGAACGCGAAGATTCGCCGTCTAATCGGGAACGGGAGAAGACGGTATGGCGTCGTCGCATCCCTGGCGCCTGAATCTGGTCCTCTTCCTTCTGCTCTGCGGCACCGGGGCCTGCGCGTACCTGACCTGGGAGCGGCGGGCCCCATGGCACGTCGTCGCAACCATGCCCGGAATCCTGCCCTATCGCGACGGCGGGGTGCCCTACGTCCTGAACCCCGAGAACGCGACCCTCACCCTGGTGGACAGCGGAGAAGTCGTCGAACTCCCGGCGGAGTATCGGGGAAGGATCGCGATCGCTCATTTCCCCACGCGGGCCGCGTTCCAGTTCACCCTGGAAGATCCCGAACGCTCCGATTCCGAGTCGCGCTGCTGGAACGTCGCGGCGCGACGGGAAGTCCCCCTCCCGAAGTACGCGCGAGGGGACTGGCGCTTCTCGGCCTCCGGAGCCCGCATCCTCGTGAAGGACGCCCCGTACGAGAAGCCTCCCCGCTTCGAAATCCTCGGGCTGGACGGGGCCGTCCTTCGGGAGCGGATCCTGCCCGCGCCGGAGCGGTCGGCGAAGGACCACGAGTTCTCTCCGGAAGGCCGCTTCGTCGTCGCGACCTGCCGGGACGACTCGAAGGGGGAGAAGACCCGGATCTACGACATGGAGTCCGACCGCTGCTGGTCTTTCGAGGATGGATTCGGGGCGATCAGCGACGAAGGACTCGTGTGGTTGAAGGACACGCGAAACGCACCGCCGGCCGTGCGCGCGGTCGACCTGAACAGCGGCCGGGAGCTGTGGAGCATCCCCGTCCCCGAAGCACCCGACCAGGTGAGGTATCTCGGCAAGGACCGACTGGCCATCAAGACGTGGTCCGGGGCATCGATCGTCGACGCCCGAAGCGGCGGCAAGCTCTTGACGCTCGAAGCGCCGAGCGAGGACCGCGGGGAGTTCTTATCCTTGGCACTTCGCGAAGCCGGGCCGAAAACGTTCCTGGTCGGTGGCTGGACCGCATGGTCGTCCGAGACCGGCAAGCTGTTGCCGCTGAGGGGGCAGACGCCCGGGATCACCTTCTTCGACGACGGGCGCCGGGTCCTGGTCGACACCAAGTGCGGATGGCCGGCCCGCATCCTCGACGTGGAGACCGGCAACGAACTCTTCTCGTTCGCTCCCCCGCCGCCGGCGGTCGTGGGCCCGGCCGCACGCCTGGCGGGAGATCGAATCCTCACGATGGATTACGACATGGCCGCAACCGCGACTCCCCCCATCGGCGTCTGGGAGCGTCGCTACCCCGAAGGCTGGCATGGGCACTTGCGGCGTCCGGAGCTCCTGGGGACGATCTTCCTCCTCGCCGCGTTCCTGGTCCTCTGGGCCAACCGGCACCACGCCCGCGTCGCTCCCCGTTGAGGGGCCTCAGACGACGATCAGCGGATCGTTCCCTTGCCCGACGTTGTAGTGGTTCTCCATCGGGATCACGGTCTGAAAGATCGGGATGTCTCGGTTGCCGGGATTGGGCTTGCAATAGATGAAGAGGGCCTTCATCTCGGCGATCCGGCTGCCATGACCGGTCTGGTGGAATTGTCCCGTGCCGAGCGGACGGAGGAAATTGACTTTGACCTTCATGTCCGAGCCGGCATCGAGACGCGCCAGATACGGTTGCAGCCGGTCCGTGCAGAACGCCAACGCCACGCCGGCCGCCATGAGCGGCGCCGGCAGCGTACTGTGCTTCCTCGCGTCGGGCCCGTGAACGAGATTCCCCTGATGGTTGCTTTGGTAGATCTCGGCGGTGACTCGCGCCCTCTGGAACAGCGGATGGTTCGCGAGCTCGCCCGCGACGCCGTGGATGTGGGAATGGGCGGCCGGTCCGCTCGACGACGACCTCGGGTTCGCGAGCGCCCGCTCGACTTCGGCGGCCGTCCAGTTCCTCCGGGCGTATGGCATATCCTTCCCCTTTCGTCTGGCTGACCCAAGTTTACCCCGACATTTCGCACCCCAATTTCAAATTGTCGCGTTAGATTTGACCCGTCGCTGGACATTAGGTGATACATGCAGGGCAAGGACACGAAGCAAGAGGAGTTCATCCGGCAGCTGACCGACGGCCAGTCGTCCCTCTGGGCGTACGTGTTCTCGCTGCTCCCGGACCACGCGGCCGCCCAGGACGTCCTGCAGCAGACCAACCTCACCCTGTGGCGGAAGGCGGACGACTTCCAGCCCGGCAGCAGCTTCTTCGCCTGGGCCTCCAAGGCCGCCTACTTCCATGTGCTGACCTATCGCCGCGGCATGCGCCGCGACCGCCTGGTCTTCAGCGACGAGGTGTTCGCCTACCTCGCGGAGCGGCAGGCGGAGCGCCTGGCCGACGCTCCGAGCGAGCGCGTGACCGCCCTGCGCGGCTGCCTGGACAAGCTGCCGCCCCATTCCCGCAAGCTCCTGGAATGCCGCTACACCCCGGGCGCCTCGGTGAAGAACCTCGCCGAGACGGACGGCCGCAGTACCGCGGCGCTCTCGCAGGTCCTCTACCGGATCCGCGAGACGCTGCTCAGCTGCATCGAACGCTCCATGACCGCCGGAGGTACCGCGTGAGCCCCTCGCCCGAGCGGCTGGAAGAACTGCGGGACTTTCTCCGTCGCCTGAGCGACGCTCCCCTCTCGCCGGAGGAAGCCGCCCGCCTCAACGACCTGCTCCACGGCGACCCCGAAGCCTGCGAGCTCTACCTGAAGCACGCCACCCTGGATGCGCAGCTGCGCCACGAGTTCGGCGGACGGCAGCCGCTCCCCGAGGAGCTGCCGGCCTTCGCGCGGAGCGCCGAGGCGCCGCGGGTTGCGCCCGCCGGCGAGTTCCGCTTCCTGAGCCTCGCGCGCCTCGCCGCCGCCCTGCTGTTCGGCGCCGGCCTGACGCTGCTCGTGAGCTCCGTCTGGTCGCGGCCACGCGTCACGGACGAGCGGGCGGCCGCGGACTCCGTGGCGACGCTCCTTTTCGCGGACGACTGCCAGTGGCGGACGACGGAGCGCCCGGTCGAGGGCCAGCGCCTCTCGGCGGGGCCGCTCCAACTGGAGAAAGGGCTGCTCATCCTGCGCTTCGACGGCGGCGCCGCAGTGGTCCTCGAAGGGCCGGCGGAGCTCCGGGTGGAGTCCCGCGGTTGCGCGCAGCTGGTCTACGGACGGCTCACCGTCCGCGCCCCCAAGGAAGCGGCCGGCTTCACGGTCCGCTCCCCGGCGAGCGACGTCGTCGACCTCGGCACCGAGTTCGCCATCAAGGTCGAGCGCGGCGGTGCCACCGAGGTGCACGTCCTGGAAGGCGAGGTCTCGCACAGCAAGCCCGGCGCCCCCATGGAATCGGCCCTGCTGCTCAGCGCGGGCAATGCCATCCGCTACGACGCCGCAAAGACGCCCGCCCCGCGGGCCGTCCCGCTCAAGTCCCCGCGCTTCGCCGAGCTCCTCAGCCAGGCGAAAATCGGTCCGCGGCAGGACCTGATGCTCGCGTACGAGGGCTTCAATTACCCGGTCGGCGCCCTGCCGCTCGGGGAGGCGACCGGAGGATCGGGCTGGGCCGGGGCGTGGACCGTGTCGCCCGGAGCCAAGCTGCCCGCCGGGGACAACGGCGACCTGACGATCGCGTCGGCCAAGCTCAGCATCCCCTGGCCGATCCCGGGAGGCCGGGGGCCGATGCTGGAGGCGCCCCCCGACTATCAGTCCCGCCGGCGTCAGCTGGCCGAGCCGGTGCGGCTCGACGAGGACGGTGTCTATTTCGTCAGCGTCCTGGTCCGCTGGGACGTCCCGCCTCCTCCGGCCGCCGGCAAGACGATGCCGGCCGTGCGGCTGGTGCTGCGCCAGTCGACCAACTTCAACGGCGACCACGTCATGTTCAACCTGCCGCTCTTCCAGCAGCCGCAGCTGGACATCCGCACGGGCGCCATCTTCACGAGCCCCCACACCGTGAGACCCAACGAGACCCAGTTCTGGGTCGGCAAGATCGTCGCCCGCCGCCAGGGCGAGGACGAGATCTTCTTCCGCATCTACGGCGAAGACGAAGCGCTCGACACGATCGAGCCCGGCACCTGGAGCGTCCGGAGCCGGGGCGTCCACAGCGACGCGCAGCTGGACCTCGTGCTGCTGACCAAGATGGACGGCGGGATCTGCTGGTGGGACGAAGTCCGCATCGGAAAAAGCTGGCGCGCCGTGGTGCCCACGACGGCCGCCGCCGGCAACCCCAAGTAACTCCCGAAGCCAGGAGAGTGCGATGAGTTACCGCCCCCTCTTTGCCGCCGTCTCCGCCCTTCTGCTCCTGAGTTCGATCGCGCGCGGCGACGACGACGCCGCGAAGATCGAGTTCTTCGAGAAGAAGGTGCGGCCCGTGCTGGTCAAGTACTGCTACACCTGCCACTCCGCCAGCACCAACGCCAAGGGCGGGCTGCGGGTGGACGACCGCAGCGGCCTGCTCCGCGGCGGCAGCAGCGGCCCCGCCGTGGTGCCCGGCAACCCGGAGAAAAGCCTGCTGATCCAGGCGGTGAACCACAGCGGCGACGTCAGCAGCATGCCGCCCCGCAAGCATCTCTCGACCGAGGAACTGGCCGACCTGACCCGCTGGATCAAGGAGGGCGCGGCCTGGCCGAAGGCGGAGCTCGCCTCCGGCAGCGCGAATCCGACCTACGACCGGCTCCGGAAGGAGCATTGGGCGTGGCGGCCGCTGCGGGACGCCCGGCCGCCCGCCGTCCGCGACGCGTCCTGGCCGCGCGGCGACATCGACCGCTTCATCCGGGCGACCCTCGAGGAGAAGGGCCTGCGCCCGGTCGACGATGCCGACCGCACGACGCTGCTGCGCCGCGTGACCTTCGACCTGACGGGCCTGCAGCCCACACCCGACGAGCTGGACGCGTTCGTCAACGATCGCAGCGACGCCGCGTTCTCGCGCGTCGTCGAGCGGCTCCTCAACTCCCCAGCCTACGGCGAGCGCTGGGGCCGCCACTGGCTGGACCTCGTCCGCTACGCCGACACCGCCGGCGACAACTCCGACTTCCCGATCCCCCAGATCTACAAGTACCGCAACTACGTGATCGATGCGTTCAACCACGACAAGCCCTACGACCAGTTCATCCGCGAGCAGATCGCGGGCGACCTGCTCCCCGCCGCCTCGTCGCGCGAACGGGACGAGCAGCTGATCGCCACCGGCTTCCTGGCGCTGGGCGTGAAGGACGTCAACCAGCGCTTCGAGGTCCGCTTCATCATGGACAACATCGACGAGCAAATCGACACGGTCACGCGTTCGGTGCTAGCGCTGACGGCGAGCTGCGCGCGCTGCCACGATCACAAGTTCGATCCGATCCCCACGCTGGACTACTACGCTCTCGCCGGCATCTTCCACAGCACGGAGCTCTGCGCGGGCGTGCGCAACAAGATGGGCGGCGGTGGCCTGGACTACTACGACGTCACGAAGCTCCTGGCGATCGGAGAGGAGCAGCCCCTGAACCCGGACGATCTTCAGAAGATCGATCAGGCGAAAAAGGCCGTGGCGGACGCGCAGGCCGAGGTCGACGCCCTGCGCGGCAAGCCGGAAGGATCGGTGGTCGACGCGAAGGGCGAGACCAAGCTGACTCTGGCCCGCAGGAAGCTGAACAAGCTTCAGCAACAAGTGCTCGCCCTGACGGATCCGGCGCTGCAGGGCCGGGCCGCGCTGGGCGTGCGCGAAGCGAAGTCGGTGGGCGACACCGAGATCCGCATCCGCGGAGAGGCCGAGAAGCTCGGGCCGATCGCCCCCCGCGGCTTCCTGTCGCTCCTCCAGGTCCCGCAGGCCCCCAAGGTCCCCACGGCGCAGAGCGGCCGCCTGGAACTGGCGGAGTGGCTGACCCGCGCGGAGAATCCGCTCACGCCGCGCGTGATGGTCAACCGCGTGTGGCGGCACCTTTTCGGCCGCGGCCTGGTGAGCAGCGTCGACAACTTCGGCGTGACCGGCGACGTCCCCTCCCACCCCGAGCTGCTCGACGCGCTGGCGGCGCAGTTCGTCCGCGACGGCTGGTCCGTGAAGTCGCTGGTCCGCACGATCGTGCGGAGCCGGACGTACCAGCTGTCCTCCGCCGCGGGGGACGCGGCCGCTGTCGATCCCGGCAACCGGCTGCTCTGGCGGCACAGCCCGCGGCGCCTGGACGCGGAGGAGATCCGCGACGCCATGCTTGCGGCCGCCGGCCGCCTCGTCCTCAGCCCCCCGAAGGTCTCGCCGGTCAAGGACCTGAAGGTGATGGAGATGAAGAACGACGGCCCCGAGGCGGCGCTCGTCGAGAAGCAAGGCCGGGCCAGCCGGCACCGCAGCCTCTACCTCCCCCTGCTCCGCAGCCTCGTCCCGCAGGCGCTGGAGGTCTTCGACTTCGCCAACCAGGGCTTCGTGACCGGCCACCGCGACACCACGACCGTCTCGACCCAGGCCCTGTATCTGCTGAACGATCCGTTCGTGCGCGAACAATCTAAGGCGCTGGCAGGACGCCTGCTGCGGCAGACGGAGCTCGACGACGAAGCCCGCATCCGTTCGGCCTACCGGCTGACCCTGGCGAGGGCCGCGACGGACAAGGAGGTCGACCGGGCCGAGACGTTCCTGTCCGACTGCGAGGCGTCGCTCCGCGGGTCCAAGGAGTCCCGGGAGCTCGCCTGGGCCGGCTTCTGCCAGGCGATCCTGGGTTCGGCCGAGTTCCGCTACGTTCGATGAGGTGAGCCGATGATCGACCCGACGCTGCCGTCCCGCCGACAGATGCTCAAGTCCGCGAGCGCGGGCTTCGGTTACCTCGCGCTGGCGGGGATGCTGGGCGAAAACGCCCTCGCGAAGGGCGAGAGCCGGCCGCTCGCCCCGAAACTCCCCCACTTCGTCCCGCGGGCGAAGCGGATCATCTTCCTCTTCATGTCCGGCTCCATGTCGCAGATGGACACCTGGGAGTACAAGCCCCGGGTCCAGAAGGACGACGGGAAGGAAGGCCCCGGCGGAGGAACGGTCACCGCATCGAAGTTCACGTTCCGCCAGCACGGCCAGACGGGCACCTGGGTCTCGGAGCTCTTTCCGAACCTGGCGGAGCACGTGGACAAGTTCTGCTTCCTCCGGGGGCTGCGCACCGACACGCCGGCGCATCCGCAGGCCGTCATCCAGCTGCATACGGGCACGGCGCTGGCCTCGCTCGTCCGTCCCTCAATGGGCGCGTGGACGCTTTACGGCCTGGGCACCGAGAACCAGGACCTGCCCGGCTTCGTCACGATCAATCCCCCGCCGGACGTGGGCGGCGCGACCAACTACGGCTGCGCGTTCCTCCCCGCGCACTTCCAGGGAACGAGGATCAACGACTCCGGCTATCTGCCGAACCTGAAGTCCGAGGCGCCGGCGTCGCTGCAGCGCAAGCAGCTGAACCTGCTTCAGGCGATGAACCGCGACCTGGCGGAGGCCCCCGGAGCGCCCGACGAGGTCGAGGGCGTCATCCAGTCCTTCGAGCTGGCCTTCAAGATGCAGTCGAAGGTGCCGGAGCTCCTGGACATCAGCAAGGAGCCCAAGAGCGTGCTCGACGCCTACGGCGTGCGGCCGGGGCCGGAGGGCAGCTTCGCCCGCCAGTGCCTCATGGCGCGCCGCCTCAGCGAGGCCGGCGTGCGCTTCGTCGAGGTCTGCAGCCCGGGCTGGGACCATCACAGCAACCTGCACAAGGGGCTGATCCAGTGTTCCGCCAACAGCGACCGGCCCGCCGCCGCCCTGCTGAACGACCTGGAGAAGCGGGGCCTTCTGGAGGAGACGCTGGTCCTCTTCGGGAGCGAGTTCGGGCGCCTGCCGACGGCGCAGGGACCGGACGGCCGCGACCACAACATCACCGCCTACCCGATGTGGCTCGCCGGCGCCGGCGTGAAGAAGGGCTACACGCACGGCGAGACCGATGAATACGGCCTGCTCCCGGTGAAGGGCGGCATGCACGTGACGGACCTGCACGCGACGCTGCTGGCCCTGATGGGCCTGAACCACGAGAAGCTGACCTATCGTTATGCCGGGCGGGATTTCCGCCTGACGGACGTGGCCGGCAACGTAGCGACCGAGATCTTTGCGTGACGCACCCCGTCTCATATATATTTGTTCAATGCCAGCAAAACCCCTTATCTTCGTCGGCCGCCTGTTCCTGGATATCGCGGCGGTCGCGATCTCGCTCGTGATCGGCGCGATCGCGTGGCCGTTCACGAGTTGGAAGACGGCCCTTCTCGTCGCCGCGGGGGTCGATATCGCGTTCGGCATCTATACCACCTTCCTGAGCACCGATTGGGACGAGGACTTCTGCTACGACCTGGGGGTCGCGCGGCTGAAGAAATCCCTGGCGGCCGGAAAGACTCCCGATCAGGCCCTCGAGACGTTCCTGGAGGACCTCGGCCGCACGAACGAGACGATGAAGGAGTGGCTCAGCCTGGAGCTCCACGGCCTCCGCAAAGGCGCCGCCGCCGACATCGATCTCCTGGCCAGCACCGTGGCCGTCCTGTCGACGAAGGCCGAGCTTGAAACGGAACACAAGCCCGAAGAGTTCATCGCATCATGACCGAGAAGAAACCCCGCTGGAAAAGCGACCTGCAGTCCGCGCTCGCTTCACGCCGGTCCTGAGGTTCAGGAAATCATTTGGCCCTATCACGCGACGCCCGGAGGCGTATCTCCTGTGGTGACAGTAGCCATGGGAAAGCAACCCTTCGACGCGTCCAGGGACCTCAGGACGGAATACCGGGGGACGACCAAGGCCGGTAAGACGGTCACGTGCGTCCCGTGCGGGGAGATCGTCTTCGATCTGCCCGACAACCCGACGGTCAGTCAACGGCACGCCGAAGGGGTCCGCCTGGCCGCGCACCTCGAGTTCACGCACGACATGGTCGTGCGGCGCGGGAAGTGTGCCGACGCCGCCTGCGACCTCATTCACGTCGAAGCCTTCCACAAGGTCGCTCCCGGGCCCGGCACGGCCGCCGATCCGCGGGCCGGTCAGGGCTAGCAGAGGCTACTTGCTGACGGCTCCCGCGTCGCGCGCCCCCGACGTTTTCCGACCGCTGAAGTCCCGGAATTGCGGTCCGTCGAATTCCCAGGCGTAGAGTTCCTCGATCGTGGTGTCCGCATCGGCCAGGGTCCCTTGCGCGATGCGGAGGAACTCCAGGACGCCGTCGAGGCCACGCCCTTCCGGGGTCCCGCCGACGGTGAGATCTCCGTCGTTCGCCAGGGACAGCGTCCCGTCGATGCCGGCGCCCCCGGCGTCCTTCCGGCCGTCCAGGTAGACCGTCAACGTTTTTGCCTGGCGATCGGCCTCCACGACGGCGTGGTGCCAGCGGCCGTCGTTGACCTTGGACTGGCTCTCCAGGCGCGCCGACCCGCCCGAGCCGCTCACGCTGAACGCGAGGCGCCCCTCAGCGCCGACGCTCAGGCTGTAGCCGCCGCCCTTCACCTTCTCCGCGATCACGCCGCCGCCGTGTCCGGGAGCCGTCTTGAAATACGCCTCGATCAGCAGGTTCGACGTGTAGATCTGCGGGTTCTTCAGCGCCTCCCCTTCGGCCGTGCAGGGCTCGGGCTTCGCCCCTTCGTGCATGCTCTTCTTCCGGTCGCTGAACGCGAAGGAGGCCATCATGTCGCCGTTGGCGAGCACCGCGTACTGCTTCTTGGCAGGACTGAAGGTGAGCGCCCCTGCGGTCCAGTCCTCGAGCGGACCCGGAACGTAATCCCCCGCCGTGACGTTCATCGCCTTGAGCGGATACATGGGCCGCTCGTGATACGTGTCCCGGGAGACGTGGTAGTCGGTCATGTACCAGTGTTCGTCCGGGATCCGCGACGGGTCGCCGCCCGCGGGATAGAAGTTCCATTCTCCCACGACGCCCGAGAGGGCCCAGGGGACGAAGACCTTCACGCCTTTTCCCGAACCCGGGGAGCCCGGCGAGAGCCGGAAGTCTCCTTTCGATGGATCCTTCAGGAGCGGGGCCGTGCTCACCTCTCCCAACTCCGTCAGCAAGCCCTTGTGCTTCTCCAGCGCGCCTCGGAACGCATCGAAGTCCATCAGCCAGCGGCCGGAAGGTTCGAGAACCCCCATCCGCTTGAAGTCGTGGAAGAAGTTTCGCCCGTAGGCGTTGAGCTCCAGCGCAAAATGCTCTTTCTGGGGGCCGGCGTCCTTGGCGTTGCCGTCGGCGGCCGTCCGCGCCGGGTCGGCGTGACGCAGAACGAACTCGCCGATCCCTTCCCAGACGTTGCCAAGGTACTTGTTGCGCCCGGCCGACGGCTCCTGCCGCCGCGAGCCGGTGTGGAAGTTGTAGACGGTGTTGTTGAAGAAGGTGTTCTGGTAGCTGATGATCTCCTGAAACGCGGCGCAATTGACGACGGGGCTGCTCGCGTCCTTGGCCTTGCCCCACGCGATGTTGTTGAAGTGGTAGTTCTTGAAGGCGCCGTCGAGGTAGTACGCGTGGCCGAAGCCGGCGCCATCGCCGCGTCCCCAGTGCTGGTAGCCCAGCGCGTTGTACGATAGGTTGTCGTAAACGTACGCCGGGCCGCCCTGCCAGGTCTCGATGCCGCCGTAGTCATTGCAGTTCAGCATGGACTCCCACACCTTGTTGTGGTGGATCAGGATGCGGGTGAACGGGACGTCCCCCCACATGCCGCTGGGCTTCGCTCCGCTCACGTCGATGCCCTGCGCGTAGGAGCGTTCGATCACGTTGCCCGAGATCTCGACCGTCCGCGCGCCGGCCACGTGGATGCCCGTGCCCGTACAGTAGCGCGAGGGCCGCGTGCCGGTCTCGAGCGAGCGGTTGCGGTAGATGCGAACGTCGCCCAGGCGTCCGCGAAGTTTGGCGTAGCCCCATCCGGAGCCGTCTTCCACATCCAGAATGCCAAGGTCGGTCCGGCGGAATTCATTGTCCTCGATCAGCACCTCGTCCACGCGCTGCCCCTCGAGCAGCGCTTTGACCCGGATCGGGAAGCAGACGTCTTCGAAGAGGCAATTGGCGACCCGGAGGTCGCGGCCCGAGCCCCAGATCCGGATGCAGCCCGGGTGGGTGTCGGAGCGGAGGCCCCAAGGAGTGGTGCTCCAGTCCCACGTGGGCGCCGTGATGTCCCAGACCGCCGTCGTGAAGCGGAAGGCCAGGCCGCTCACGGCGAGGTGCTCCACCTTCGCGCCGCTGACGAGGTTGCTTCGCTTGCCGGCCTCGATGTGCGCCGCGTTGGGGTCGGCGTCGCCCGGCAGGCGCAGGTAGAGCCTCCCGCCCTTCCCCTTCCGCTCGAACCAGTACTCGCCGTCCGGGTCGTCCAGATACTGCGGCTTGTCCTCGAGGTAGTAGCGCATGTTGCGCATGATCACGCCCGCCGTTCCGCCCGTCCATCCGGCGAAGCCCAGGCTGTGATGCTCGAGGTCGACGACCTCCACCGGAGTGGGATAGGGTCCGCTCATGACCCATCCGTACTCGGGCCAGATGAGGGCCCCCTTGAAGTACTCCGCCGGCTTGTCCTTGATGTGCTTGGAGTCGATGCCGAGGTGGATGGTCTGACCCGCGGCGTTCTTGACGGTATTCCCGAAGGGTCTGCCGGGATTCTCCCAGACCCACCATTCGCTCTTCACGTCGTCGGGGTTGGAGCGCTTCCAGTTGGGCGTGCGGGCCAGCGGGACCCGGAACGGATCGCCTTCCTTGCGCAGAAGCCAGACGCTGCGCGGCGCGAAGTCCAGATCCGCCACCCAGACTTTCTCGGGTTCGGGGATGTCCTTGTGGTCGGCCCCTTTCTTCCAGCCCGTGACGCGCTCGGCGCCCGAGATCACGGCCTGGCCTTTTCCCCAGGACGGATCCCGGGTGAGCCGGATGGGCTGACCGGGCTTGCCCGACTCGGCCACCGCGAGTTCGCCGCGATAGACGACGCCGCCCTTGAAGACGTAGGTGTGGATCCCTCGGCACGCTTTCGCGTTCCCCTGAGCCGCCGAATCCCAAGGATGATGCTTCCACGGCTTTTCCTTGGACGTGCCGTCGGCGGCGTCGTCGCCGCTCTCGAAATCGATGTAGCGGATCGAGTCCCCCTTCTCGAAGACGAACGGGGCCGGCTTCCAGGACAGATCGCCCTTCGGGTTCACGTCCGCCTGGCTCTTCTGCCAGCTCCAATCGGACGGGCGCGCCGGCGGCTCGCCGGCGAAGCCGCACACGGCGGTAAGAATCGACAGAACCAACGCCCCGATCATCCTCATGGAAATCTCTCCGCCCGTCCGACCCCGCTCGCGACCCAACGATCGCCGACCGGGGATAGAGCACGGGACGGGCGGGTTCGTACACGAAATCGAACGGAGGGACCCCCGCTCAGGATCGCGGGGCGTAAGAGGAGTGACTGATCCAACGAAACGTTCCCGTCCCGGCCGAAGAGAGCGACCTCATCTCCCGCTGCGTCTCGTGGGACCAGGCGGGATGGGACCTCTTCGTCGCGCGCTACTCCCCCTTCGTGCGGGCGGAGGCCCGCCGGCAGCTCCTGAGATATCGGGGCAAGGCGACGCCCGCCGATATCGAGGATGCGTCCCAGGAAGTCTTCGCCCAGCTCCTCCGGGACGGGGCGCGGACCCTCCGGCAATTCCGCCGGCAATCCTCGCTCCCGACGTGGCTCGCCTACGTGGTCCGGAGCGTCTGCCGCCAGATCGCCGGGCGCGAACGGGGAGCCCAGCCCCTCCAGGAGGACATTGCCCTCCCTCCGCCCACCGAGGAGGATCTCCCGCTCGAAGGCCTGAAGGAGGCCATCGCCGGGCTGCCCTCCAGGGATCAACGGCTGCTCCGCCTCTTCTTCCACGAGGGAAAGAAGTACCGCGAAATCGCCCTCGAGCTGGGCGTGTCGATCAATTCGGTCGGCCCGCTCCTCGCCCGCGCCCTCGCCGCGGCGCGGCGCCGGCTCGCCCGATGACTCCGGTCTTCTTTCGGTGTACGAATCCTCCCCCGCGGGTCTCTATCTTCCCGGAACCATGACGTCGCCTTGCCCGGAGCCGGAAACCTGGCTCGCGCTCTACGCCGGCGAGCTGGAGGAGGCCCGGACCGAAGAGTCCGCGGCCCATCTCCAGGACTGCTCTCGCTGTCAGGAGGAATTCGACCGCCTCTGTCGCCTGGGCGCGGGCATGAGGGGAGCGTTCGACGAGATTCCCCGCGTTCGTGCGCATCGTCGCCGACGGAGTCCCCGTCCATCGCACGGCAGAGGCGCCGTGGTCCCTTACGTCGCCGCGGCAGCACTCCTCGTCGGGGCGTTGGGTCTGCTCGTCTGGACCCGGCTTTCGTTGCCGACGACGCCGAGCTCGGTTGTCCGCGCCACCGAGCCCCCTGCGCCTGAGCTTGCGCCGCCGCCTGCCCCGCTTGTCCCCCGGGAGGAACGACCGATCGACGACTTCAAGACGACCACGTTCGCCGCGCCGCAAGCGCCGCCGCGGCCGGATCCCACGCCCGAACCCGAGCCTCCGACTCTACCGCGAACGGAGCCGGCCAAGACACGGGTCTCCGGGACCGCCGTGGCGATCGCGACCTTCGAGCGGGCGGGCGGCTCCCTGCCGCTGCTGGACGGCCAGGGCGCGTCAGGCCGCGGCGTCGTCCGCTTCGGAGATGGAACGTGGATGGAGTTGTCGGAGAAGACGTCCATCGCCCGGATCTCCGACCGCGGCGGCGCGTCGGGCGCCGGGAAGTGGGTGGAGCTCGCCGAGGGAACGCTGACAATTCAAGCTGCCCAGCAGCCGGCAGGACGTGCGATGGTGATCGCCACGCCGCACGGCGAGGCGCGCGTCGTCGGGACGACGCTCGCCCTCAGCGTCGACTCCGCCTCCACGCGCCTCGACGTCCTCGAGGGGAAAGTCCGGCTCTCGCGCCCCGGGGCCGCCTGGGCCGACGTGATCGGCGGACACTTCGCGGTCGCGGCCGAGGGCGTCGACCTCGCCGCGCGGCCGCATCCGAAGATGATCGTCGAGCCCGTCTTCCGTTTCGGATTCGAGGATGCGAAGCTGCCCAAGGCGTTCCACGCGGGCTCCGTCGAGCGCGGCCCGGAACGGCCGGGCAGTCGCTTCTCGCTCGCCGGCGCGCTCGACCCGGGGTCCACGTGCGGGGGGCGCATGGCGCTCTCGGAGCTTCAGGAAGGCAAAGGTCTCTTCACCTACTCCGAGGATCTGGTCCTCAGCTTCGACTACTGGGCCGACGATTCGGTGCGGACGCTCGACCTGCTGGTCTGGAGCCGCGCGCAACAGATCAGCTTCGGAACGACCGTCTGGGAGACGCCGCGAGAGCGCTGGGTCCACCTCGCGGTTCCTCTGCGAGAGTTCGCTGGGGGCGGGCCGGATCGACTGCTTCACCTGAAACCCGGCGAGTCGGTGCCGACCCTCTGGGTCCAGGCGGGCCAGGTCGGCGGGAAGCTTTATTTCGACAATCTCGAGCTCGCCCGGGTCCACGCGCCGCCAGGGAAGCCGCGCCGCTGACTACGGAGCGAACTTCTTCTCCACCGCCTGCTTCCAGGCGCCCTGGCTCTTTCCCCCGTCGCCGGGGAATCCGTTGTGCTGGACCAGGAAGACGGTGATGAGGTCTCGCTTAGGGTCGACGCTCATGTTGGTCGCCCACGCGCCGCCGTGGCCGAAGTTCCCGCCGCCGGTGGACCAGCCCAACCCGTAGCTTTCTTTCAGAGTTTCGCCCGTCTGCCGGGTCGTCATCTGCTTGATGGCGGACTCGGACAGGTAGCGCTTCCCTCCCCACTCGCCGCCGTTGAGGACCATCTGACAGAACGTCGCCACGTCCGCCGCCGTCGAAAAGAGCCCGCCCGCAGGCATCGGCTGCCGGCGTCGATCGGACAGAGGGTAGGTGAGCTGCGAGACGGTCGTCTCCTCGAGACCATCCTTCGCGGCGTTGGGCTTGTAGCCCTTGGCCAGCCGGGTCAACTGCTCTGCATTGGGCCAGAAGGTGGTGTCCTTCATTCCCAACGGATCGAACAGATTCTTCTGCATGAAGTCCTCGTAGGCCGTCCCGCTCACGACCTCGAGGATCCTCGCGGCGGTGTTGATGCCCGCATTCGAGTACTGGTACTTGGAATCGGGCTCGAACTGGAGGGGCATCATGGCGTAGCTGCGGACGGCGGCCTGCAGCGACAGCCCGTCCAGGGTGGGCTTCTCCACCGGCGAGCTGAAGCGCATGCCGCTCGTATGGCTGAGCACGTTGCGGACCGTAATGGGATGGGCCGGCTTCCGCAGCAGGGCGTGGCTGTCGTCCTGCTCCACCGTGACGAGCAGGCCCTTGAACTCCGGGAGATACTTCTCCACCGGGTCGTCGAGGCCGACCTTCCCCTGGTCCACGAGCATCATGAACGCCGCGGCGGTCATCGACTTCGACTGCGACGCGATCCAGAACATGGCGTCCGGCCGCATGGGCGTCTTGGCCGCGACGTCCAGGTACCCTACGGTCTCGTGGCTCAGCACCTTGTCCTTTGATGCCACGAGCGTGACGGCCCCCGCGAGCACGTGGCGCTCGACGAACGGCTGGAGGACCGCGGCGGGACCCTTCCCGGAGTCAGCCGCAGGGTCCTGCGACCATGCCGGGAGCGAGAGAAGGAGGAGGGAGACGAGGGCATGCCGGAAGCGCCGAGAAGTTTTCATCGTTCAGGCGTTATAGCCGCGCCAATGATCTCGGTCAATCTTCGTCGCTATCGCGGGTGCAACAACAGATCAAAGGTCGGCCGGGTGCTGCCGTCTCCAAAGGTGACCCCCTTCGGAGAATAGGCAATCCTGTCCGGATGCGTCGCGTCGCGCCGGCTGTCGCAGGAAATCGCGACGATTCCGAACTCGGATAGCGGTCGGACCTCGCCGGGTTCGGAGATGCCGTTCCCGTTGACGTCCTGCCAGAGCGCGAGCCCGTCCAACTCCCGGCCCGTGAGACGGCCGTCGTGATTGTCATCCAGCGCGGCGAGCGCTTCGTACCCGCTGTCCCAGAACATCCAGAACGTGACGTTCCCGAAGAGCTGCAGGGCCGTCGTGATCTTCCCGCTCCGCTTCGGGTCGTAGACGAGCCAGGCGGCGTTTCGGGTGATCCAGCTCCACGGCATCTGCCGACCCGTCCCGTCGGCGTCGAAGTCGACGCGGGCCGATCGGTCTTCCAGGTCGGAGGCGCCCAGCCCCGGCGCCAGGGGGACGGCGATCGGCGTCACCGGCCGGGGATGCCGCTTGACCTCTTCGGCCGTCTCCCTCAGGGACGCGATCTCCGCCTTGTCTTTCTCCGGATCGAGCAGCGGAAGGAGGTACTCGCCGGCTTCTGCGGCCAGGGACGTGGCTTCCGTGCCGGCCTTCAGGATGGCCGTGCGCAGGGCGGAAATGGCGTCGGCCTTCTTGTCGGTCTGAGTCAAAAGCCACGCGTACCCGAGTTGCGCCAGCCTGACCTGAGCAACGTTATTGCTCGGGATCCCCTTCAAGGCATCCGCGTAAAGCTTGAGCGCCGCGTCCAGATGGACTTTGGCGGCTTTGAGTTTTTCCGCATCGCTCGTCTTGACCACCTTCCGGAACGGCACAAAGGCATGCTCGTATCCGAACCAGACCTGGTCCGGCTCCTTGGTGAGAACCTCCAGGGTCTCCGACTTCAACGAATAGGCCATCGCATGAGCCCGCGCCAGATGGAGCATGGACTTCCAGTCTTCCGGATGCTCGCGGACCGCCGCCTCGAGGTTTTTCACGAGCCGCGCGACGGGAATGTTTTCGACATCCACGGGCATGTACTCTGCAGATGCCGACGAGATCCCCAGGGCCAGCATGCCGATCGACAGGATAAGGATGCTTCGATAGGACATGATCGTTCTCCCTCGAGGGGTTGGACGCGCCATTGTATCGGGCAGGTTCCAGAAAGTTGAAGCGTTTCCCCGCGGGATTCGTTATTCAATGACAACGATGCCGGAGGAGCTTCCCATGAGCCTGCTGACCCGCCGCGACTTTCTCGCCGCCGGCGCCGCCGTGGCGCTGAGCGCCGCCTCGGCCCGAGCCCAGGAATCGGCCTTCAAGAAGAAGATCAAGAAGTCGTTCATCGCCGGGCCGGACGAAGCCTCCTTCAAGCGGGCCAAGGACAACGGCTTCGACGGCGTCCAGCTCGGCTCCTGGAACCACAAGCCCGAGGACGCCCGCAAGGCCCGCGAGCTCGCCGAGAAGGCCGGCGTCCGCATCTGCTCCCTGATCCGCGCCTGGGTGCCGCTCGATACCCCGAAGGCCGACGAGCTCGACAAGATCGTCGCGAGCATCGAGACGGCGCTCCTCGCCGCCGAGGCCTTCGGATGCAGCAACATCCTCCTGGTCCCGGCCCTCGGCCCGAAGGTCGCCGTCCCGCCCGCCCACGAGTTCGACATCGAGATGGACGACAAGGGCATCGTGAGCCGCGTCGTGAAGGGCGACAACGAGAAGTACAAGCCCTACATCGAGGCCCAGAACCGCGCGACGACGTCGTCCTGGGAGGTGCTCAAGCGGCTCACGCCGATCGCCGAGAAGACGAAGGTCGCGATCGCGCTCGAGAACGTGTGGAACAACCTCTGGGTGCGCCCCGACCTCTTCAAGAAGTTCATCGACGGCCACCAGCACCCGATGGTCCGCGCCTTCTTTGACTGCGGGAACAACGTCAAGTACGGTATCCCGCCCGAGACCTGGATCCGCACGCTGGGCCCGTCCATCATCGAGCTCCACATCAAGGAGTACCGCAACAACCCCGACGGCAAGAGCGGGGTCTGGACGAACCTGCGCGAGAACGGCATCAACTGGTCCGAGGTCCGCAAGGCCCTCGACGAGACCGGCTTCGACGGCTTCGCCACGATCGAAGAGTCGGGCGCCAAGCCCCGGGTCCCGCTGGAGGAGCAGTCCAAGCAGCTCGACCTGATCCTCGCGGGAAAATAGCTGGGGCCGGCACGGCGTCTTGTTATACTCCCACCACCTGCGGGGGCTCGTTGCCCGCCGCCTACTTCCGTGAGCCGGAGTTCACCATGAGCAAGATCCTTCAGTCGCTGCCGAAGGGCGAGCCCCTGGGCATCGCGTTCTCGGGCGGCCTGGACACGAGCGCCGCGATCTACTGGATGCGCCAGAAGGGCGCCGTCCCCTACGCCTACACGGCGAACCTGGGACAGCCCGACGAGACCGATTACGAGGACATCCCGCGCCGCGCGCTCGAGTACGGCGCCGAGAAGGCGCGCCTCATCGACTGCCGCCGCCAGCTGGTCCGAGAGGGCTTCGCCGCGCTCCAGTGCGGCGCCTTCCACATCACGACCGCCGGCCTGCCCTACTTCAACACGACGCCCCTGGGCCGCGCCGTCACCGGCACCATGCTGGTCGGCGCCATGAAGGAAGACAACTGCAACGTCTGGGGCGACGGCAGCACCTACAAGGGCAACGACATCGAGCGCTTCTATCGATACGGCCTGATGGTCAACCCCGCCCTCAAGATCTACAAGCCCTGGCTCGACGAGCTCTTCATCAAGGAGCTCGGCGGGCGCAAGGAGATGTCCGAACTCCTCGAGAAGGCCAAGCTCAAGTACAAGATGAGCAAGGAGAAGGCCTACTCGACGGACTCGAACATCTGGGGCGCGACCCACGAAGCAAAGGACCTCGAGTTCCTCAACAAGGGCATCAAGATCGTGGCGCCCATCATGGGCGTCGCGTTCTGGAAGGACGACGTCGCCGTCAAGCCCGAGACCGTCACGGTCGGCTTCCAGGAAGGCACGCCGGTGACGCTCAACGGCAAGAGCTTCGCCGACGCCGTCGACCTCGTCCTCGAGGCCAACGCGATCGGCGGCCGCCACGGCCTGGGCATGTCCGACCAGATCGAGAACCGCATCATCGAGGCCAAGAGCCGCGGCGTCTACGAGGCCCCCGGCATGGCGCTCCTCTTCATCGCCTACGAGCGGCTCGTCACGGGAATCCACAACGAAGGCACCATGGAGCAGTACCGCGACATGGGCCGCCGCCTGGGCCGCCTCCTCTACGAGGGCCGCTGGTTCGATCCGCAGTCGATGATGCTGCGCGAGACGCTGCAGCGCTGGGTCGCGAAGGCCATCAGCGGCGAAGTGACTCTGGAGCTGCGCCGCGGCAACGACTACACGATCCTCGACACCAAGAGCCCGAACCTCACCTACAAGCCGGAGCGGCTGACCATGGAGAGCGGCAAGGGCGAGTTCACGCCGCTGGACCGCATCGGCCAGCTCACGATGCGGAACCTGGACATCACGGACAGCCGCGACAAGCTGTTCGTGTACGCCCGCAGCGGCCTGCTGGCGCCGGCCGCCTTCGAGGGGATGGGACTGCTGGAAGCGCCCAAGGAAGCGAAGGGCGCGGCGCCCAAGAAGAAGTCGTAGGGCCGGGCCTCAGGATCCGACGTCGATCCGGTACGACCCGTTCCCCTCGTGGGAGATCCCTTCCAGGATCAGGTCCTCGAGGGCGTGCCCGAAGACGCCGAAGGGCGGCTGGTTCTCCGGCGCGCTGACGAGTCCCGGGACCGTCGTTGCCTTCTTCCGCTCGGCTTCATAGATGCTCTGGTAGGTCTTGCAGAGCGTTTCGACGAACTGCACCCGGGTGAATCCGCCCTTGCGCTCGAACGCGAAGCGGAACGGCTTCTTCAGCGGGTAGTCGATCAGCACCTCGATCCGGTCGAAGGGCGCGATGAGCTCGTCTGCGTCCTCGAGGCCCGTCAGGTCGCAGGACTCGATGTGGAAACCGCCCATGCCGAACTCTTCGTCGTACTCGGCCGTGACGACGATCGGGATCTCTCCGGGCTGCGAATAGTCTGCCATCATGCTAGGAAGGTAGCTCCGGCCCCCCAGGATCCGCAAAGGAAAAACCATTACTCGGTCGTGGCCGCGGGCTCGAAGCGGCCGAAGCGGAGCGCCAGCGTCGGCAGCACGAGCAGGTTCAGCAGCGTCGAGGTCGCCAGTCCGCCCAGGATGACGAGCGCCATGGGCCCTTCGATCTCGCGCCCCGCCGACTCGCCGCCGATCGCGACCGGAAGGAGCCCGAGGGCGGTCACCAGCGCCGTCATCAGGATGGGCACGAGCCGCTCGGAAGCGCCCCGAAGCGCCGTCTCAAGGCCCCAGGGCCTCCCCTCGACGCCGACCAGGTGCTCGAAGTGGGACACCATCATGATCGAGTTGCGCGTCGTGATCCCGAAGAGGGTGACGAAGCCGACGAGCGACCCCACCGAGAGCGTGCCCCCGGAGAAGTGCACCGCGAGGACGCCGCCGACGAGCGCGAAGGGGAGGTTCGCCAGCACGAGGATCAAGTTGCGGGCGCGGGTGAGGACGACGCTCAGCAATAGCAGGATGCCCGCCGCGGCCATCAGCGAGTGGATCAGGATCTCCCGCTTCGCGGCCGACTGCTGCGCGGCAACGCCGAGGAACTTCGGGTAGGTCCCGTCCGTGAACTTCACCTTCTCCAGGATCGCCTGCTTCGCGGCCTCCGCAAACGACGCGTGGTCGCGCCCCTCGACGTTGCAGGAGACCTCCTGATAGCGCCGCGTGCCGTCGTGGAGGACGGCGTGGCGGCCGGTCGCGAGGTAGACGTCCGCCAGCTCGCCCAGCGCCACCTGCGATCCCTGCCGGTTCCGGAGCAGCAGGCCCCGCACCGTCTCGGGCTCCCGCCGCTCGGCCTCATTCAGCTTGACGACCACGTCGAAGACCCGGTTCCCGTCGTAGGTCTGCCCCGCCGGCGTCCCCTGGTAGTTCGTCTGCACGGCCTCGAGCACCTCGACGGGCCGGAACCCGAACTGGCGAAGCGCTTCGCGCTTGAGCCGGATGACCAGCTGGGGCTCGTCGGGGCGGAGGAACTGCACGCCCGCGGCACCTTCCACCTTCGAGAGGACCTCTTCCACGTCCTTCGCCTTGGCCTCGAGGGCGTTCAGGTCGTTCCCGAACACCTTCACCACGAACGGGGCCTTCGAGCCCGAGATGGTCTCCTCGATCCGCTCCGAGAGGAAGGTCTTCACGGCGAACTTCACGCCCGGGAACTTCGCGTTCAGGTCCTTCTGCAGCTCCTTCTGGAGTCCCTCTGCTTCCTCGCCTTCGATGTCCTTGAGCGTGACCTGGAACTCGCTGAAGTCCGTCCCGACGGTGTCCTCGCCCAGCTCCGCCCGCCCCGTCTGGAACGAGGCGGTCCGGATGTGCGGGTGCGCCAGCAGCTCCTTGGCGACCTGGTGGCCGATCCGCATGGACTCCGGCGCCGAGGTGCCGGGGATCGCGCTCATGTGGATGATGTAGTTGCCTTCCTGGAACTCCGGCAGAAGCTCGCCGCCGAACGAGAGGATCATGGGCAGCGCGGCGCTGCAGAGCAGCAGGGGGAACGCCAGGACCCAGATCGGATGCGCGCTCAGTACTTCCAGCACGCGATGGTGCGCGCTCTTCATCCGGGCCAGGAACGCCGGCTCCTTGGAGGCCTTCGCGTTCGACAGCAGGAGGAGCGAGAGCGCCGGCGTCACCGTCAGCGCCACGCCGAGGGACGCGAGCGTCGCGAGGATGTACGCGATCCCGAGCGGCGCGAACAACTTGCCCTGCACGCCGCTCATGGTCAGCACCGGGATGAAGACGAGCGCCACCACGAAGGTGGCATAGACGACGGCGCTGCGCACCTCGAGGGACGCATCGAGGACCACCCGGAAGGCGGAGCGCGGGGACCCGGCTTCCCGGTTCTCCCGGAGACGCCGGAAGATGTTCTCGACGTCGATGATGGCGTCGTCGACGACCTCGCCGATCGCGATCGCGAAGCCGCCGAGCGTCAGGGTGTTGAGCGTCACCCCGAAGTAGTCCAGCACGATCACGGCGACCAGCAGCGAGAGCGGGATCGCCGTGATCGAAATGAACGCCGTCCTCAGGTTGAAGAGGAAGAGCGTCAGCACGACGGCGACCAGGACGCCGCCGATCCCAAGCGAGACGTTGATGTTGTGGATCGACAGGTCGATGAAGCTGGCGGGCCGGAAGAGGGGCGGGTCGGCCACCTGGATCTCGGCGGCCTTGAGGACCGGCTCCAGCTCGCGGATGGCCTCCTCGACGGACTCCGTGACGTCCTTCGTGTTCGTCCCGTACTGGCTCCAGACCTGCAGCAGCACGCCCGGTTCGCCGTTCACGGCCGCGTCGCCGAGCTTCGGCTCGGGCCCGTCCAGCACCCGGGCCACGTCCCGCAGGCGGACGCTCGCCCCGCCGTGCTGCCCGACCACGACCTCGCCCACCTCGTCCGCCGTCAGGGCCTGCCCTTCGGTCTTGAGCGCGATCCGCTGGGTCGCGGTCTCGATGAAGCCCGCGCCGAAGACGCCCGTGGCCTCGCGGGCCGCCGCGATCACGTCGGTCACGGCCAGGTCGTAGGCCACCAGGCGCTCGGGCAGGAGCTGGACCTGGATCTCGCGCACTTCCCCGCCGAACTCGACCACACTCGCCACCCCGGGCACGCCGAGCAGACGAGGCCGCATCGTCCAGTCGGCGAAGGTCCGGAGCTCCATCGGCGTCCGTTTCGCGGAGCGGAGTCCGACCACGAGGACCAGGCTCGTGCTCGAGGTCAGCGGGGCCATCACGGGAGCTTTGACCCCCGTAGGCAGCTGGCCGCCTACCTGGATCAGGCGCTCGCTCACCATCTGCCGCGCGCGCATCACGTCGGTCCCCTCGCGGAAGATCGCCACGACGAGCGAGAAGCCCTGGATCGACTGCGAGCGGATGGAGTCGAGGTTGCCGACGCCGTTCACGCCGTTCTCGACGGGGCGCGTCACGAGGGCCTCCACCTCCTCGGCGGAGAGTCCCGGCGCCTCGGTCTGAATGATGACCTGCGGCGGCGCGAACTCGGGGAAGACATCGATTTTCGCGCGCGTCGCGACGGTGAGGCCGTAGAACACCACCGCGCAGGCGAGCGCGAGGACCGCGCCGCGCAGGCGCAGCGACGTCTTGATCAGTCGCTTCAGCACCGGGGCCTACTCCTCCTCTCCCTGGATCTTGGCCTTGAGCTCCTCGGACAGGAGCTGCTGCGCGCCGGCGACGACCAGCGCCTCGCCGGCCTTGAAGCCCGCGGGCACGAACCAGCCCGCCTCCGTGGGCACGGCCCCTTCCACCGGGCGGCGCGTGACCTTGTCCTCGGCCGTCCGGACGTAAGCCCAGAGCGCCCCCTCCTGCCGCACGATGGCCGAGCGCGGGAGCAGCACGCCCTTCGCCGCGTCGCCGGGGAGCTGGAGGTACGCCGTGAGCGCCATCCCGGGCCTCAGGGGAGTTGCCCCCGCTTCCACGCTGAAGATAAAGGTGTCGCCCAACAGCTGCGGGTCCGACGCCGCGAGCGCGACGCGCTTCCCTTCGAGCACCCGGTCCTCGCGTCCGAGCGGCAGGATCCGGGCGGCGCGGACCTCGCCCGTCAGTCGCGTGCCGGAGGGGAGCGCCACCTTCGCGAGCAGGCGGTCGAAGGTTGCCACCCGGAGGACGGCCTGCCCGCTCTCGAGCGCCTCGCCGGGCTGTGCCGTGAGCTCGACCACCTCGCCGCCCCGCTCGAGGGAGAGCGGGATCGGACCCGTGGCGCCCGCGCGGGCCGTGATCGACGCGTCGACCGCCGACACGGTTTCCGTAGCCGCCTTGAGCTTGGCCGTTTCCCCCTTCAGGCGGGCGTCGGCTTCCTGCAGCGCGCGGTCGGACGCGGCCTTGTCCTGGGCGTTCAGGGTCTTGATCCGTTCGAAGGCCGCCTTCGACGCCTCCAGCGACGCCGTCGTGGCCGCAACCTCCGCCTGGGCGGTCGTGAGGCGCGCCTGGAGGTCGACCCGTTCGAGCGGCGTGAACCTCGGCTGCAGCGTCGCGACCGGCGCCCCCGCGGCCAGCGTCTCGCCGAGCCGCGGCCACTCGCGACCCGCCGCGGCGCGGGCGAGGCCGGCCGCCGGGGAGCGGAGCGTGAACGCGCGGGAGGGATCTTCCTGGAAGCGGCCGTACGCGACGATCTCGTTGGGGAGCGACGCCTCCTTGATCTCCTCGACCTTGAGCGCGGAACGCTCCTGCATCTCCTTGGAGATCGTCAGCAGCGGATTTCCGGCCTCGTCGTGCGAGAGCCGCTTGGCCTCGTGATGCTCTTCCTCGTGCTTCGCCTCGGCCTTGTGGATGGAGACCACGGCCCAGGCCAGGTTCGCGGCAATGGCCGCCGCGAACGCGATCCCGAGGGCCCACTCCAGCTTCTTCATGGTTTCTCCTTTCCGGGGCCGACCCGGCGGGGAACTGTTTCCGGAATCTCCAGCGCCCGGGGCGCGTCCTCCAGGGGCCGCTGCAGCGCGTCCTCGAGGCCCCCGAGCGCCTCCTGCGTGCGCCGCAGCGCCTCGAAGGCGGCGAACTCCACGATCGATCGTTCGAGCTGCGCGCCCAGAAGCGTCGCGCGATCCGATTCCCCCAGCTCGACGGCGCGCTGAATCCTCCCGAGGCGCGCGCCGACCACCACCAGGGCGTCCCGGAAGATCTCCACCTGGAGGCGACCGGCCCGATAGCGCGCGGTGGACTCTTCGAGCTCACCGATGGCCCGCGCCTGGATCGACAGGAAGCGGGCGGCCGCCTCCTTCCGCTTCGCTTCCGCCTCGGCGATCGGGCCCCCGTTCTGGTTGAAGATCGGAAGCGAGATCGAAAGCCCCAGCGTGAACTTCTTGTCGCCCTGATCGAAGAGGTACCCGGGGCCCAGGGTGACGTCGGGATAGCGTTTCATGAGCTCGAGGCCGAGCGCCGCCTCCGCGGCGGCGTACTCCGCGAGGCCGCGGCGGACATCGAGGCGATTGAGGAGCCCGATTTGCTGGAGCTCGGAAAGCGACGCTCCAGGGAGCTGGTCGAGCTTCGGCCATTCGATCGAGACCCCCTCCAGAGCCGCGCTCGAAACCCCGATGGCCGACGCCAGGGCGGCCCGGGTCGATTTGGCCCTCCCCTTCGCCTCCTCCAGGGCAATCACGGCGACATGCTGGTCGGCCAGCGCGCGGTCCGCCTCGAGGCGGGACGTTTCTCCGCCGGCCGCCAGGAGCTCGGCGATGGCGGCGAGGTTCGTGCGAACGTCGAATTCCTTCTGGCGGAGCTCGACCTCCCTCCGGGCCATCACTTCCTCGAGCAGCGCGGCGCGTACCCGACGGCGGACCTGCCACGCGACTTCGCCCAGCTCGAAGCGGCTCGCCGCGATCCTGGCGCGGGCCTCATCGACCCGGTAGCCGCGCTTCCAGAGGAAGTCGAGCGGCATCTGGAGGTTGACGCCGTAGACCCAGGGAGACACGCCGCCCTCGGGAGACCCAAGCACCTTCTCGAGGTCGGCGTTCAGCGTCGGGTTCGGGACCGTGCCGGCCGTGCGCTCCGCGCCCCGGGCCCCCAGGAGCCGCGCCCGCGCGATGTCGAGGTCGGGGTGGTAATAGAACGCCGCGAACGTGAGCGCGTCGAGCTGCCACGCCGCGCGCTTCGGGACGCCCTGCGACTCGAGGTACGCAAGGACGCCGGGGTCCTCAAGGCGCCGCGCGCGGAACTCCGCTTCGGAACGCGCGGGGTCGAGGGGCTCGGGCTCCAGTCCCGAGCATCCGACGAGGAGGGCCAGGAGGGCGGTCATGCGTCGCATGCCGCCACCCTAGGACAATCAATTTACGGGGGCGTGACCGGAAGATGACGTTTTCGTCATCTCGGCCGGCAGGATCAGGCGCACGCGAGTGCCCTTCCCGACCTCGCTCGCAATCTCCGCGGAACCGCCGTGCAGCTCCGCGATGCTCTTCACGATCGCGAGCCCGAGCCCCGTCCCTCCGGTCGCGGCGGTTCTGGAATGGTCCACGCGGTAGAGCCGGTCGAAGACGCGAGGCAGATGCTCGGCGGCGATCCCGCAGCCCGTGTCGGAGACGTCGATGTGGACCTTCCCGTTGTCGCGGGAGGCCGCGAGCGTGACGTTGCCTCCCCGGGCCGTGTGGGCCAGCGCATTCTCCACCAGGTTGCCGACGGCCCGCTGCAGCAGCGGCCGGTCGAGGTCGGCGGGCAGCGGAGCCCCCGCGTCCATACCCAGCGTGACGCCCGACTCCGCCGCGGCCGCTTCGTAGAACTCGCGGACTCCGGCCAGGACCTGCTGCACGTCGAGCCGCTCCCGCTGGATCTGCGTCTCCGGGTGTTCGGCCCGCGCCAGGAAGAGCAGGCTCTCGATGAGCCGCGAGAGCCGCGCCGCCTCCTCGAGGAAGGAGCTGAGGGTTTCCTGGTACTCTTCCGCGGAGCGCGCCTTGCCGAGCGTCACCTCGACCTCGCCCCGGAGATTGCTGAGCGGCGTCCGGAGCTCGTGGGCGATATCGGCCGAGAAGCGCGAGATCCGGTCGAAGGATTCCTGCAGACGGTCGAGCATGTCGTTGAAGGTGCGGGCGAGAGAGTCCAGCTCGGCCGGGAACTCGCCGGCCGGGAGGCGTTCGCCGAGGGTCGTGGAGCGGATCCGGCTCGCCGTCTCCGAGATCCGCGCGACGGGCTTCATGCCGCGGCGGGCGATCTCGTAGCCCACGAGGCCGCAGAGGACCAGGCTCACCGCCAGGAGCGGAATGAAGCGGCCGCGGAACTCGGCCAGCAGCTTGTCCTCCTCGCTCCGGTCGAAGGCCACCTGGATGATGCGCGACCGGTCGGAGGTCTTCAGGATCGCGGGGGCGGTCATGACGCGGAACGACTCCTTCCCCGCCCGCAAGGCGACGCCCTTCTTCTTGTCCGTCGGCGGCGGAAACAGCTCCCGGGGCAGCCGCTCGGCCATGCCCGGCGTCTCGGCGACGGTGCGGCCTTCGGGGCTCAGGATGCGGATGAACAGCTTCGCGTGCTGCCGCGCGCTCGACTCCACCTCGACCTCCTGGCGGATCGCGGCCGCGTCGTCAGGATGATCCCGCAGGAGGATCCGCAGGATCTCGATCTGGTCGAGGATCGTGCCGTCGTCCTCGCGGTCGAGGTTCTTGGCGAGCGCCGCGTAGAGGTAGCCGGTCGCGCCGAGGATGAGCAGGAACGCCGAGAGGGCGTACCAGAGCGTAAGCCTCGCCGCCAGGCTGCCGCGCCTAGCGCTCGTGGTCGAAGACATATCCCATTCCGCGAACCGTGTGGATCAGCTTCCGGGGGAACGGCTCGTCGACCTTGGAGCGCAGGCGCCGGACGTGGACGTCGACGACGTTCGTGCCGCCGTCGAAGTTCATGTCCCAGACCTGCTCGGCGATCGCCGTGCGCGAGAGCACCTCGCCCGCCCGCCTCGCCAGCAGCGCCAGCAGCGCGAATTCCTTCGGCGTGAGGTCGAGCTTCTTTCCTCCGCGGGCCGCGCGGTGGCGGACGAAGTCGATTTCGAGATCGGCCTTGCGGAGCGTCTCCGCCTGCCGGGCGGGGCCGCGCCGCAGGATGGAACGGACCCGAGCGAGGAGCTCGGAGAAGGCGAACGGCTTGACCATGTAATCGTCCGCCCCGAGGTTCAGGCCCTTGACGCGGTCCTGGAGCCCGTCCTTCGCGGTCAGGAAGAGGACCGGCGTCTGGAGGCCGCCGCGCCGCAGCTCGCCCAGCACCGACCAGCCGTCGCGGCCCGGCAGCATGACGTCCAGGACGACGAGCTCGTAGTCGCCGCCGCGCGCGAGGTGAAGCCCCTCCTCGCCTTCGCTCGCGACGTCGACGACGTAGCCGTTCTCGGCGAGCCCCTTGCGAAGATAGGCCGCGGTCTTCTTCTCGTCCTCGATGACCAGGATCTTCACGGATCCTTTATGGAGCGGCCGCTCCCGGATGTCAAGGCCGAGGGTCGTTCACTTTCGTGTATCGCGCCCCGATCCCCGTCGTAGATAGGCTCGTTCCGTAGCCGGCCCGGGAAGGAGCCTCTGGCGTACCGGTTTTTTTCAGGAGGGGCTATGAAACGCATCTCCGCCATCCTGCTCGTCGCCGCCCTCGGCGCCTGCCAGTCCAACGACCTGGGCAGCGGCGCCAATACCGTCGAGCGCGAATTCGCTCTGTCCGCCGACGACGTGTGGCAGGCCTCCGTGAAGGCCGCGGAATCCATGGACCTGAGGATCTCGCGCAACGCCCACGACAAGTTCGGCGGCAATTTCGTTGCCTGCCGCGCGAACGGCGACGAGGTCCGCGTCGACGTCCGCAGCCTGGACGAGAAGCACGCCCGCGTCTCCGCCCGGGTCGAGCCGGGGGACCGGACGCTCGCCACGATGCTGCAGGAGCGCATCGCCGAGAAGCTCGGCCTGGCGGAAGCCAAGGCGGCGCTGCTCGGCGGCAATACGGTCGAGGCGACCTACACCACGGACCTCGGCGTGGCCATGCTGTCGGCCCGCCGCGCCTTCCGTACCCTGGATGTGACCCTGACGGACGAGGAGACGCACGCCGAGTGGGCGAGGATCGACGGACGCCTGAAGGACTCGACCCCGGTGCGGATCCGTGCCGATCAGGTCGAGCAGTGCCGGATGCGCGTCACCTTCATCTGCGGCAACGCGCGGAGCGACGACCATCGCGATTTCGCTCGGCGGATGAAGGACGAGTACGAGGCTGCGAGCACCCCCAAGGCCTCCAGCTACTAGATGAAGGGAAGGGTTTGGCGGGCGGGATCAGGGCCGGTGCCGCACGGCGCCGGCCCTGATCTTCTGCCGAACCGGTCGCTGTTGGAGGGCTAGCCCATGCTGCGCTGGTCGATCGCGTTCTTCCTGGTGGCGCTCCTGGCGGCCATCTTCGGGTTCAGCGACATCGCGTCGGGAGCTGCCTGGGCGGGCAAGGTGCTCTGCTTCATCTTCCTCGCGTGTTTCGTCGTCTCGTTCGTCACCGGCCTCTTCCGGGTGCGACGGCAGAAGAGGATCGTCGTGCGGGTACAGCAGCCGATGAGGTGAGCGCCCTAGGAGGGGATGGAATTGAGTTCCTGCTTCAGGCTCTCGATGATCACCTCCAGGCTCCGGATCCGTTGCTCCAGCACGGTCCGGGAGGGATCGAGACGCTTGAACTCCGTGTGCAGCGAGCTCAGGGTCTTCTCGAGCTCAAGAATCCGCAGTCGAAGCGATTCGTTGCGGAGGTAGATCTCCACGTACGTCGCCACCTTGAGCTTGAGGAGGTCTTCATCGACCGGGCTGAAGATGAAGTCCGTCGCGCCGGCGACGTAGCCCTGCTTCTGATTGAAGACGGTCTGGTCGAAGGCCGAGATGAAGACGATCGGGGTGTGCCGCGACCGTTCGCGGCGTCGGAGCAACTCGGCGACCTCGAAGCCGTCCATCCCAGGCATGCGGACGTCCAGGAGGACGACCGCGTAGTCATCCCGGAGCGTCAGCTCCAGGGCCTGGTAGCCGGTCGCGGCCACGCCGATGGTGTACTTGTCCTCGAGGAGCGTCTCAAAGGCCCGCCGGTTGGCGGGATGGTCGTCGACGATCAGGACTCGGGGTTTGGCCGGTTGAGGCGTCATGCGATTACAAAGCCCACTGTATGCAGAAGCGTCGAGAGAGTCAACTCGAGCCATCGCGAAGTAAGAAAATAGTTAAAAGGGCCATCAGGAAAATCCCGGGTCGGCGGAGCGTCGTCCCGCGGCCTAGAATGGTCCGCAATCCCTGATGAAGATCCTCATCGCCAGCGCCTCGCCGACCGCGAGAAAGATCATCCGCGGCATCCTGGAGAAGATCGGCCACGCCTCCGCCGACATCCTCGAGGCCGCCGACCGCAAGGCGACCGTCTCCGCCCTGACGAATCCCAAGGCCGGCTTCGATCTGGGCATCGTCGACTGGGACCTGCCGGACCTGGACAGCCTCGGGCTGGCGCGCGAGCTTCGCGACTCCAAATCCGTCAAGGTCCACCTCCTGTTCTGCGTCAAACCGGCCGATCGCGATGCGGCCGGGGAAGTGACAGGGCTGGGCCCTTACGACTGGATCGAACGGCCCTTCACCGACGAGGCCTTCCGCAAGAAGGTCCGCGCCATGCGCAAGACGACCGAGAAACCCAAGACGAAGTTGAGCACCCGCCGGCTGCGCGCCATCGCGTCCGGGAAGGACGCGGAGTTCTCGCTGCCGTTCCTCCTCCAGCTTCCCTCGCACCTGATCGACGAGCTGCTCAAGCGTGCCCTCCGCTCCCGGCACCGCCCCGGGACGGTGCTGCTCAAGCCCGGGGACGTCGCGGAGGCGCTCCACATCGTGACCCGGGGCGAAGTGGAGATCCTGGAAGGCAGCGCCGGGATCGGCACGCGGATTTCAGGCGAAGGGGACCCGTACGGCGAGCTGTCGTTCATGACCGCCCAACCGGTGGTCGAAACCGTCCGGGCTCACACGGAGATCGACGTCGCCTCCGTCACCAAGGCCGAGCTCGCGGAGGTCCTCCGGCGCCACCCGCGCATGGCCGACTACCTGTCGTCGCTCCTGTCGCGGCACTCGAAAACCATGAAGACCCGCGCGACCACTCTCTCCCACGCCGACTTCAAGGGCACCCTGGATGCCACGCCCTTTGCCGACCTCATCCAGCTCCTGGGCTCGACCCGGAAGACGGGCGTGCTGGGCTTCCGGGACGGGAACCGCGCGGGCGCCATCTACCTGGAAGACGGCGAGGCCGTTCACGCCTGGACGGACGACCTCAAGGGGGAGGATGCCTTCTTCGAGATCGCGGGCTGGAAGGCGGCGCGCTTCGCCTTCCGATCGATCCGCCGTCAGGAGCCCAAGACCCTGAAGGCGGCCACGATGACGCTGCTGCTGGAGGCGATGCGCCGCCTGGAGGAGCGTTAGGCCGCGAGGGATTCGCGACGCCGCCTCTGAACGTAGCGCAGCAGGGCCAGCGGGACCAGCGGCTCGAATCCGGAGATGCCGCACTTCCCGTTGTTGCTGGTATCGCCGCTCTGCTGAATTCCGGACGTCGAGCCGCTCTCGTTGGCGCGCGCGACGTACGAGACCCGGTAGACGCCCTGGCTGCCCTTGTCGGCCAGGTAGTACAGCGCCCCGTCGGGACCCACCTGCAGATCCACCGGACCGGAAGCGCCCGTCACGAACTCGGCCACGCCGCCGCTCGCGGGGTCCAGCGTGTCGATGAACCCGGTCGCGTAGTCCGAGAAGAAGTACAACCCGAGGTACGAGGACGGGAACTGACTGGATGACGGGTTGTAGAAGACGCCGCCCGTGATCGCCTTCCCCATCGGGACCGTGCCGCTGTGGCCGTACTGGAAGATCGGGTCCGTGAAGGGAGCCATCCCGCGGGCGCCGTCCGTGTCGCCCCCGACCCAGCCGTAGTTGCGCCCCGGCACGCCGTCGTCAATCTCCTCCCAGGTGTCGGCTCCGACGTCGTTGATGAACATCCGATTCGTGCCCGGCTGCAAGGCGAAACGGTACGGGTTGCGCAGCCCGACGGCCCAGATGGAGCGGAACTCCCCCATGGGGCTTTCGGAAATCCCCGCGAACGAGCTGGGATTGTCGCCCGGGATCGACCCGTCCGCGTTGTAGCGCAGGATCTTGCCGAAGCGTGACGTCAGGGATTGCGCGAACGCGGAGACGGCGTTGTCGCCGACCGCGACGTAGAGCTTCCCGTCGGCGGCGAACTGGATGCAGCCGCCGTTGTGCATGGTGTCCGAGCCCAGGTTCTCGAGGTCGAGGATCGCGGTCTCGCTGCCGTCCGAGACGTCGCCGCCCGGCGAGCTCGGCTGGAGGCGCCGGATACAGTTGTGGGACGCCGGAGACGGATTGGTGAAGTAGATGTAGACGTACCCGTTCGAGGCAAAGTTGGGGTCCAGACACATGCCGAGGAGGCCGCGGACCGTGGTGGCCGGATGGTCGACGGTCGCCTGGTGGAACGGCATGTCCAGAAGGACGCCCCCCTTGATGATCCGCACCGAGCCGGTCAGCGTGCCGACGAAGAGTCTCCCGTCCGGAGCCCAAGCCATCGTGGTTCCATCCGAGACGCTGCCGCCGTAGGCGTCAATCGTAAATCCTGATGGGGCATTTTGGGCGTGAACCGTGGTCGCCAGGACCAGTACCGCGGCCGCCGTCAGGATCCGTGCCATTGCTCCCCCTCCATGAGATCACCCGCCCTCAGGGACGTCGGTATGGAGAGCCAATGCCCTTGGATTTCTTACGCGGGCTCGGTTTTATTTCCGCGCGTGGCGGCGACGGTAACGCGCAGGCGTCGTCCCGGTGCGTTTCCGGAACTGCCGTGTAAAGGAGCTCTGGTCATAGAAGCCCGACGAGAGCGCCACTTCGGCGATCGGCGCCGCGCCGTCCTGCAGGGCATCCGCCGCCGCCTGCAGCCGCGCGCGCATCACGAACTCCTTCACGCCCACCCCGAAGAGCTCCCGGAAGCGGCGCTGGAGCTGGCGCGCCGAAAGCCCCGCCCGCCGCGCCAGCGCGGACACCGGATGGGGATCGCCGGGCGAGCGTCGGATGGCCTGGATCACCCGGCCGACCCCGGACTCGCCCAGGAGGTCCCGCGGACTGCCGCGCCAGGGCCGCATCAGCATCATGACGCCGATCACCCGCCCGCGCGGGTCGCGGACCGGACGTTTCGTGACGACGCACCAGTCGAGCGCCCCCTGGGCGTTGTACCAGACTTCCAGCCGCCCGGCCCTCGGGCGGCCGCTCTCCACGACCTCGCGGTCACCCTGGAGGAAGACCTCCGCCATCCGGGCCGGATAGCGGTCGCGGTCGGTCGTCCCGACGATCTCCAGCTCGCTCTTCATCCCGAACTTGTCCAGAACGGTGCGGCTCGCGCAGACGACGCGGCTGTGTCGGTCCTTCAGGCTGAAGGCGACGTCCGGAAGGTCGTCGAAGAGCTCGCGCAGCGGCTGGGGTCCGCCGAGCCGGCGGAGGAACGCGGCCTGGAACGCCCGGCGGCGGGCCGCTTCGGAGGGCGACAACGTCATGTCCGAAAAGTACCAAATGGCGTCCGATTCGCGCAAGACAGCCCGTTCCCCGCCTTGCACAATTCGTCCTATGAGAAAGCTCCTCGGACTTCTGGCGATCGGCCTGTTTCTGGGCTGCGGCGGCCCGGACCTCCACGACGCCGCCCCTCGGCCGAACGTGCTGTTCATCCTGACGGACGACCAGCGCTGGGACTGCATCGGGTTGGCCGCCGGCTCGCGGGTGCGGACGCCGAACATCGACCGCATCGGACGGGAGGGCGTCTACTTCCCCAACGCCTTCTGCACGACCTCCCTCTGCTCGCCCAGCCGGGCCTCCATCCTGAGCGGACTTTACGCGCACGCCCACGGGGTCTCGAACAACTTCACGGAGTACCCCGCCGACATGGCGACCTGGCCCCGGGCCCTGCAGGGGGCCGGCTGGGAGACCGCGTACGTCGGCAAGTACCACATGGGCGAGGACAACGACGATCCGAGGCCCGGCTTCGACCACTTCGTCACCCACAAGGGCCAGGGCAAGTACTGGGGCACCGAGTTCCGGGCGAACGGAGGCGAGCGGAAGGCGATCCCGGGCTACTACACGACGGTCGTCACGGACCTGGCGGAGACGTGGATCCGTTCCCGGAAGGGCGACAAGCCCTGGGCCATGATCCTGGGACACAAGGCGCCCCACAGCTTCTATGTCCCCGAGCCCAAGTACGAGAAGGCGTTCGAGGGCGTCGAGGTCCGCTACCCCGACACCGCGTTCCACCTGGAGAAGAACTCCGACTGGTACGCCGAGCGGCTGGACACCTGGCACGGCATCTACGGGCCGCTCTTCGAGTATCGGAAGAACTGGCCGGATCGCAGCCCGGAAGGCGTCGCGTCCTTCGCCGCCATGGCCCGCGCCTACCGGGCCACGATCCTGTCCGTGGACGACAGCGTCGGGCGCCTCCTCCGGCTCCTCGAGGAGCGGGGCGAGCTCGATCGCACGCTCGTCGTCTTCACGACGGACAACGGACTCCTCGAAGGCGAGCACGGCATGGTCGACAAGCGCACCATGCACGAGCCCAGCATCCGGGTGCCTCTCCTGGCGCGTTATCCGGGGCTGACGCCGCCAGACCGGCCGCGGCGCGTGGAGTCGATGGTGCTGACGGAAGACTTCGCCGACAGCATCCTGGACATCTGCGGCGTGGCCCCGCTGCCCCGGACCCACGGACGGAGCTGGAAGGGCCTGGCGATGGGCCGGCCCGTGGGGGACTGGAGGACCAGCTTTCTCTATCACTATAATTACGAGAAGCAGTTCCCCTACACCCCCAACATCCGCGGCGTGCGCACGGAGCGCTGGAAGTACGTCCGCTACCCCGCCGGGGAGGGCAAGCCCGACCGACACCGGGCGGAGCTTTTCGAGATTGCCGTCGACCCCGAAGAGGCGCGCAACCGGATCGACGACCCGTCCTGCGCCTTGGTCGTGAAGGAGCTCCAGGCGGAGCTCGATCGCCTCATGGCCGCGACCGGCGCCCTGCCCGACCGCATGCCCCTCGACGAGGGGGTGAAGAAAGAGCTACCGGACGCAAAATTCCGATGAAGGGCCACAGAGCCCGCAAAGCCCTCAGAGACGATCTTCTCGGAGGGCTCTGTGGCCAATCAGGCGAGGATGGAGTTGACGACGTTGCCGTAGACGTCGGTGAGCCGATAGTCGCGGCCGCCGTAGCGGTAGGTCAGCTTCTCGTGGTCGATGCCCATCAAATGGAGCATCGTCGCGTGAAGGTCATGGACGTGGACCTTGTTCTCGACCGCCTTCCAGCCGAACTCGTCGGTCGCGCCGTGCACCATTCCGCCCTTCACGCCGCCGCCCGCCATCCACATCGTGAAGCCGTGCGGGTGGTGGTCGCGCCCGTCCGTCCCCTCGGCGGTCGGGGTGCGGCCGAACTCCCCGCCCCAGACGACCAGCGTGTCGTCGAGGAGGCCGCGCGCCCGCAGGTCGCGGAGCAGTCCCGCGATCGGCCGGTCCACGGCGGCGCAGTTCTCCGGAAGCTTCGACCTGATCTTCTCATGGTGGTCCCAGTTGACGGGGCTGAAGACCTCCACGAAGCGCACGCCGCGCTCGACGAGGCGGCGCGCCATCAGGCACTGGCGGGCGTAGGTCTGGCACTCCTTCCGATCCATCCCGTAGAGCCGCTTCGTGGCCTCGGACTCGCGGTCCACGTCGAAGGCCTCCGGCGCTTCCATCTGCATCCGGTAGGCCAGCTCGAACGAGGCGATCCGCGCGTCGAGGCCGCTGTCGTCAGGCCGCGCCTGCGCGTGGCGCTCGTTCAGGCGGCGAAGGAGGTCGAGCGAGCTCCGCTGCGCGGCGGCCGGCCGCGCCCCGGCCAGGTTGGCGATCGGGTGCGCGAGGTCGCTCACGTAGGTGCCCTGGTAGGCGGCCGGGAGGAAGCTGGAGCTCCAGCCCATCGACCCCTGCGTGTCCTGAGGGCTGATCACGACGAAGCCGGGCAGGTTCTGGTTCTCGCTCCCGAGGCCGTAGAGCATCCACGACCCCATGCTGGGCCGGGAGAACGTCTCCTCCCCCGTGTGCATCTGGCGGTACGCGCCGGGATGGCTGATGTTGTCCGACACCACGGAGCGCAGGACGCAGAGCTCGTCGACGCAGCCGGCGAGATTCGGGAGCAGCTCGCTGACCTCGATCCCGCTCTCCCCCCGCTTCGCGAAGGACCACGGGGATCCGAGGAGCTTTCCCGGCACGACGCGCGTGAGGCCGAGGTTGCCCAAGGGCAGCGGCTTCCCGCTCTCCGCGTTCGTCCGCGGCTTGGGGTCGAAGGTATCCATCTGCGACGGGCCGCCGGGCATGAAGAGGAAGATCACGCGCTTCGCGCGGGGCGCGTGGTGCGGGATCCGCACGGCCAGCGGGTTCGAGCGGCGCTCCGCCTCCTGCGCCTCGGCGAGGAGCCCGGCCAGCCCGAAGATCCCGAGTCCGCTGCCGGCGCGGCAGAGCAGTTCCCGGCGGGTCAGCATGGATTCCTCCCTCAGTCGACGACGACGAACTCGTTGCAGCAGAGGAGCGTCCGCGCGAGCTCCGACCAGGCGCGCTCTTCGCCCGCGAACTCTGCGACGAACTTCAGGCCGAGCTCCGTTTCTTCGGGGCCGGCGGCACGCCCGTAGAGCAGCGAATAGGCGCGGGAGAGTCGCGCGGCCCCGCCGCCCGGCTCCGACGCGATGAGCCGGCGCGCCAACGCGAGCGCGGAATCCATCACGAACGGGTTGTTGAGCAGGAAGAGCGCCTGAGGCGCGACCGTCGACACCGTCCGCTTGTCCGTGTGACCGGTCGAGTCGGCGCCGTCGAACAGCGCCTCGAAGGGAGACTTGCTCGTCCGGCTGACCTGCTGATAGATCATCCGCCTCCGGCCGTCCGGGTTCGGATCGGCGGGTCCGCCGCGGCTCCGATCGAGCGTCCCGGACACCGCCAGGATGGCGTCCCGGAACGCCTCCGCCTCCAGGCGACGGCGGTTCATCCGGGCGAGGAGGCGGTTGTCGGGGTCCTTCTCCAATGCTTCCGGGGACGCGGCGCTCGACCGCCGGTAAGCGGCCGACTTCAGGATGAGCCGGTGCATCGCCTTCACGGACCAGCCGCTCTCCACGAAGCGGTGGGCCAGCCAGTCGAGGAGTTCCGGGTGCGTCGGGGCTTCGCCCATGCGGCCGAAGTTGCTCGGCGTGCGGACCAGCCCTTCGCCGAAGTGGTGCTGCCAGATCCGGTTCAGCATCACCCGCGCCGTGAGCGGATGCTGCGACGAGCTCAGCCAGCGGGCCAGCGCCCAGCGGCCGCTGCCGGAACCGACGCCCGGCGACGCGCCCGGGGACAGCACGGCCGGAAAGCCGCGCGGAACCAGATCGCCCGGCCGCTGGATGTCCCCGCGGATCCGGATGCGGGCATCGTGAACGCCGGCATAGGCCGTCCCCGGGATGCCGCCTTCGCGGGCCCCGAGAGCCGACGGCAGCGGCTGCGGCAGGTTCTTCTTCAGACGTTCGATCTCGCCGCGAAGCTTCGGCTGCTGCGCGGGATCGCAGGCGGCCAGCGTCTTCTCGAGCTCCTTGATCTTCACGGTCCCCTGCTGGGTCTGGAACGCGACTTCGTCGATCTCCTCCTGCGGGACCAGAGGGATCCGCAGCATCGGCGTCTGGACGCCGATCCGGGCAGGCTGAGCCACCACGTGGGTGCTGGTGAAGATGCCCGCCAGGGCGTAGTAGTCGCGCGTCGTCAGCGGGTCGAACTTGTGGTCGTGGCAGCGGGTGCAGGAGAGCGTCAGGCCGAGAAAGCTGCGTCCGATGGCGTCGATGTTTTCGTCCGCCGTATCCCAGACCATCTTCTCGGGATTGTCGTCCTGGATGCCCCACTCCCCGATGGCGAGGAAGCCCGACGCGATGATCCCCTCGACGTTGACGCCGCCGGGCTCCTTCGGCGGGATCAGGTCGCCCGCGACCTGATGGCGGACGAAGTCATCGTACGGCATGTCGCGGTTGAAGGCGTCGACGACCCAGTCGCGGTAGCGCCACGCTTCGTAGATCTCGCTCGCCTCCCTTTTCTTCGCTTGGCCGTCTTCACGGACGACCGCGTAGCGCGCCAGGTCGAGCCAGTGCCGGCCCCAGCGTTCCCCGTAGTGGGGCGACGCCAGCAGACGCTCGACGACCTTGTCGAAGGCGTCCGGCGCGCCGTCCTTCAGGAACGCGTCCATTTCCTCCGGCGTCGGCGGCAACCCGATGAGGTCGTAGGTGACGCGTCGGAGGAGCGTGCGACGATCGGCGGCCGGCGCCGCGGCGACACCGCGTGCGTCGAGCTTCGTCCGCAGAAACGCGTCGATGATCGTCTCGCCGGGGTTCCGCGGCGGGAGCGGCGGCTCGATCGGCGCCTCGAAGACCCACTTCTTCCGGGCCTCCCACGCCAGGTCCTCCGGCGTCGCCGCCTTCGGCGCGTCCGGGTAGACGGCGCCGCGGCGGATCCACGCCTGCAGGTCGACGACCTGCTCGCGCGAGAGCCGCGTCTTTTCCTTCGGGGGCGGCATGCGCAGGTCCGGGTCGTCGTAGCGGACCGCCTTGAGGACGAGACTCTGGTCGGGTTCGCCGGGGACGACGGCCGGCCCCGTGTCGCCTCCCTTGAGCATCGCGGCCCGCGAGTCGAGCGCGAGGCCGCCCTTCTGCTTGCGGCTCTGGGCGCTGTGGCAGGAGAAGCAGCGCTCCGCCAGCAGGGGCCGGACCTTCTTCTCGAAGTGCTCGATCGCGTCCGGTGCGGCGTCCTGCGCCTGCGCCGGAGCGAGCAGCGCGATGAGGAGGACCGCGGTGACTCTCACGCAAGAATCTCCTTCACGACGTTGCCGGTGACGTCGGTGAGCCGGTAGTCGCGCCCTGCGTAGCGGTAGGTCAGACGCTCGTGGTCGATGCCCAGCAGGTGAAGCACGGTCGCGTGGAGGTCGTGGACGTGGACCTTGTTCTCCACCGCGTTCCAGCCGAACTCGTCGGTCGCGCCGTGGACCATACCTCCCTTAACCCCGCCCCCGGCCATCCACACGGTAAATCCGTAGGGATGATGGTTGCGGCCGTTGTTGTCGCCTTCGGCGGTGGGCGTGCGGCCGAACTCGCCGCCCCAGAGAACCAGGGTGTCCTCCAGGAGCCCGCGCTGCTTCAGATCCCGGAGGAGCCCGGCGATCGGAAGGTCTGTCGCGCCGCAGGTCGTCGAGAGGCCGCCCTTCAGCTGCCCCGAGTGGTGGTCCCAGGCGCTCCCTCCATAGTAGACCTGGACGAAGCGGACTCCCCGCTCCACCAGCCGACGGGCCAGCAGGCACTGCCTCCCGTAGGCGGCGGTCCGCCCGTCCTGAAGGCCGTAGAGGCGCTGGATCGACTCCGGCTCCGAGGAGACGTCGAACGCCTCGGGGGCATCGACCTGCATGCGGAACGCGAGTTCGAAGGACGCCACTCGGGCGTTGAGGCGGCTGTCGTCCTCGGACGCGCGCAACCCGTTGAGGCGCTTGAGGAAGTCGAGCTGCTCGCGGCGGCGTTCCGCCGACACCAGCGGCGTGTTCAGGTTCGCGATGGGATTCTTGGGATCGGCGACCCAGGTTCCCTGGTAGGCCGCGGGGAGGAAGCTCGACCCCCAGAGGGGCGCGCCGGGGTTCGGCGGGTTGGCGCTCACCACGACGAAGCCCGGCAGGTTCCGGTTCTCGGTCCCGAGCCCGTAGAGCAGCCACGAGCCCAGGCTCGGACGGGAGAAGATCGTTTCGCCGGTCTGCATCTGCAGGATCGCCGGCGCGTGGCAATTGCTGTCCGCCACCATCGAGCGGATCACGCAGAGCTCGTCGATGACCTTCGCGGTATGCGGCAGGAGCTCGCTGACCTCGATGCCGCTCCGCCCGTGCTTCCGGAACTGGAACGGCGAGCCGAGCAGATTGCCCGAGTGGGTTACCTGACTGTCGAGCGGCTTCTTGAATGGGAGAGGCTTCCCCTGGTCGAGGTTCAGCCGCGGCTTCGGATCGAAGAGGTCGACGTGCGACGGACCGCCGTCCATGAAGAGGAAGATCACCCGCTTCGCTCTCGGGGCGTGGTGCGGGCGAGGATCGGCGCTCGCCGCGCCTTCCTGCGCGAAGGTGTCGGCGAAGAGCCCCCCCAGGGCCGTCATGCCGAACCCGGCGCCGCAGGTCCGGAGCATCTCGCGTCGGCTGCATCCCTGCATCAGGTCCTCACTCCACGAACATGAACTCGTTGGCCATGACGAGCGCCTGGCAGTAGAGCTCCCAGGCGCCCAGCGCCGGAGGAGCGGCCGCGGCCCTTCAGGAAGTCCCGGCCGAGCGCCAGCTCGCCCGGCGTCGCCGCCCGACCGTAGAGGAGCCGGTACGCGGCGTGGATGCGAGGCTCTTCGTCACCGGAGCCCGCCCGGCGCGCCAGCTGCCGGACCCGGTCCAGGACCCAGGGGTCGTTCATCAGGAAGAGGGCCTGCGGGGCGACCATGGAGCTCGTCCGCCGGGCCACGATGGCGGCGGGGTTCGCCGCGTCGAACGCCACGTCGAAGCTCGACCGCTTGCCCCGGGTGCTCTCCATGTAGAGCATCCGGCGGAGGCTCGCCGGGTTCTTGTCCGGTCGACCCCCGAGTTTCGCATCAAGCCCGCCGGACACGACCAGGAGACTGTCGCGGAGCTCCTCCGCCTCGAGGCGGCGGCGCAGGAAGCGGCTCCAGAGGCGGTTGTCGGGATCGAGCCTCAAGGCATCCGCGCCCGGCACGCAGCTCTGACGATAGGCCGCCGAGCCGAGGATCAGCCGGTGCATCGCCTTCACGGACCAGCGCTTCTCGACGAAGCGCCGGGCCAGCCAGTCGAGGAGCTCGGGATGCGTCGCGGGCTCGCCCAGCCGTCCGAAGTTGCTCGAGGTCCGCACGAGGCCTTCCCCGAAGTGGTACTGCCAGAGCCGGTTCGCCATCACGCGAGCCGTGAGCGGGTTCTCCGGCGACGCGAGCCAGAGAGCCAGTTCGCGACGTCCGCTGCCCTCGCGGATGCTCGGCGGATTCGGGCCGGCCAGCACCGGAGGGATGTGGCGGGGGACGATGTCGCCGAGAGTGGAGGCGCTGCCGCGGAGGTGGACCGGGACGTCCTGGATCCCCGGATAGAGACTGTAGCGGACGCCGCCCTCCTGGATGCCGCAGGCCATCGGGATGGGAGGCGGCGCGCTCTGCTTCAGCTTCTCGACCTCGGCGGCCGCCGCCGCGATCGCCTGCCGGGACTCCGGCGGAAGTTCGTTCCGATCCTTCGGCCGGAACGGACTGCGCGGGCCGACCAGCTCCTGGACGAGCGGATCCTCCGGGCCGGCCGAGTCGACGGCCGCCTGGAACGCGCACGCGGCGATCTCGATCGCGTCGAGCGAGGTGGCGCCGCTCGCGCCGTCCAACGCGCGATCGAGCGAGGGGAGCTTCCTCGGCCGACGGCTTCCCGTGAGGTCCACGAAGCTCCAGACGCCTGGATGGCCCAGGGAATCCCGGTGCGGGTTTCCCTCGAGCAGCGTGTCCACCACGTCGGCGGCCAGGGTCCAGCGCGCGGACCCATCGTGGGCCTGGATCGTCAGGTCCAGCACCGTGGTGTCGTAGTGAGGTTCCTTGGAGTAGATCTGGAGCAGGACGACGTCCCCGGGATTCACCTCGATCGCGACGGATTCCAGACGGCGCTCCGAGTTGTTGGGGACGCTTCCGCGGGCGAGTTCGCGCGTCCCCGTCGGGGTTGTGAGATCGAGGACGTAATCGAAGCCCGTGCCGCCGGCGTCCGCATCCTCGAGGCGCCCGTCGATCCGGACCGTGCCCCGCACGGGGCTGCGCCACGCCACGCCCGTCCCCGGACTGCAGGCGGCCGAGCGCGGGGGGAGGACGAAGGAGTCGACGTGAAGATCCTCCTTCGTCGTGTTGACTGCGAACCACGGGCTCCGCGCGAGCATGACCTTCCAGGCCTGGACGCGAGGAGTCGTGTCGAAGTCCGGGACGGCAGAGCTCAGCGTCGGATACGCCGGGTCCGGAGCGACCCCCAAGTAATCCGCCCACTGCTGCAACACGTTCTTCCGGAGCGCGCCGTCGGAGTCCGGAATTCGGTTCCGGGACTTCCAGGCCGATACCAGATAGCGCGCTGATGTGGGGAGCAGGCTCCGCGCGAAGGAGGAGAACTCGCGCTCCTCGATCGCGGCGAGCCGCGCCTCCGCCTCCCGCAGCGGGACCGACGCCTTCTCCCGCGCGTCGATCTCGGCCGCGGAGATCAGCGGAATCTTCTTCCGCTGGCTCACGTGGGCGGCGTAGGACTTCCCCGTCAGGACGTGGCTCGACAGGAACATGCCGGCCAGGCCGTAGTAGTCCTTCGTCGTGATGGGGTCGTACTTGTGATCGTGACAGCGCGCGCAGGCGAGCGTGAGGCCCAGGAACGTGCGGCCGACGAGGTCGATCTGATCGTCGGCGATGTCGGTCAGCATCTTCTTCTTGTCGATGCCGCCCCAGGGGCCGAGGGTCAGCACGCCGGTGGCGACGATGCCGTCGGCGTTCACGCCGCCCGGCGCGGGCAGCAGGTCCCCCATGATCTGGTGGAGCACGAACTGATCGTACGGAAGGTCGCGGTTGAACGACTGGATCACCCAGTCGCGGTAGCGCCACATCTCGTCGACCTCGTCGCAGTAGCGGACCAGGTCGAGCCAGTGCCGTCCCCAGCGTTCCCCGTAGCGCGGCGACGCGAGCAGGCGCTCGACGACGGCGTCGAAGGCGTCGGGACGCTCGTCGGCCACGAAGGCGTCGATCTCTTCCTTCGTGGGAGGGAGGCCCAGGAGATCGAAGGAGGCGCGCCGCAGCAGGACGCGCTTGTCGACCGCGGGCGCGAACGACAGCCCGCGGGCCTCGAGCTTCTGCAACAGGAAGGCGTCGATCCCGTTGCGGACGCGATCGGAGGCGACGGACGGGACGCCCGGATCCCGGGGCGCGGAGAAGACCCACGTCTTCCTCGCCTCCCATTCGCGCTGCTCGGGCGTCGCCGCGGCCTTTGCCGACTCCGGGTAGGCGGCGCCGCGGCGGATCCACGTCTCAAGTTCGGCGACCTGCTCCCGCGAGAGCCGCGCCTTCTCCTTCGGGGGCGGCATGCGCAGCTCCGGGTCGTCGTAGCGGACCGCCTTGAGGAGCAGGCTCTTCCCGGGATCGCCGGGGACGACGGCCGGCCCCGTGTCGCCTCCCTTGAGTATCGCGTCCCGCGAGTCGAGCGCGAGGCCGCCCTTCTCCTTGCCCTGGCGGCGGTGGCAGGAGAAGCAGCGCTCCGCCAGCAGCGGCCGGATCCTGCTCTCGAAGAACTCCGCATCCGAGGGGATGCTCTCCTGGGCCGGAGCGCCGAGCGGCGACAGCGCGATCAGGGCGGCGGAAAGGGCGAGCCTCCTCATGGGCTACGTCGACCGTTTCTTCGGCGTCTTCGCCGGCTTCGCTTCCCGCTCCTTCATGCTGGTCTCGGAGAGTGCCATGTGGGCGCGGGCCGCCTTCTCGGCGACGTCGGGGTTGCCGCTCCCGATGGCCTCGGCGAGGTCCATGTGGGCCTTGCGGCTGAAGTCGTAGTCCCGTGGGTTGGGCGTGGTCTTCACCATGGCGGTCATGATGAATTCCTGGATGACCCCGAGGGCGCTGTGCATCAGCTGGTTGCCCGCGATCTCGACGATCTTGAGGTGGAACTTGAAGTCGAGGCGGACCGACTCGATGAAGTCCTGATCCTCGCGGTTCATCTCCAGGACGAGCGCCTTGAGCTCGGCGACGTCCTCGGGACGGGCGAGCTCGGCGGCGCGGCGGGCCCCTTCCACTTCGATGACGCGCCGGAACTCCATGAACTGGGCCAGGTCCTTGCCGGTCAGCGTCATGGCGTTCCGGAGGAGGCGGGCGCAGGACGCCACGCCGTCGGGCTCGGCGACGAACATGCCCCGTCCCCGCTGGATCGTGACGAGGCCCGTGGCCTCGAGGCGACTGAGAGCTTCGCGGAGCACCGTCCGGCTGACGCCCAGCTGGGTGACGAGCTCGTCTTCCTTGGGCAGGCGGTCGCCCGATTCGAGATGGCCTTGCGAGATCAGGTGCTGGACCTGCTCGACCACGGTATCAACGAGCGAGGCGCCACGTCCCACGGGCTTGAAGACCATCAGCTCCCCCTATCGGCTCGTTAGATACTACGTATGATGTAGTATCTGGGCTTCAAAATTCAACGAAAAACAGGCTCGGGCCGGCCTGGCTCGACCGTCAGTAACGCGCCTTCCGACCCCGGCTCAGAGGGAAAGGGAACAGTTGGAGGGCTTTCGATGACCCGTTCTCGATGGCGCGCATCGGCCCTGCTTTTTGCGGTGGCGTTGGTTCCGGCCTGCGGTGGAGGAGGAGGCGGCGGGGGAGGGGGTGGCGGGGGCACCGTCATCGTGAATCCTCCGCCCGGCACGAACCAGCCGCCGGGTGTCGCCATCATCACCCCGGCCTCCGGGGCGACCTTCACGTCCGGCCAGCCCATCACGATCGAAGCGAACGTGAGCGACGCGGACGGCTTCGTGACGCTCGTGCAGTTCTTCGACGGCGCCACGGTGATCGGCAGCGCCGGCCAGTTCCCGTTCCGGATGGTCTGGACGACGGCGCCGGTC
>Ga0310811_10000536_pt1 | contig 48679 bp, 77 predicted proteins | sample YCmetagenome_FD_207642 | JGI IMG/M metagenome (GOLD analysis project Ga0310811, IMG submission 207642) | Soil microbial communities from experimental microcosm in Duke University, North Carolina, United States - YC | ecosystem: Engineered > Artificial ecosystem > Soil microcosm > Unclassified ...
GGCTCGTGCCGTTGGGGTTCAGGGCGCCCCAGAACGCGGTGCAGCCCGTGAGATTTACGGCCGCGCCCGTGCTGTCGGTCAGGGTCCATGTTTGTTCGTAAGTGTCACCTTGGACGAACATTCCGGTGCATGCGGACATGGCGGTTCCTGCGCGTCGGGCGCGTTGTCAGGCGTGGGTTAGGTCGGCGCGACGGTGATCTGCACACCCGGCTTGGCGATGCGCTGCGCGATCCAGATGGGCATGGTAATGGAATGCACGCCGCAGTACGGAGCGCGATGGTGGGTTTCGCACAGAACCATCAGGTTCAAAATTGAGTCCGGGCTTGTGACCTTGGCATCTGGATCGGCCTTGCTGAACCCATGAGGGTCCACAGCGTGGCATGTCCGTGTCACGGCATCCCAATCAGCGTCTTCGGCTAGAGCCCATTCCACCGCGAAGTGATGCACCTCTCTTTGCAATCTTGAGCCGCATATCCAGCACCCAAGATCAAGATCGCGGACAAGGTGGCGTTTATTGCGCCGGAACTCTTCGGACTCGGTGCGCGGTGGATGTTCGGGATACCAGACTGCCTGGTGCAGTTCTTCGTCTTGTTCGTGCGAGGGGATAATTTTCTCTTCTTTGGCCATTATCCGCCCCTCGAACGCGCTTCGATCAAAGCGGCGACAATGACCGCGACTATTCCCAGAAACCAGCCGCCAAAGGAAAGAGCCCGCCTCCTCATGCCCGACTCGCCGGCCTCGCGGTTGCTCTTGGCGATCAGGATATCGAGCTTTTCGTCCTGCCCATTGAGGTGTTGCTTGATGCCGTCGAACCGCTCGTTAATGGCCTTGAACTGCGCAGCATGCGCCGCGTCCGAGCGGTCCATGCGGTCTTCATGAGCCTTGAGCGCGCCTTCAATTCGTCCGATGTCACGCTCAACGCCCATGTCTTCTTTTGCCCTTGGTGCGCGAACGCGCTTTGTTTTCGGGATATCCCCTGAAATGGTTTGGCTCATGCTTGCACAAGCTCCAGCCGCCAAAGATTCATCCCCTGCTTCACGATGAACTCGGGCGATGCCTCACGCTCAGCGCCCCATGTGGCGTCATCGAACCTGTTGGCGTTCCAGCCGTCCAGGATCGTCGCGTGCGCACCTTCCTCAGGAGAATCCACAGGCGCCCATTCTTCCTGCGTCATCTGGGCTTCATCGAGGTCAGCGGTGAAATAGCAAAACCCCGTGTCGATGATCGTCTGCTTGATGCCGGCAGTGTCGGTCAGCGCGATTTCGTGGATGCCTCCGAGGCGATAGCCGCCGATGGGATTAGCGAGCCAGTAATTGAAAAGCGTCGCAGGATCGAGCCCCTGATCCGCCGGCATGCCGCCGAGCTTCACGTAGAGGTCGAACGGCTCATGATCCGCGAACGGCGTGAAAATCCCGCGCCGGGCGTTGGCGGTTGCCGCGGCGTTGAACGCGGCCACAGTCACGCAGTCGCCGTGCAGGTCGTTTTCCCCGAGGCAGATCGGCGTGCCGACGATGCGGGAATATGAGAACGGGAAGTTCGGGCCGCCGATAAGGCGCGGGCGCGGCGGAGCCTGGAAGGTGTTGGGGAGAACGCCGGGGCGGCGCATGGTGCGGGGCATTAGCTTTGCCCCTCAAGAAAACATGGATGAACAAACACGCGCATTGCCCCGAACGTATCCGGCGATAAAAACTCGTCTTTCGGCCAGCGTGCGGGAGGCGCGATCTTGTTCGGGTCGCAATAGATGGTCACGACCTCCGTATCCGTCACGTCAATTACCCGATAAAGTTCAAGGTCAGCCCGGCACGTCGTATAATAATCTCCCGCCTTCGGTTGCCATTTGAAACCGCTGTAGTATTTCAACGCCAATGCCTGAAGCTTTTGGCTTTCAGTCAATTCTGTCGGCGACTTAACTGCTTGTTCGGCCATTGCAAGCCCCGCAAAGAAAAAGAGGGCGGCCGAAACCGCCCCGGTTGCAGTTAGGCGGCGTGGAGGATCGTCAGGGCCTGGTTGATCCCCATCTTCGGCTTGGCCGCGCCAACGCTGGTCGAAGCCACAGCCTCACCGATCGCCAGCACGGTCTGCAGCGCGTCCACGGTAGTGACGACATTGGCGGCCAACGAACCCGCAAGGCTCGTCGCAACCACCACTACATCGTTCATCAGGGACGAGGCGTCGGCCTCAAACGCGCTCACTGCGGCCGGTACGCTGGCGACGGTGAAGGTCAGCGTAGCGACGCCCTTGTTCGCCGCATTTAGCGCGGCAACCTGTCCTGCCATGTCAGCAACAAGGGCATTGATCGCGGCGACTTTGACCGAGCCTAACGCGGCACTCAGTGCCGGCACGCTCAGCAGCGTGGATACGCCGTTCTTCACGGCGGTGGCATAGGCCTGCAATGTTACGAGGTTCAGCGTGATCGTGGTGACGCCGTTGACAGTGGTGGAGGCACAGGCAGCGAGAGCAAGCGCGGGCAATGCCAGCGCAGAGGTGCGCAGCAGGAAGCGACGGTTCATGATGTGGGACTTTCGGTTTGTTTGGAGGGGAAAAGCCGGCGGCGCGGCGGCGCGCGGCCGGGATTAGGCGGCGGGAGCGGCGGTCGGCGCGGCTGGGCCGGAACCCACGGCTTGGACGGTCGACGAATTCGCGCCCGGGACCGGCGTAAACGTGCCCGATGAGGTGAACTGTTGAAAGGCAACGGGGGCCGGCGCAACCCAGCGCTGCCAAACCTTGAGCTGCGAAATCACATGAACGGCCGTGTGAGCGGCCAGGATGATGAGGCCGGCGATATCGACAGCGACGTAATTCGGCATGTCAGCGTAACCGTTTTTGCTGGCGAAATAGAGGATTGGCGCGACGAGCAGTGCACCGCTGGCCGTTGTCGCTACGGCGGTCGTGGTAGTGGTCATTGGGATTTTTCCTTCATAGCTTTGTGGATCTGGTGGATTTCAACAGCGGCTGCATGCGTCTCAGCGCCGATGCGCCGTACCTCTTCGAGGATCGCCATCGTGGCGTCGTGTTGTTCTTTCGATTGAACTGCGAGCCGGTCGGCCTGGATCTTTCCCGACACTGCCAACACAGGCAGTGCTACGAGTTGCAGAAGCCCCGATGAGACGAACTGAACCGGTCGCCATCGCCGCCGGCCAGACCAGCGGGATCAGCGGCAGGAGGGTGAAGCTCCAAACGCAGGCGCTGGTCTCGATCGCGGCAGCGCATCCCGAGATGAACAGCCAATTGATGCGGCGCAGGATGCTCATGGGCGGCGGCGCGACATGGTTTCGGCGATAGCAAACGGCGCGATGGCCAGCAGGTCGACCACCAGCGCCCACCAATGAACGAGGAACGGCGAGACCAGCACCCAAGAGATGAAGAAGCAGGCCCTGACGTAATTCCAGGCCGTCATCGGCACGTTGTTCATCACGTTCCAACAGTGGTTTTTCTGGACCAGCACCGAGAGCATGCGGCAACCGACACAGCCCCACCATTTGCGCTGGGCGGCCGGGACACGGACGTTGCCGGGGCGGTAGCCAGCGGCTTCGGCGGTGTGCACGCTGACGGTCATGTTGGCCCGCCCGTCGAAGGCCACGACGTTCAGTCCCTGGTCCTCGAGCAGCCCGAGCTGCACAAGTCGGCCGGCAATGAACGTGCCGACAGCACGAAGGGCGCGCGCGGCGAGGCCGGGCGCGGATTTCAGGGGCGACATGGGGTTAACCTCTTGGGTTAAGGCGCGCGTTGGTCCGGCGCGATCTTCGGGCTTTCCCTGGTGAACACAAACAGAGCCCGCGTCACCGAATAGGGTTGCAGCCCGTATTTGCTGGTCTCGGCCACGACCAGACGCCCCGTGGCGCGGTCATAGGCATAGAAACCGATCTGGTTGATCGCGATTTCCGTGCTTTTGCCGTATAGCGCGATCTCTGGCGTGGACATCAACGCCGCGATTTTGAAGGCCGGGATGCCGACAAGGAGCGATTTCAGGTCGTAGCTGTCGACGCCCGTGAACGGGACGACGATGACGGCGGCGGTCTTCTGGTTGTCGCTCAGCGGCGTGCCCTGGCCCAGGAGCCACGCCTTAAACGCAGCAAGCTCGTATTTCGAGCCGGTGAAGTCTGATGGGTCAACATACGCCGACCCGGGGATCGGGACCGCCGGCAGCGACGCGATGGCTTTTGCCTCGGAGGATGAGACAATTAGCTGCTGGGTCGCGCTGGTTTTTGGGGGCTCTGTGGTGATTGTGCTGGAGCAGGCGGTTAGGGCCAGCACACATGCCAGCGTGGCCATCGGCCGAACGGACATGGCAGAAATCCTTGCAAAGCGTGAATGGACGCGCGCCTAAACTGATGTTAACGTTTGGCTAACCTAGGGACAAAATTATAGGGCGGCCAAAATGCTCATTTCTGAGGCTTTGCAGCGCGAGAATAACAACGCCGATCTTTTGCGCCTAATCGCCGCTCTGGCGGTTATTTTCGGACACGCATTCTTCCTTGCCCCCAAGCCTGGTGTGCATGAGGCTCTAAAGGCATATTTAGGCTTTGATTATTCGGGATCGCTCGCGGTCAAGTTCTTCTTCTTCTTGAGCGGCCTCCTGGTCACAAATAGCTGGCTTAAGAATCCGTCGATTTACCACTTCGCAGCAAGCCGCTTTTTTCGGATCTTCCCCGCGCTGGTAGTCGGCAGTGGCGTCTGCCTCCTGGTTGTTGGGCCGCTCCTAACCACGTTGCCCCTCAAGCAATATTTCGCAAGCGCCAACATTCTCCAGCAGATGTTTTGGCATCCGCAGTATGTCTATACAGTTCCTGGAGTTTTTCAGGACAATACGTTCAAGCAAGCAAACGGCGCCCTTTGGACGCTTCCCTACGAACTGACGATGTATATTCTGCTTCTGGGCATAGGCCTTACTGGTTTTTTTCGTCACAAGAAAATCGCGACGCTTGCTCTATCTGCGGTTGCATTTCTGTTTTTCTGGAAGACGGACACCATCCAAATTCTCGGCCTTCCAAATGCGAACGAGGCGGGACGGCTCATCTCCTTATTTGCTCTAGGGGCGCTGTGCGCGCTCCATAAGGGGCGAATCTCCATCGACTTTCGCATCATCGTCGGGCTGACGATCCTGTGTTACGCCTTACGTTGGACGCCGCTTTTTATCTGGGTCTTTTACGCGGACTTTTTGGCTCTCGCGTTGTGGCTGATGTCTGCGAAGTTTGTCATGCCCCTAAAGCTTCCAGGGGATTTTTCATATGGCGTGTATATTTACGGCTGGCCCGTCCAGCAGTTCGTTGTTTATGAGTTCCCCCACACGGGGCCACATTTCAACCAACTCTTGAGCATGCCAATCGCGCTCATTTGTGGCGTTCTGTCTTGGTATTTAGTCGAACGGCGCTGCCTGAAATTAGTTCGGATTTTGTCCCTGGATCAGATGAGAGAGCGCTACCGCGCTCTCGTGCATGTGATTGCACCGCCAGCCGTCAACGTGGAAGCGGTGAATGCCGCGGATGCGCCAAGATAAACGACCGTTGATGATGTGATGTTAAATTCACCACGACTCATATTTAGGATAGGCGTCTGTGTATTCCCCGTGACGCTTATCCCCGCCTCTTCCGCAATAGGCAGGCCGCTTACTACGTTCGGCGAAGTTGCGGATACTGAATTGATCCATGCGGTAACTGCGGTTAGATTGGTCGTGGAGGCCGGATCATAGGACACGCGTCCATCGCAATACCAATCGCCTGGAGATAGAGTTACGCTGGTCACATTTGCGGAAACTCCGCTGGTCAATGATGCAGTAGTAGCAGGAACTCCGGAGAATTGTTTCTCGCCGACATAGCCGGCTGGCGCAGCCACGCCGGAAGTATTTCCTTGGATCGCTACGCCTCCCGTACCTTTTCCGGCCAGCAGCAGCAATATATTCGTGTCGCTACCCTGCGCGGCGATGGTGGGCGGGTTCCCCGTTGTGGCGTTGGTTGTCTCAGCAAAGTTTACCGCGCCAGAATTGTTAGATGCGAGGAATAGAGGAGTACCGGACGCATTCAGCCATTCTATTTGATTATCATTAAATACCTGTGCGACCGAACCAGATGCCGTGGTTCCGTTGCCAAGTATCGAAGCGGTGGCCGTGTTGGCCGCGCCATACCACTGAAGCTCTTGTCCATGGCCTAATGCAATGGCAATTGCAGTTCCAGTTGTGCCGTTATCCTCCGTCAGCGCATTCGCCCCGAACACAATGCCCTTGTCATAGGTCGCGCCGTTGTTTTGGATATTTATGGCTGCTGTCGAGGGGAATTGTCCAGTAGGCGAATACCCACCACCAGCCGCAAGTTGCGCGGTGATAGTCTGACTTGCATTTTGCTGGTACGGATCTGAATCGGCCACGCCAACATAATTCATCGTATCGGCTTCAAGGCCGTACGCGCCACCCGTGCCGCTTCCAGATGTGTCGCGGTATCCCTCGGGGTATAGACCCCACGCTTGAGTTACCCCAGATGTTCCGTTATTTACTCCGATACCCGTGATTGCGATCGGCTGCGCGCCGCCCGCCTGCGTCCCAACCTGCGCCCCAGATACAAAAGGCGTTTCTGAGTTGGCGACATTTGTATTTTCAACCGCGAGCGTTGAGGTCTGCACATAGCCATAAGTGCGCCCCTTGGCGATCTGGTACTGTGTCAGCCAATCAGGCTGTGACGCCACATTTGTGCCCAGGTTAGCAGCTGCCTCGCCAACAAACAGCCTATCCTGAATGCGATTTACATTCGCTCCAAGGTTCTGGTAGAACTGACCGCTTGAGCTTTGGTTGAGCGACGTGATGTCACTGTTTACGCCACTGGCTGCGGCACCGAGATTCGTCCGCGCGGTGGCCGCAGTGTTCCCGCCTGTGCCACCGTTGGCCACTGTCAGGGGATTCTGCAGCGTCACGGAATTGAACGTCGGTGACGGATATGTCTGGGCGAAGGCCAGCACCGGCGCGCACGACAGCGCGGCCGCGAGAAGCAGATTTTTCATGTCGGGAATTTTCCGTTTGGGAAGGGTTAGGCTGCGGGAGCCTGAAAGAACGCGATCACGCCGTTATCGAGATAGAAACCCGTTGCGCTCGGCGGGGAAGTCGGCAGGCCAGACGCCCACGTCACCAGCGCGGCGTTCAGCGCCGAAGGGGTAATACTGCCCGATGATTGCGGAACCTGCGCAATAACGTAGGCCGCAATCGCGGATAGCGGGGCCGTGCAGAGCGCCAGCCTCTCATTCTGCGGTTGGCGAATAGACACAAGTTCGCTGCCCGTCAGCGGAAGCTGCGGGGCTCCATAAATTTCTTCCATGATACTCCTAGGAATATTCGTAGATGATTACGATTCCGCCAGCGCCGCTGCCGCCTGTGAGCGCGCCATTGCCGGAGACACTGCATGTGCCGCCACCGCCGGAGCCTGGAGTAATGGCGTTGACTCCGTTGTTATTCTGGGACGTTGCAGCGCCACCGCCGCCCAGAAAGCTAGCGCCGCCCTGGGCACCGAAGCCGAGACCTGCAGCAAGCCCGATGCTGATCCCGCCAGGAGCGCCGTTAGCATTGAAGATGGTGCCCCCAGTCGCTAGGGGGGATGTTCCACCGCCTTCGCCGAACGGCGCCCCCGTTGGTCCGCCATGATTCCCGCCTGCTCCGCCCGGGGCTATGAGGATTGACCCATAACTGCTTTGGCCTCCGTTTCCACCAGCGCCGCCGGTGACAGGAGCGCCGCCCGCCCCGACAGTGATGGTGACAGCCCCCGTGACAGCATAAACGCCACGCCCAGGGGAGCCAGCCGATCCAGGCGCGCCGCACGATACCGTAGTAGACGTAGAGGCCGGAGCGCCCCCACCAGCGCCTCCCCCGCCTATGGCAAGGACATCGGCCATATTGGCGCCGGGCGTCGGCGTGTACGTGAATGTGCCTGGGGTTGCGAAAGTTTTGACGTTCAGGAGGCGGCCGGGCGCAACTTGGAGAAAATTCCCCATCTGTCCGGCCGTTGGCGCGCTATATACAAAATCGCCAACCGCCCACGTAAGCGCCGTCGTCCCTTCCTGCGCACGCAGAACTGTCAGCGTCGCGCCGGAAACCGCCGTCGCATACATGATCTCGAAATTCTGGCGCGTGGCCTGGTCATTCAGGGTGATGGCCATCACGTCGCCGCTTGGGATCGAAGACGGAAGATTGACAGCACTCGACAGCGTAATTGTCGTCGAGGATGCAGTAATTGGCGACGCAAGCGACGTGTTGATGTTGTTATCAAAGAAAAAAATTGTCATTGGATTCCGTGCTCAGGCGATACAGACGACGCCGCCAGTTCCGCCAGTTGTGCCTATATTGTTCCAAAGCTGGCCGCTGCCGACTCCTGGGTTGCTCGTCGGCAGGTTCGCGCCACCGAGCGATAGCAACTGGCCGGCAGAGATTGACGAGAAATAGACTGGAGGCGCAGCGGGATTTGGCGTTGTTGTCCCGGTGACGCAGACGACACCGCCGTTGCTCCATAGCGCCCCCGTTGCCAAGCCGGCATTGCTCGTCGGATAACCGGCCGCAGCCGCGACTTGAAGAACGCCACCATCATTCGACAGATAATTCGCAACGATGAAATTGTACTGAAACGGCAGCGCAAGGATGCCATTCTCGATAGCTTGCTGGAGCGTTGAGAATATCGAACTTGCCGAAGCCGAGATCGTAAACGTATTGCCTGAGATCGTGATAGAAGGCGGATTGTTCAGGACCGGCCAGTCTGCACCATTCACGCCGTTCAGAAACCGATTAATCCTATTTTTCAGCCAAAAAATCGAAAACTGCTGTCCATCGCCACGATACAGGTGCCACGTAAGAACGCGCTTATAGATGTCGTCAGTCGCGACGGCCGCAGTACCGGTTTCTGAGAACAGCATCCCGTTGTACGGAACCGTGTTGTAGGGCGCTGAGTTGTAGCCCGCGATTTTCGTGATGACAGACGACGTCAGAACCGGCCGCGCAATCCCGTAAACGCCCTCGCCTACCCAATCGAGCAACGGGCCAGCTATGGCGGGCGACGTATAGACCCCGAGCGGCGTATTGTTAAACCAGTCGAGATAGCCTTGCGCGATGTTGTTATATGCCGCGAAGAAGGCTTGAATGTTGGGATCGTCGGCGTATTGTTGGTAGCAATAGGCGCCCAGCTGCTTCTGAAGCGGCAGCGTCGAGAATGATTCGCTCACGGGCTCACCCCTGCGTGATAGTGACGCCCGTAGCCGAGCAATAGAAATATCCTTCGCTATCTCCCACGATAATAGACGTGCCCGCGCTCGGCGAAACAACCGTCCCATTAATCGTGACAACAAACTCCAGCGTCGTCAGGTTCACGGTCGGTAGAACTGAAGCTACCGCATTCTGAAACGCCGCGGTCATTTCTAGTTCGTTGATCGGCTGGCCGACGTATATGCTATTGATGTAATTCTGGATCGCAGGAGCGCCGAGTTGCGCCACCGAAGTGCCTGCCGTGAAGTTCGGTAGCGTCGCGTTCCAAGTCACCGCCACCGTCACAACTTGCTGTGGAGGGTTCACATAAACGATGTTGTATGTGTCGGGATTCTGGAACAGAGAAACAGTCACATTGCGCGAAGACGAAACTGTCGATCCCTGAAGCGTCGCAATATCCGGAACCGCCTGGAGGATCGCACCGGCAATCGCATAGGTATTGCCGCCGCCGCAGATGACTTGCCAGCCTCCCGTGACGGAACGAACCGCTACGAGGTTCGGCCGCACACCCGTGATGGCATAGAGGAGCGTCTTTAGGTAATTCGGCGTGCCGGTGGATGCGACAATGCCGGCAGCCATAACCTGCGAGCGATATGCCGGGACCGTCTGTGGGGCCGTGAGCGGAACGCCAGCCTGCGGGTTCGTGACGTTCACGGTATAGCCAGTCGGCACGGAGGTAATGACCTGCGTGACGGTGCCAGCGGGGATTGCGAACGTGCCGTTGTTGGTAGCGACCGCCGTTACCTGTGGCGACGGGCCGCTCTCAGGAATGACGGTGCCATTCTGGACCGTGTATTGGTTCGTACCATCGCTGATAGTGAAGCCGGGCTGGATGACGTAGCCGGCAGATCCCGTGAACTGCACATCGACGCTGGCATTGGAGCCGATGCCCTGCGGAATGCCGAACTGCTGCCCCAGCGCCGCGAGGATAAAAGGACTAGCGCCGAGCGGAGTGACTGAATTGACCGCATCGACACGGGCTTGGTCGATTACCACCAGCGCGCCCGTGCCGGTGCTGGCCAGATCTTCAATCAGCGAGCCCGGCAGATCCGTCGTCAGCGTCGGGTTTAGATCGGTCGCTTCAGAGATTAGCGTGTCATTGAGCGTTGCTGGCGGCGTCGGCGCGGGGCCTGCGCTGGTGAGCGTCAGAGGGATGGATACTGAACCACTCATACGGGCACCGTCTGACTAAGGATTGCACCCGAGTGGGTAACAGCATTTACCGAATAGATCGGCGGATTCGACCCCGGCACACGGGTGATCGCGAGCGAGGCAAAGGCACTGGAGAACTGCATCTGCACCTGTGTCGCGTAATAGTCTGGGAAAACCTGCGTCACGATGGTTTGCTGGGCTGGGATGCCGTAGTTCGCGTAGAAGGGTGACTCCCCAAGGTTGAGTTTCAACACTTGGATAATCGTCGTGAGCATCACCGCATCTGAGTACCCGTTCGCGTCTGTTGTGACCGGCACCCATTGGTAGGAGCCGTCTTCGTTGTAGACCCTGCCCCAAGTCTTTAGGTTTTGGCCGCTTAGTGCTTGGCTCATACTTCGGCCTCGTTAGATTAGGGGGCCACAGGACCGCTTGTGTTTTCTTCTGTGTCGCCGTGGCTATCGGCACCCTGCGTATGGATATGCGTCTCAAACACTACGCCATTGCTCATCGTCGCGCCGGCAGCGCTGAAGGTGAATGTTTTCCCTCCAGCTTTGATCACCACCGAAGTGGGGGCGGTGACGGTTACTTGGCCCGTCTCTTTGTTCGCGGTAACAACGACCGTCTGCGCCGTATCCGAAAGAACCGCGCCCGCTGGCCCATTGATCCATGCCTTGTTCGGATCGGGCGAGGCGCCGAATGCCGTTGAAGCAATCGGCGTGAACATGAGCGCCGTCAGATTCCCATTGCCTTGCGTGAGCTGCGCAATGCCCCTTGTGAGCCCGCTGACGGCGCTAAGGTTTGCGTCCGCCGGTTCCGTCACGCCATAGTCGCCAACCTGCGTTGGAGCCCGCAGCCACTGACTTTCATTCTTCGGGATCGTCACGCTCGGGAGCGTCACGCCTGCGGCTTGAACCTCAAACGCAACCGTCACGAACGAACCATTGACCGCTGTAACTCGGCACGGTAGCGCACGTCCCGTGCTCTGGATCGCTTCGGCGGCTCGCTTGGTTGCGAGCTTGTTTTGGCTGCTCTGGAGCCAGACTTTTCCGAAATTGTCACTCATGAGGCGGCGGCCGATGCTGTGTAGAGTGAAGCGGGCGAGACAATTAGGGTCGTGGTCCAGTCGGTATCGGCGCGAGGGCTACGGAAGTTACCCGTGTGTCGCATGGCGACAATCACCCATTGCCCTTGAAACGACGACTGCATTTTCGCCATCCCAAACGTGCTAGCGCTTGTGGTGGTCGCAAATCCAGGAAGGCTCTGAATTCCGGGCGGAAAGGTGATCGTTTGTCCCGTTTGCAGATCTCCCCGCATAACAAGAGGGACCACGCATTGGTTATTGGCTATCCATGTCGGCTGGCCGACCAGATCCGTGAACACGAGCTGCGTATTCGTCGGCGGGGCCGAGCCGTCGAACACCCAGAGAACACCTTTGTTCCAATGGATCGTGATGCCCGGGTAGTCGTCCGATATGATCTGCCCTTCAGTTAGCCCCCGAATGAATCCGGCGAACTCTCGCAAGGTTCCGTAATGTCCCGCCTGGACGGTCGTGGTGATCGCATCCGGCCGCACGTTCACTACGATCTTTACGCCGGGAAAGTTCTGGGCGAGCACGCTCTGAATGGCCGTGCCAAGATACGTCCCAGCCGGCCAGTTAAAACTGAAATTTCCGGTCGCAACCGGACCCCCGGTAACGATAAGGTCTAGGGATAGTTCTGTTCCCCGCCAGTTGCCGAATGCCTGGTTAATTGTGCCGCTCAGAAGCACGCCCGCTTGCTTCGGGTTGGCCAACGGAAGACCGACCCCCATGCCGCCCTTAAGGACGATCTGCATCCCCGATAGTGAATACGCTTGGGTTAGTAGTGTGGGAGGCAGGCCCTCGATCGTAACGGTGCTGCCGCCCGTGCTCGATCCCCAATATGCGCTGGCGTCGGTGCCTTGGGTGGCGACCATGGCGTCAAAAATGATATTCAGCGCACCGGGATCTGGCTTGTAGATCGGGCTTCCATTGTTGGGCGTCGAGGCGACATTCGACACAGCGGTGTTGCTGGCCGATGTATAGCCGACCGGAGTTTGGTTATCTTGGTTTAGCTGGCCCTGGGTATAGACTGGAATATTTTGTGCCGGAGTTTTCCCGGCCTGGGGATGGCTAGTATAGTGAAGGACCGGTGGGCTCGTGGTCGTAGCGCCAGCCTGAAAGACCGCCAGATCGTAAAATCTCATTCAGGGCACCGTTTCAAAGTTCCCACTGGACGTGCGGTAAAGCAGCGTGGAGGACGTCAGGATTCCCCAGGCCAGATAGATTGGGGCATTATCTGGAGAGCCCACGAGCGCAGCAGTAATGACCACGTTTCCGCTCTGATCTGTCAGTTGGTAATACCAACCAGATTGTCCGCTCGTTCCGCCCCGGTACGAGTTCCAGAAGCACGACAACGTGTACGATGTGCCATCTAGCGTGACCTGAGTTGAGAATGGCGGCGCCGATATCTGTGACGGCGTAAAGGGAATGTACGTCGTCATAGGACTGTCCCCGACAGGAACTGTGTCAACGACGACGCATAGCCTGCCACGGAACCTAAGGCGCCCCCGACAGCGGACGTCGCAGTTGACGTCGCACTAGACCACGACAGCCCCCCGGAAGTTTGAGAGCCGTTCGTGACCGCTTGCATCGTAGTTCCGAGCGCCGCCGCGGCTGCCGCCTGAGTAACAAGCGGCTGGATGAAGTCGAGGCGCCATTCAATCTGCAACTGACGGCTTTCGGGCGGCGTTACGTCCGTCATCCCGGTCATCAGGCAGTTGTTATAGATCATGGCCGGTGTGGCGATGCAGTACCGACCGCCAAGCACATTGTGCTGCTGAAGAGACGATTGCAGAGCCGAAAAAAGCGCAAGCTTGGTCAGATATCCGGCCGTCTGATTGACCGGAGCAATCATCAGAAGCGAAATGTTCAGAGGCTGCTGAATGATCGCATTCGCCGCGACAAATTGGTTCGCGAACGGGTACATGCCGATGGCATTGTTGATAACGGTGCCGCCAGGGATCGGAATGTACTGTGCGTAAAAGTCGTTGACCGAGAGGCTTTCCGACGTGACCGCAGAGAGGGCTAGAGAGGCAAGCTGCCCGGTTAGACCAATGATCGGCAGCATCCCGCCGGGGACAGCCGTGGCAATACCGCCTTGCAGGATGATCGGGCTGACCTGGAATGCCAGCGTATAGATCGTCTGCGCGGCGGTTCCGACGCCACTTGCAATCGTGTTGAGGACACCGCTCATCCCCACCCCGCCGCCACTGAGGACATTTCGACTCTAGACTGTGTTGAGTTTGTGACGCTCAGCGACACCTTGACCGGCTTGGCTTGCTGCTTCGCAATTGCTTTCAGCGTTTTGTGGACATCGCTGCTTGCATGCGGGTTCGGGCCAACGGCATAATAAGCCGCCGCGCGCGCCCCTCGCTCTTGTTGCTGGAACCAGTTGTCGCCGGATCTTTCCCACTCGTTGTCGGCCGTTACGCCGGCACCCCACGCAGTTTTGGCGCCATTGATCTTGGCAGCCGCCGCCTGCTCAGTATGGTGCATTTCCCATATCGAAGCCTTAACCTGATCGGCGGCGCTGGCCTTCCACACGTCAATGCCTGTCGCCTTCAGGATGGCAGCGCGCCGAGACGCGTTCCATTGGAACAGCCCCTTGTATTCCTGCCCCTTGTAATAATTCGTCGCGTTGGGGTTGAAGCTGCTCTCCGATCTGGCCTGTGATGCCATCGCAGCGGCAAACTTTTTCGAGTATCCGTCCTTCTCGTATTGCCCCATTATGGCATCAATCGAGTTCATTTCGTTCGGCTTCAGCGCGTGAACGATGGCCGAAATATCTCCACCTTTTGCGGCGACAGAAAGCGCCGGCTGTATGCCGGAAGACGTGGCACCACTATCCGCGCCGGATGCCGCGCTAGCAGCCGCGCTTGGTTTTCCTGTCAGGGCTGATAGCATCTGCCCAAACGCGCGCACGTCTACAGAAGCGCCGCCTACGGCATTGCCAAAATCGGTAACAAGCGGATTTGCCAAACTCAGCGCCGTGTCGAATGTGGCACCGGCCTTGTTCATATTAGCTTGCCAGTCGGCCAGCATCTGGTTGTCTTTGGAGATCGTATCTCCGCTGACGTTCTGGGCGTTGTTCAGCGCCCCATTCGACATTTTGTTGAAGGCCTTGACCAGATCGGATCTCTTCTGGTTCATCAGCGAGATTTCTTGTGTCGAGCTGATTCCCAGAAGTTGCCGCTCGTACATAGCGGTCGGGGTGTTCAGATTATGGCTGGCTCGTAGATCGTCGGCGCCAGTCAGCAAAATCTGCTTGAGCTGCTGCTGCTTGCTCATGCCTGGGCTGACGCCGAACAGACCAAGCATTCCCTGGCTCTGCGGGCTAAAGTTGGCTATCGCCAAATTCTGTAGCGCCGCTCCGGGGTTGTCCATGAATGGCGAAAGCTGTGCGGTCGCGTTCTGATACGCCCCGTATCCCATGTTGGCGCCGAATGCAGACTGAGCGGTCTGGGAGACATTCCGGCCGGCACCAAGAACGACTTGGCCCGCTTTATACGCCGCCGCAGTGGCAGCCATGCCGGCCAAAGCCGTAATCATCCCGGCTGGGCCACCGGCAAGAGTTGCGATTCCCTCGATTCCAGCCCCGCCAAGCAGGAGCTTGAAAATGCCACTGCTGCTTTTAGCTTTGTCGGCATTCTTGAACATCGCCAACATCGAAGCGTCGGTACGCTTGATTTGTTCAGCAAGCTTTGCGAGAGCGTTAGTGCCTCTTTTGGCGCGGTTCTCCAAATCGTCCTTTGGGTTTTCCCCGCCGCCGCTGCCCCCGCTTCCAGGACGCTTCGCGCCCGGGTTCATGGTGTGGCTGAGTTTTTGCCCCGCCTTCCCCGCCTTATCAAGAGCTTCCTCTAGCTTCTTGACCGCTTCTGGCTGATGCTCAAGGGTTTCGTTGTATTTATTGAAGATCTCAACGAAGGCTTTGAACGAGTCTGCAGCGACATCGATCTGAATTATTGATTTTGTCGCCACGAATTATCCCCTATTCCCAAGCACACCCTTAAACGTCTCTATGATGTGCCTGTCGCGATAAGCGCGTGGCGTGCGGTATTGGATGTCCAGCTTTTCCGCGATACCCGCGAAGCCCTCAGCAGAAGCGTGGGCTAGGATGGATGCGACGATACCGCCTTGGAGTGTGCTGTAGCTGCGGCCTGCATCGACCCCGACAAGGAAGCGGCGAAGTCCATAAGCGTCGAGGATGTAATCGACGCTCCAAGAACCCCAGCTAAGCCCTCCGCCATCCTCTTGCGGTCGGCCTTTTTCGCCATGGACCAGCTCGCAATAAAAAAAGCGAGGCCGGATTCGGCTTCACTCCAATCTTCTTGGTCAATGATGCCGCGCTGAACTGCGATATCGACCGGCATGTTCTCCCAGCCGTTCGCGCCAGGCGCCAGGACCATCGTGAGGCGGCGCAGATCAGACAGCAACGCACCAACCCCGCTGTCTCCGTCCATGCCATTCTCGGCGGCGTATTTCTTGCCCTCGTCACGCATCTTGAGCGCTGCAATGCGTGGGCCAACATCCGCGGCGAACGTCGCGCCCTTGGCAAAGATCGCGGCCTTGGTCTGAGCGAGCACCCAATAATTTGCGTCGAGGACTTCTTTGGAGACGGGCGTGTGGTAGGCATAAATGGTCGGTTCCCCATTATCGTCGCGGCGAAGCGGGATAACGAGGTTTAGGGCGTCGTTGATTTGCATGGATTACGCCCACAGGCTCGCATTGGGGTAGTAAAGCCCGGTGAGCGTTAGCTGCGTGACTGGCGTGTTTCCGTCATACGCGCCGGGATCAAGCCCAAGGATCGAGACGTTATTCAGCGTGATCGCGGGGAAAGTCACCGTGTCAGAATATGCGGTGGCCGAGCCGATGATGCTGTTGCTCGCCACCTGTGCAAGCCATGCCGCAGCGAGGCTCTGCGTGCGAAGAATGCCGACAGAGATTGTCGCTTTGACGTAGGGTTCAGGGCTGTTGACGATGCCCGTCGCAGTGTCGATCTGCGTGGTGAACGGATCTGAGAAGCTGAGCGTCGCGAAGGACTTGCCCATGTTGTATGACGCGATGTTCAGCGCGGGATAGGAGCCAAACGTAATCTGCGTAAGGAGCCGGTTAAGGGTCCCCTGAGAAATAATCGGGTTCGCCATTTACTCGCTCCCTACGCGAAGCTTGTCGCGTCTAGGTTGAATGTAATAGACAAGAAACCAAGCTGCGGAGTTGCCGTGCAGGAGAGTCCGCCATAGAGCCCGGCTTTATAGTTCGCGGGGTTCGCGGCGGTGTAGCTGGCAAAGGATTGCGCAGTGACGGTGGCGTTCAGCAGCAGCCCGAACGAAATCCCGGCCGTGCATTGGTCCTGCGCGACCGCCAAAAGCGTGTTGATGCCGTTCTGGTTATAATAGAGCGGCGGGTTGCTGTTGGAGCCGTTGAGGACGGCGTTAGCAAGCATCAGCTTGATCTGGATCTGCAGCCAGTCGATGGCGTACCAGAACATGCCCTGATTGCCGTCCATCGTCGTGCCCTTGAACAGGTACGCGTTGGTCGGGAGACCGCCTTCAGCGCCGGTTAGAATCAGGTTGCCGTATGCCGACAGAACCGCGTTAATCGATACGTTGTTCGTGGTCGTCTGCGCCCATGGCGTGACACCGTAAGCGGCGCGGTAGCCCATCGGCGGGACTGGTGCCGCAGCGCTCGGAGTGTTCGCCAACCAATTGTAGAACAGCACCGAAGCCTGATGCTCCGTGCTGGCCTGCGTCGGGCTCGGCACGGTCGCGAAGACCGCCTTGTTCGTATAGCTGCTGATATTCGCCGCGGTCGTCGTGACGAAGAAGTACGTCTTCCCGGTCGGGCTGCTGTAGTTGTTGGCGAGCGTATTCAGATCAGCGGCCGAGGAGAAATCCCACGCAGCCGGCACGAGGTACGCATAGAACACCTGCGGCGCGCTGTTTCCTGTGATCCAGGTCTGCAGCGCCGTGATCGCCCCGGTTGCCGTCGATTGCGGGCCGAGCTCCAGAACGTACATGCCAACGCTGTTGCCCTGCGCAAAGAACGTGGTCGCGGCGTTGCTCAGGAAGCCAGCGTTGCCCGGGAGGTAGGCGCCAGGGGTCGTCTCGGTGCCGGGGTTTGTCGCGAGAGCGTACGTGAACGTATCGGTGCCGGTCACTGTTGCCGTGAAGGTGCCGTTGTACGCAGCAGGGACAGCGCCAGAAATCGTAGCGGTGAAGACCTGGCCGGTCGCGAACGATAGCGCGCTTGATGCGGTGGCGGTGACAACACCACCAGCCCAAGAAAGGCTCGTGAGCCCAACCGGAGCCGCAAGGATCGCCTGCACGGCTGCTAGAGAGCCGCAATATTGGAATGTATCCGGTGCCAGCGTCGTGCCGCCAGTCGAAACGGCAGCGCCGCTCTGCTGGAGCTGCGACGGCTCGGGCGCCTCGGTGACGGTGACATTTACCGTCACGATTGTTGGGGTAATCGTCGTCGCCATCTAGGGAGTTCTCCGGGGATGTCTAAGAATTCCCATTTCTGGGCATTTGAAGCGCCTCATGATTGGGCCGCTTCCCATTTATTACTCTTCCGCAAGTTCTCTTTTGCGGTTAGGTATTGCAGATTCCAGGGAACATGCAGGCCGCAGACACCATCTCCTCGTAGAGGTATGATGTGATCGACGTGCATTCCTGGAGGGCATTCCAGATAAATTTTTTGAAGCTCTTTTTTGCAAAACTTCGAAATCGGCTGTTTAAGACGGGTACGTCGAGCGTTTTGTCTTGCCTTGTAGGAGTTGGGATTTCTCTCCCTCTTCCTGCGGTCCAGTTCTCTTGCCCGATCCGGATTGTTTTCACGCCAATCGCGTTGGTATTTGAGGCATTTCTCTGGATTCGCTCTGTTCCAGGAATAAATCAGCTCTTTTTGTCTATCGGGATTTTGCTTCCTCCAGGAGCGGTACAGCGCTTTAGCGCGCTCTGGATTTTCCTCTGCCCAAACTTTCTTGCAGTCTATGCAACGGTTCGATTTCGTTAGACGCTCTGATAGATGGCCCCGCTTACACGGCTCTCCCGTGAAGTAGCGCTTAAGCCCAGCTTCCTTGGCCTGGCTTCGACTGATGATAGGAAGCATTCCAACTCTTCAGGGCGTGAGTTTTAGAAAATAAAAAAGGCCGCCGAAGCGACCTTTGTGGAAACCGAAATTAAAGCGTCGTTTAGACGTTAAACCCGACGACCTTCATGGTGCCGGCGGTGCCGGACATGCCGATGTAGAGCCCCGTCACGAAGCGCGTCGGCGGAATGGAGATGGGGCCATCGGCAGTGACAGTAAGCGTGTAAAGCTCGTTGCCGCTCGTGCTGGTGCCGTCATACAGAGTGATGGCCCACGTCGTGCCCGGGGTGAGAATGCTAAGCCCAGTCAACACGCCGGGGCCAGTAGAAACCTGACCGGCGGTTGCAATTGTGGTCGTCGCGAGTTGCGAGCCAACTGGGAGATTGAGGGGATTTTGGCCGAATGCCATGTCGATGGTTCCTTTGAGTTAAGCGTAACAGACAGAGATCGTCGCGCCGGTCGGAACCGCCGAGATCGTGATGCCAGCGAGACAGACAAACCAATTCGCGTTGATGATCGGCTGTGTCAGCGAGCCATATGCGATGGAGACAATCTGATTTGCCGCTGCGGCAGCGATTGTGGTCGTGCAATCGTTGATCGTCAGTGCGCCGGCTGTAGGAGTGCCGGATACCGTGATCGTGACAAGATTGCCGGGCGCAGCCTTGATTACCGTAGGCGCGGTGATATTCAGGACGGTTTTTACGCCGCCCTGCGTCATGGAATATCCGGCCATTTCGGCTCCTAATTCGAGAAATTGAATGTCTCAGCGACAGACGTAATCAACCGCACGGCAAGATCGCTCACAGCGCTCTGGTAATAGCTGACCGTCATGTCGAGAGTTTTTTTCTGGGCGATCACGCCAATTTCGCGCTGCGTCAGCTTGGCGTCGCGCAACACAGGATCGTCTCTACAGACCCCGAATGCGTCAGTCGTGAGAGAATAATTTAACAGGTAATCGCGATAGGCCAGGGCCTGCTGGTTGTTGAAACCGTACAGCGTCAACCGCACGCGATCGACCATGAGTTGGTCAGACGTCGGATAGCTGAAGCCCGGCTGCCCCGGTATGGGATTCGGAGGATCGGATGGGTTCGGCCCGATACCATAAAAAGGCAGCGGCGCAAGCGCGCTCGTGTCTTCTTCGCCAATGTGCGCAACAATGTACGGGGGCTCGATGTTGTTCGGCACCAAGAAGGACGGATACACGGTGCCAAACTGTGTCTGGCTCAACCAAATCGGCAAGCTATTGCTAACGATCGGATCGGCCGGCAAATCGGACGCGCTGTTGATGATCTGGCTCATCATCGTCGGCAAGATTGCTATGCCGCGATAATGATAGACGTCCGCTTGTTTGTAGAAATTGCCGCGCCCGGAGAAGGCGAACATTATCGGAAACGGCGTTTGGTCGTTCTGCAGAGGAGGGCCTACGGCTGCGCTTCCAAGCGACCCGATCCATACCTGATTGGGGGCAATCACGTTAAATTCTTGCACCTCCTGTTCGGCGGTGAATATCACGTGATTGACGGCCTGCGTCTCGGTCTCGTTCTGCTGCTCTTCGACAGCATAATGCAAAGAGCCGTCAACGCATATCGAGGAGCCTGCGGCCACCCAAAACACGTAGCCATCGGCCGGCAGGACTGTCTTGGTGTAAAGCTGGAATGTAATCTGTTGGCCGCGGTCGATGGACTCGAGGCCTTGGCGAAAAGCCGATTCTAGGGCGCTCTGGGAGCCGGAAATTTCGGAGACAGAGACCATTGGTAGTTACCCCATCTTGCCGCTGATCCAAGAACGCATTGAGGCGGAATATAAGCCCGTGTCCACAAACGCCGCTCTTGCCTCATTGTTCTTGTTGAACCCCGACTTTTTTCGGTGATTCACGCCAATCTGAGCCGCTGCAATCTGCTGTGTCAGCGGCAAGACTGCGGAAATTTCGTCCGCATCTAGGAAGGCGCGGAACTCGACCTCAATCTTCCCCATCGCTGTGTCAAATGGGTCTCGATTTGAACGATGGCCTGCGACAATGTCGTCTATTTGATCTTGGACGGCTTCAGCAAGCCACTGGTCTATCTTCTCTTTGCGAGATTCGTAGAAAATCTCCATCACGTGGTATTGGGCTTCCAAAATTTCTGCGACAGCACCCGTTGTCGTATTGGACGCTTTGCCACTCTTGCGCTTGTATTTTCCACTAGCGTCCGAATAAGCCATGTCCAAGACGCCGAGATTCAACTTCACGTCAAACCCCAAATCGAAGGGCCGGCATCTTGCGCATATGCAAGGTACTCGCGACCGTACGGAGTGCGATAGAAATTTAAATCTCCGAGCGTCATATTCCGCATCCCCTCACCTATCGCGAAGGAATTTGACGTGCTCTCGTCGCCCGAAGACTGAATTATGCCGATCTCCGGCTCCGCAAGCTTCATACTGCTGCGGGCCTGCGCGAAGAAACTTTGCCCCGGCTGGTCCGGTGTGATCTTGAGCAGGATATGGCCGCCGCAATTATACACTGCGAGGACATATTCGATCGGCGTCACGGTCGGAAAAAACGCTACCAGCGCTATCGCCTGATTGAACGCATATTCAAGCCACACAGAACCCGCTGGAAGCGCCGCCATAGGCACGCCCATCGATCCGTAGACCCAACTCGAAAAGTCGGTCAGGTTCGGGGCGTTTGGATTTGTCCACGAACCCGACATAGCGTTAGACCGGCAGGGCCACGTCTTTGCGGCCCTCGGGGTCAACGGTCAGATCAAAGTGAACCTCATTTCCCGTCGCGCGTGAGCGCGGGTCGATCTGCTGTTCGACTTCGACACGGGTCTGCTTCGCGCCAACGCGCCGCGCCTCATTCGGACGACGTACGGCGCGGTCGAAGCCAAGCGCAGCCTTCGTAGCCTCGCGCACCGAACGCTCCTGCTGGGTCTCGACAACCGCCTCGTGGCCCAGCTTGATTTCGTCCTCACTGATCACCGCATCATTGCGATAGGTGATGCCGTGAAACGCGCCCATGTTGCCGTAGACCTCTGCAGCGTCGCGCGCGCCGTAGCGCTCAAGCTGCTGGATCACGAGGACTTTTTGTTCGTTCGACCACTTTTGTCCAATGACCTGTTGCGATCCGCTGAAGATTTTCAGCGTCTGAACAAGGTTGTGGACAGGCTCCCGGTACTGAAATTCAAGGTTGGCCTTGGTGGCGTTCGCGATGGCTAATGTCATGTTTCGCCCATAAAAAAAGACGCCGTAGCGCCCGGGTTAACAGATGATTGAAGGCTTTTAGTCGGCCGGCCGCAGGTTAGTGCGGCATGCTCAGAATGCTGATTCCCTGCGGCCTGATATTCCAGCCGGAGGTAATGCGCTGTTCGTAGACCTTGGTGATCCCGCCGTCGGGGATTGGGGTCGGCATGCTCATCGGCGCCGCCAGGTCGGAGTACATCAAGTTCACAGCCTTAAGCTGCGGCTGGAACTCCGCGCCGAACACGTTGGTGTTCATCGACGGCATCGACGGCGCTTCGATCTCCGGCATGGTCAAGATAACGGCATCCGCGCCGCCCGCGCCCTGGCCGATCAGCGTATCATCATAGTACCACTCGAAGCTGTCGCCGTTCTCGGTCACGACGGTAGCAATCACCTGGCCGGTGGTCGAGGTGCCGGCGCCGGGACGCTGATACGAAGTGACCTGAACGATGCCGGCTTCGGCGAGCTGCAGGAACACGCGCTGCGGCGAAATCGCGATGATTTTGTTGCGGATATTGCCGCCGGATTGCCACATGCGGCTCTTGAGCGTGACGATCTGGTTCAAGAAGAACAGCGCCATCTGCCCATTGTCATAGGTGGAGACGGTGGTATTGCCGTAGCTATCCGGCGGCAGGGTGACGAGCGTGGCGCCGCTGGTGTTCATCAGCCCTTCGCCGTTGGCGGGGTTGAAGCCGTACAGAAGCGCGGTGCGCATCTGCTGGAAGATGCCCTGGAAAGCCGCCAGATCGAGGGCGGACGGCACGGACACGTTCCAGTCGCCGCCGCGGGCAGTATCGTGATGATCCCACTGCGCGCGGGTACGGATCAGGTACGTCGGCGTGTTGTAGTAGGTCACGGCCAGCGAGGCGGACGGCAGGTTGTTGCTCGGGCTCTGCGAGGCGGTCACATCGGAGCGCAGATCGAGCGCGTTAATGTAAACGGCCATATCTTCGGAGCCGATTTTGACGCGCGGCTTGCCGCCAGCGAGAGCCGCGAATGCGCCGGACGCCTGCGCATAGGTGACGATGTATTCAGGCTCAGTAAAGCTCGGCGAGATCTTCGCGGAGGTCGGGAAAATTACGGGCATCTATTTGCTCCTTAAAGCTGGATGAGCGCGGCCGTGCCGGCAGACCAGCTCGCGACGGAGCCGTTCCAGCTAACGATCTTGCTGTTGGTGTTGATGCTCAGCAGCTTGACCCCGGTCAGGGCAAAGTTGCCGGTGGTCGTGAGCGTGATCCGGAAGTTGGTCGTGTCCCAAAACAGAGCCGGCTGAGAGATCGCCTCGTTGGCGCTCTGCAGGGTCGTCAGGAGCGCCGGATCGCACTGCACCGCAACGCGAGCGTTAGTGCCGAAGCGATAGAAGTTCACGCCGTTGCTGACAGAGGCCAGGGGGACAGTATTGCCCGGCGTGATGACCATGTGGGCGGCCTGGTTGAACACGGCGATGCCGGTCGCAGCGCCGGCGCTGGTACCGGGGGCGGCGGTCGCGCGGGCTACGGTCGGGCCAAGCGCTTCGGCGTTAGTACCGAGCAGATTGACGAATTCCGAAACAGGAACGCCGCCCCACATCGGCAGGGTCTCGCTGGTCGCGAGAATGCCGCTGGCCAGCCAGTTCTTGGATGACGGGTCATCCGACGCCAACCCCTGGATATAGCCCTGGGTTTCCTGGAGAAAGGAATTCTGGGGCTGGTTGGTGAGATACGGGTTGAACGAAATGGTCATAGTTTAGATCCCCCTCTGCGGGCGGATAAACTTGCCCACCTGGGCGCCCGTCATGAAATGTTGCATCCAGGCCATCGGATCACCGTGCCACTTGGTGATCTTGCGGCCCGCGTCGTCGTTGTAGTGCTCGGCGAACATCAGTCCGGCGCCGCTGGTCGAATCCTTGCGCGCGGCTTCCACGGCCTCATCAACGATGATCTTCTCGATGGGCTCCAGCATGGCGGTGTCGAGGCTATCGAAGCGGCTATCCTTGAACTGCGCCGAGTGCTTCTTGAAGCGATCGAGATTGCGCTTGCGATAGGCGAGCGGGGATTCCCCAGGCAACGGCGGATCGGCGCGCTCACCGTGCATCGCGGCGACGGAATCGAACTTGCTCTGCGCCTGGGCGAGAGCGTCGCGATCTGCGGCGCTGGTCTGGCGGGTCACTTCGCGCATGGAGGCGGTCAGCGCGGCGAGCTGGGACTTGAGATCGGCGATCTCGGCGTTGGCGCCAGCGGCATCCTTGCGGGCCGCGTCTTCGCGGGCCTTGTTGGCTTTTTCCAAAGCGCGAGCCTCCTCAGCGGTTTCGGCGTCCTTGCGATCCTTGCGGGCGCGGTCAGCGGCAACGGTTTCGTCGCAGCCCTCTTCCATTGCGTCCTTGCGGGCAGCATCCTCGTCGGCGTCGAAGCGCTTCTTCATGTCCTCATCGGACTCACCGTCCTTGCGGGCGCCGAAGCGGTCTTTGCGAGCCGCGTCACGACGGGCGCGATCGGCCTTGGCCCTTTCCTCGGCCTCGGCGGCATCCTTGCGAGCTTTATCGGCGCGCTCTTCTTCGGCCTTCTTCTCTTCGGCGTCTTTGCGCGCAGCGTCATAGGAGTCCATGCGGCCGGAAAGCCCTTTCAAGGCGTCCAGCACAGCATCCAGTTTCGCAGCATCGTCGCGGGCTGCAGCCGCTTTATCGTCTTCGGCCATTTCGTTTTCCTGTGTTAAAGCGGTTGTCAGCACGCCCGTTGGAGGGCCGCCTTTATCCCAGACGCCGAGGTCGCCGGTGCCGTCTTTTCCGACACCGAGAACGGCGATGTGATCCCAGATTGCTGGGTCACCCTCAAAAAGAAGACTGTGCCCGTCTTCAACTTTGAAAGATTTGCTGTTTGAGTCCGGCCCAAAAACGACACCAGGGCTAGTGCTCAACTGCGTTTCGGTCATAAGCTGCGCCGCGTCTGCATCGTAGATGCGACACACGCCGCGCAATTCATCTCCGGAAACATAGGGCAACATGACAGACCCTATGGCTCTCTCGCCGAATTCTTTAGAATTCAGTTTTGAGACTTCTTCTGGGTGCCCCCAAATAACCGGGAGCCCCGCCACCCTCGCGATTGTCTCTTCCGACAACACTATTGACGGATCGCGCCAGACAAATTCTTTAATGCTCGGCCTAAATGCAGCGCCGCTTCCAGAAATCCGAAGGTCGAAAATCCACATCGTCCCGACTTTTTGTGGAGACGGCAAAATACCGTCTCGCACCTGCCGGGCGATTTCCAATTCAGTCGCCATTTCCGCCCCTCTATTTCGGAGCGAGCAGCGAATCCGCACGCTTCATCAGTTGGTCTGTAGCCACCATGACGGCATCCAATTTCGCCGAATGCTCACGGTTCCAAGCTAGCTTCTCAGCAAACACCGCCTGTTCTTCCGGTATCGTCTCGCCAGTCAGCTTCCGCAGGGCCGCCTCACATCCAGGATGCATCGGCAACGGCGGGTCATTAGCAGGAGCCCATGCCCATGCGGTGTTTTCCCAGTTCAACGTCGGGACGAATTCGGCGTTCACATCAGCCAGGAACGTCGTGTAGCTGACGGGCTGTTCATAGTCGGTCGGATCGTCGTTGACCCTATGCGTCCACTGAACCGGGTTGCTGTGCGGGTTAGCGCCTGCTTCTTCTCGGGCTTCGCGTTCGGCGGTTTGTTCGGGCGTTTCGCCCGGCTCGGTTCGGCCGCCGGGGAAGTGCCAGCATCCGGCGAAATCTGAGCCAGGTCCACGCTTGAGATATAAGATCCGCCCCGTCGCCGTGCATTTAAGCATAAGGCCGGCGGCGTGGATCATTGAAAAGTTCCGGGTATTTTGCTAGGGATAATGGGAGCAACGCCCCGGAGATAGCCGAATGAAGATCATTGACCGCGCGCAGTTTTTGCGGCTTCCAGAAGGAACGATCTACGCCAAAGGTAAGAAGTGGCTCTTTGGCAATATCGAAATCAAAGGCGAGACCACCCGAGACGGCAACGATTGGTGGTCGCTAGAGCCATGCTGGGTTGATGCTCACGACAGCGGGCAAGCGTTTGACCGCCTGGAAGAGATGATCTCAACCGGCGCGGAGTATCCGATGCAAAATAGCGAAAGTCGCGACGGGATGAATGAGCCCGACGAACTGTTTATGATCTTCGGGCTGGAAGACCTGAAGGAACTTCGCGGCTATATCGACGCGGCTATTGCGCTTGGCTAAACCGTCGCCCCCGTCACGAACGCATCCCACCGCTTCACCAGCCCGTCGCAAGCCGCAAGGATCGCGTCTAGGCGGTCATGGCGGTACTTATCGGCGGTGCGTTCGGCGATCGCGACAGCTTGGGCTTCCGGCCGTCCAGCGTGGCGCTCGATGGCGATGTTCTCGGACACCGCTTTGGCGCTCGATCCTTGAACCAGAGGCATCCCACCCTCCGTCAATACAACCTATCGTCGTCCCGACTAACCGGGCCGCCGAAAATCCCCCGCCTCAGCTTGGCGAAATGCCCCCACAGCGCGTCAATATCGACCCAGCGCGTGCCGTCTTCACGCGTCACGACTGTAATCCCCGCTTTACGCAGGGCGGCGATCCATAGCTCTTTCGGGTCGATCTCGAAGGAGGGCATTCAGGGCGTTTAGCAGATTTTGGTCGGGAAACAAAGGCTGTTACGCTGCTATCTTGGTCTGTTCTTTAGAAGAATCGTGGTAGTTAACGAGTTTTCTGGCGGCAGAGATCATGTCATTATCGCTCATCTGGCCGCGGAACATGTTGAAGCACTGGAGAATTATCCTAATGTTCCCAGGCTCATACCCCCGAAAGGAATCAATCCGATCAAATGACGGCGAGTTCCACTGAGCACCCTGCTTGCCATTCCTGCGGTACAGGATACCCGACAAAGCACATCGCCCACCAGACTTCTCAATAACCTCTACGATCTGGTCAACTGTAAGATTGACAGTTACTTTTCTTCCGGCCTTCTTTTGGCGGCGGATGCTACGCAAAAACCTTCCCGCCCAAGCCCTGGTAGGATTAGCCTCTGCCCACGCTATATTTTTAGCGTCAACGTGCTCTTTGTTCTCTTGGTAGTATCGTTTGCCGTATCTTTTTGCAGCTTCCGGGTTTCGTGTCTTCGGCTGAGGATTCTCAGCGTATCTCTTTTTCGAGTTTTCAGACGAACACTTGTAACACGTCGAATTTATAACCGCCCGTCGATCCACATGCCCATGCGGGCATGGATTCCCGGTAAAATACCATACCATCCCGCACGCCTTAGCCTCGGAAATTGAAACTAAGCGGCGCTCACCGTGCTTCCACGCTTGATAAAATCTTTCCCTTTTTCCGTCAGCATGCTCTGCGGAAGTCGGCGGATGGACGTTATCCATTGGTAATAACACGTGCAATACGGCAATTGTGCGGGGCGCTCAACTTCATCGGTATAACGGCATCCATCAAGTTTTATTAGGCCTTTTTCAATAGCCCAATTCCCGCGAACCACAAAGATTTTTTCATCAAAATCCTTATGTTCTCTGCGAAAATCGTAAGCCTGACGCCGCCAATGTGAATGCCATACCCCAGCAATCGCGCCGTTATCCAGGGCGACGATCTCCGAAACATTGGAGACCAGTTTCATGCCCTGATCGATCGCGACGCGTCTGCATTCGAAGCGATACTGCGTCAGTTGCTTGCCGACGCGCTTCTTAACCTCAGTCCGCGTCTCGTCACTAACGCCGCTCATCGGGATCGACGTAGCCCAGCCGCTGACCTGAGCGAGCGTCTTGTTCACCGCCTCATGACGGCGCAGACGGATCAAATCCGTAGCCGCCATAATCCGCCGATCCAGCTCAGCCCTCAACTGCGGCCGCACCATCTGGAGCGTATACCGCGGCACACCCGGTACGTACTTATCAACGCCGCCCTTATCCACCAGCCGCCCGAAGATTGCGAACAGCGCCGCTTGCATCTCAGCATCAATGCGCTCTGGCGTGCCAAGTTCGTGTTCCGCAGCCTCGCGCAGCAGGCGTAGCCAATGCTCGATCTGGTCTGGGCTCTCGTAGCCGTTGGTCGAGATGTCCGCGACGGCTTGGGTTAGGATGTCGCGGAAAGTGTAGGTCATGTCCTGCTCGAAAACGGTTCCGGTTCAGGCTCTTTGGTCTCGTCTCCGGCCGTTCCGTCGCTCGCTGCGGGCGGCTGGTATTCGGCGATCGCGTCTTCGTCCAGAATTAGCTGCGATGTGAAAAGCTGTTTCTGCTCGTTCGCCTGATCCGCAGCCCACATCGCGAGAGTGGCTTTGTTCTTCGGGTCGAGAAGCGGAGACATTGTCTCAACCATCGCAATTACGCTCTTGAAGCGTACATCCTGTGTTTTGGCTTTCTCGCTATCCGGCTCGGTCAAAAGATTTGGCCAGGTAGCGGTGAAGCTGTTGCGCCAAGACATGAACGCCGTCAGGTATGGGACCTTCCGATATTCCGGAATTTCCTTCTTTAGCGTCTCATAAAACGCCTCAGACCACGCCCGGCGCATCACGATCTCGTCCAGAAACGAGTAGATCGGCTGCATCTCGATCCTCAACCGATCGATATACTGCGCGATCTGCTTCGCGTCTTCCGTACCCTCAGCCATGCCGCCGACCATCGTCTCCTGCTCAAGGAGCTTAGCCGGCATACCGGCGGCCATGGCAATATTGCTGAGGATGTTCTCGCGAGCCATCCGTGCCGGCCCCTCCAGATTCTGGAGGTTCAGAGATTCGATTGCTTCTTCGGTTCCAATAGATAGAACCTGGCCAGTCACGCCATCCTTCAGCGTCTGACGCTTGAAGCCGAACACCTGCCGCATGCGTTCGTTGACGATGCTGCCGGCCGCCTTTATCTTCGCGATCAGCAGGCCGCTTTTCTGCACGACCAGTTGGTCGGTGATCATCGATTGGATGTAGCTGCGGAGGGGGTAAAGCGCGCGCTGGTAGACGCTGCGCCCTACGAATCCAAACGCCGAATTTGTCCACTGAATGTAAATCGGCTGTTCATTCATCATCACGCAAACGCGCGATGGATGGTAAGTCTGACCCGCAACCGTTACCGTGCCTGGCTTCAGGAAGTCAGGGCTATTCGGATCTTGGTTCAGAACCAAGCTGCCCGCACTGTTCAGCGGGTCAATGACGTTAAAAAACAGATCCGCACCCGCGACCTTTTCGAGGTCAAGTGGGGTGTTGGGGGCCTTGCCACGATCACCGACTGCAAGCGATGCGATGCCGTAGACCCGCGCCAAGGTCATCGTGTTGCGGATGATCGTATCCGCACCACACTTCCCGATAGTGCGCCATTCGCGCTCGAATGCCGGGATTAGACGGCTTTCGGGGCCGCCCGGAACCGTGATCTCGCGAGCCTGGCTCTGGGCAACGTCCAACGGCTTTTCAGCCAGCTTTCCACCCAACGGATGGTGTACGAATATGAGCTTCGCCAATTCGTAAGACGGCTGTGCGCCCGGCACGATGTCCGGGGCCATCAGAATGCCCATAAGGCCCGAGCCGGGCTGCGTCAGGCCGAGGGATGCGAACCCGCTCCCGCCCTCTACGTTATCGACGGAACCCGACATGTTACCTCAGAATTTTGTGGGAAAATGCCGGTGGGAATGTTAGAAATCTGCAGAAGGAGGCGCTGAATGATCAAAACTATGTCGCTGGCCGCCGTGTTGGCGGCTTTTAGCGTTCCGGCCTGGGGAGACGTAACGTGGTGGACCGACAACCCGCTAAATGGCTCTTGCCACATTGCCGACATTCAAGATCTGCCGACCACGCAAGCTCAGGTTGGAGCATTTAGCGACGGCACTGGGATCGGCACGTCAATCAGCACTGATAGCGCAGGCAATGTGATCGATGTTTCCCTCACCCTCGACACGGAGGACGGCGGGACCGTAACCACATTCTACTACCCGACGAAGGTCGGTTGCGAGAGGTCTCCGCATACGAGGCTCGACTTCAGGAAAGCGCACGGGGAGTTTAGGTCTCCGTGGGACCCGAACTAGAAGCCCTCCTGATTCCCGCAGGCTATTGCGAGGGAATACATCGCGCAGTCGGCCAAATCGTCTGCCGCCCCGGGCTTCGCGCCCAACCGGAACCCGCACACCTGCGCGATGAACTGGTTTCGCGTCATGCCCTTGTAGTCGGTCTGCTTCTCGTAAGCATGGCGGCTTATCTTCATAAGCCCTTGATGCCAGTAGCCTGATACCGAAATGGCACGCTCGTCCTTGCCCATCGCCGTCAGCTTTGACGGCAAGGCTTCGGCGGGCCAGCCGCGATTGGCAACGTGCTGCAACAGCACGCTACCGGAAGCCTTGTCCTCGATGAAAGCGCCCATAGAGCCCATCCGCGCTCCGCACTGCTTGGCGAAGCCTTCCAGGCGCTGAAACACTGTCGGAAGCCACGTTTCGAGCATGGCGCCTTGGATTTGGATGATGTCCCAGTCCAGAACTACCAGCCTATGAACCGCGTATCCGTTGTCCACTGCGCAGAAGACGACAGCGGTACCATCGTGCTGCTTGCCATCCTTGACGGCAGTATCGATTACAGCGAACACAGCGTCACACGCGCGCGGATATTCGACTGGCTGCCCATCCACGAGGATATTTTCCTGCGTGAAGAACGCCACACCGTCCCAAGAGACGAACTCGGCATCGTATTCTTGCTGATAGACGAGCGGGTTGGTCTTCCGCTTCTCGTCCGCCAGGAATTCGGGCGTAACGTATGGGCTGTCGCTGCTCGGCGCGTGAAAGTCTTGGAAGCCCTGCTCCGGGTCAATGTGGAGCTTGTAGAAGAAATTCTCCGGGTCTTTACCGTTCGGCGTCGAAAACACCCAGACATCCGCATTAGGCCGCGTCGCCATTGTCGGCTTGATCGACCGCTCCCAAATGTCGAACATCTGGGAGTTTTTACTAAACGCCGCCTCATCAATCATGATGCGGTCGTATTCGCGGCCACGCCCGGCCAACTCGTTGTCATTGAGCGACCAGAAATCAATCACGCCGCCCGTTATGGTGCGGATCGTGCCGTCCGTCTTGCTGGACTGACTCTTGACGGGATGCAGAACGGACAAAAGCTCAGAATATGGCTCCCGCAATTGGCGATGCTCAGGCGCGAAGAGGCCGGTTTTCCCGCCCTTCGTAGAGGTATCCGCCGCCAGCGTAACCATCATTTTGGTCTTGCCCCAGCGACGTCCGCAGCGGATCAGGTTCCGCTTTGTGCGCTGGTTCCAGATCCTTATTTGCCCGGGGTGCAGCGTCGGCAACTCGATGGTTGGCATCAGTCTGGCAACCCGCCAACGATCTTGACCACGTTATCGTCACTATTCGTCTCGTCCTCAGCCCCCTGCGGCGGGCGGCCAATCCCTTGCTCGATGCCGATCCTGAGCGCTTCGACCTGCTTCGGATGCTCATCGTTCAAGGCTATTTCCTCGACCTTATCGATGTAGGCCGGGACCTTGGAGCGCGCATATTTGCGCAACTGTGCGGCCGTTATTTCCTCAGGCTTTGGTTGCCACTCAGGGTGAGCCTCGCGCCACTTGCGCATCTTTTCGCGGACACCGATCGACTTTGCGGCGGCCACTTTGGCAGTCTCACTTGTAAATGGCGCGGCCTTAGGTGAGCCATTTCCCGGCCCCTTGCCGGCGCCTTTTGGGGGCGAGTAAGCCATACCTCACACTCTGCTAATTGCTAAACACCCACCCTAGCCCCACCAACTCTGCGCCCACCGGACCGAAACGACGGCTGGCACGCGCGGAAGAGCGGCGAGGCGGAGTTGTTGGCCTCGATGCGGCTATTTTCCTGAGTACGCTTGATTGCGAACCGCACGGCGTTGGATTGCTCAGCGGTCATTCGTCCGACTTTGATACAGTCCCGCGCATTCCACTCAGCGCGATCATTGATAGAAACCAGCGTCGGCCCTTTGATCGTCGCTAGAGGGATCACGCCCAATGACACGTCCCAGGACTTCAGCGCGCCGCGCGCCGCCCGGGCAGGCAAGACAATCAAAGCGCTGGGTGAGACAGACCACACAACACCTGTTTCCTTTCCGGCCACGACGATATCGCCCGGGGAAACGGTGTCTTCGGTCATTCTAAAACCTATTTAAGGGGATGAGGATCGTGCCGGCTCAGAACCTTGCGCGATATCTTATCTATATTTCTCAATAATGCGGAAATCCAATCACGAATTTGCGGATTTTGCGGATCGCGGCTTTTCGTACCAATCGGCCAGTGCGTTCAAGCTAGTGATCGCCCGCTTCGCAGCCGTCTTGTCGTCGATGCCGAACCGACGCCCCAGCTCGCGGGCGCTAACGCATTCGATCAAGACCATGTGGAGCATGTTGCTGTGTCTCATGCCAAGGCCCTGGATCGCCTCGCGCATGCGCTTGAGGGCATCGAGGCGTGTCTGCGTGTATCCGCCCGGAGAGGACGTGTAGTCGCCCGCAATACCAAGCCCAAGCATCTCGCCGCGCACTCCAGCGACCCCAAGGGCGTAGTCGTCAGCGTATTTTGTGGCCGCTTGGATCAGGCGTGTATCGCCAGTCTCGTCCGAGATGCACCGAATCCTGAACCCATAAATTCCGGCGACGTTGGTTTTGCGCATCTCGATGTTGCTGCGCAGGGCTTGATACGGCGTGATCTCCGCGCCTTTGGGGAGGTTAAGTTTGTCCTGCCATTTGTCGGCCGGCTCGGTGGGTTGGATGTTGTTGGGGTTCACGAGGGTCGTCTTGTTCACGGCATTCATTCGGGGAGTCTCCTGGGGATTTGCGCCTGGGGATGCGCGGGGAGTTAACTGGGGCGGTTAAGTTTTGGTCGATGCTCCGGGCCTCATTCCAACGAACGTCGACCGCATGTGCTCTTGCACCACGGCAAGCGCATGGAGCGCATCGGTGTTCGCGGTATGTAGATGTCCGTCTAGGTACACGTTGAAGCGGACGCTCATGTGTGGATGCGTTGCCCAGGTGTAGGCAACAACGCGGAAAGACCCGCCATCTGCGAGAGTTCCCTTGACTACGGTTTTAACTGGCATCGGGCGTCTCCTCGAGCGCAGCGGTGAGCATGGCTCGGTAGATTGTTTCAGCTTCATCGGCCGCAAACATCGGATTGAACTCAACGGCGCCCGTTTCGTATCCTGCGATTTTCATTGCGTCTGTCGGCTCCCTCATCGCGGTGATGGCGGCGCGGGCAAGCCTGAGAACGGCTTCCTTCGTAATAGGATCATCCTCAGTGCCTTCTGTTGAATCTGCGGGCAGATCGTCAAAATCTGGGTCCGTGTCCAACACAGGGAATTCGCGAGAGTCTTTGGGATCTTGGGCCGGGTATCTTGCGCGCACGTCCATCAACGCCCGCGCCACTCGTTCAATCATGGTCATGGTTGGTCTCCTGCCGGTTGACGGCTGAGCGGAGGCAGCACCCTGTCGACAGACGCCTGAACTTCCTCCAGCGACATCTCCGGATGCGCCATGCCAAACTGGCCTCGGACGAAAGAGCGTTTCTGTTCGTAGACTTCATCTGGCGTCATGACATGATTCGCAGCGCGTTTCGCGAGATCAGCGAGCGCCTCCTTGGGTTCAGGGGGCGCCGGATACATCCTCCCCCTCACCGCCCCCACGCGCTCCATATGCTCGATCTCCGCAATCGCCAGGCGGAGGGTGGTGCGGTGGTATTCGTCGGGGATGGCAGCGACTGCCGCGCGGAGGCGGGATAGGAGGGTGGTGGTGTGGGTCATGGTGCGAGCTTCCCTTCAACCACCCAATCTGGTTTTCCTTGGAATTCACCTTCTCCATACGCATTTAAGCAGTCAGCATTGTCGCAGGCTGTCCACCAATCCCATTCAGACGCCTCAGGGCGCTGAACGACGACGCTCTGATTCGCGTTGTATGTGCTCACCGGCGATCCGCACGCTCTGCAGAATTGGTTGGTACAACACTCCGTGTGGCGGTCCTCCGCCGCAAGCACGATGAGGGGGTTTTGGTTCATCATCTCTCTCCGTTTTGTGGGACAGTCCGTTGACCGGCCGCCGTCATCGCTGGCGAACCAAGCGTTTGCGCGGCGGGGTGGCGGATGGCGGGCGGAGAATGCGTCCGCCGTGCGGTGTGGGTCATGGCAGCCTCAGCGCGACACTACAGACCGCCAAAACCGTGGCTACGATATTTAGCCAGACGACAAGTTCCGGACCCCCTGTCGCAGCGTCATGAACAGCAAAAACCGGAAATGCCACGCATGCCAACAGATCCCAATAACCCCGCTTCCAGCGCATCATTTTCCGCCCTCCCACGTGACCGTAAGCTCGCGTGCCGGCGTGATCGTGAGGCCAACGAGAGAGGCCAGAGCCTCCAACTCATCGATCCGGTCGCAATATTGAGCATATGCGAATGTTCCCGCGTCGTGTTCCGATTTACTTTCTGCGTGCATCCGTAAACGCATCGCAACGCCTTCGGACATCCTCTCAATCGCCGCCTCCGCGCGTTCGGCGCGGGAATTGGCGTCACGCACCTGCCGCGTGAGATCGGCAATCACGCATTCGTAGGTTTCGTTGTGCTTGTTCTGCGGCTGGACGTGCCCGGCCCGACCGGCGATTGCGATCTGGCCGATCAGCTCTGACGGCTCGGTCCCCACTTTTGACAAAGCCAATTCGACTTCCGCCTGAGCCGCTCTACGCTGCCAATGGGTGATGTCTCTCCCGATTTTCTCGCGAGCGCATAGTGCCGCAGCGAGCCATCCTTCGTCCTCGCTTCTAGCGCTCGCCCATGCGTCATGAAGTAGACCTGCAAAGTACTCATCCGTCATCCCGCCAGCGCTTTCCGCCGGGGGCTCGGGAGTGGGGGGCGAGCGGCGCTCCAGAGCAATCCCATCTTTTAGCCCCGCATCGTAGCCGGCCATAAATCGCTGGTGCCCTTTGTCATCCAAAGGACTTTCCGCCAACTCATCATCGACGGCACCCGGAAGAAGATCGCGCGGGAACCGGTGCGAGCCAAGCAGCCCGTCGATGGCATGTGTGCCATCCAGCTTGCACTCTAGTTCGGCTCCGTCTTCGTACTGCGCAACGATCCGATCTCCAACCGAGATAATCCGCGCTATCCCGCACGCCCGCGTCCGATACCGCTTCCCGACCTGAAACGGCTCGGGGGTGGGGGATATGGCATCGATCCGCGCCTTGTCGAAGGTAGCCAGGATATCGTCACGATCCATGCCGATGTGCGCACTCGCATCGCCTGTCCACGAGACAACGCCATCTTTCTCCGCGTATGGAGCTGGGCCATTCCCCAAGAGATTCGCCACATACGCCCCTACGCAATCGCGCGTATTCGGTTCGTCGGCACGAGATAGCGTCATGACCAATTCGGGATTCGTGCCAGACTTGATGCCTCTTACGAATTCCATGAACTTCTGGTCAGAGCTGGTCAGCACAACCTCGCTGACGGACGTAGGGGCTCCAATAACCGGCGGCGCAACCAGAGTGACTTTCAAGCTGAGCGGGACGTCGAACTGCGTCTCTTCCAGCCAGTGGGCCAGGAAAAAGCTCTGCCTCACGCCATTTCCGCCACCAGTGGCGCCGGCTCCCCGTGCTACGGCATCGCGCGGCGCGGCGGGGGCGAAATCGCGCGTATTCGCCTGTGCTCGCTCACCCTCTTCGGGCAGCCCCTTCGGGCCGAGAATCCCGCGAACGTCATCAGGGCTGAGCAGTTCGGCATCGGCCTGTTTGCTCGCCGCAGCCTCGAACACAGCGGCGGCGGCGCGAGTGGAATTGCGGATTCCGTCTCGGTATTGATTGTCGATGCAGTCGGATTTGTACTGCGCATCGCGGATCGTCTCGTCGGTGAACTTGATCATTTTGGCTCCTGGGTTACGAGCGAAAACCCAGATCGGCGCGGCTTACCGTCTGTGTGAATGCGCTTCATTTGGATGTAATGGACGCGGCCTGTTGGCCCGACACATTCGACCAGCGTGGGTAAAGTCCCGCATGAGCGAATGCCCGTCACATGCATCCTTCGACCATGCATTCGCGGATCGTTGTTCTGGATCGTGTCGCCAGGGCTTAGGTCAGTCATGGTTGGTCTCCTTGTGTTGTTCCGGCCGCTCACAGCAGCCCTGGGTAAAGCTTGTTCACCGTTGCCCTCATGGAGGCGCGTAGGCGCAGGCGGTGTTTCTCGATTTTCGTCACGCGTTGGTTGGGGAAAACGCCCAGCCAACGCCGCTTCCAGCACCCGACGCGCCGGCAGATATCGCCGCTCGAGCAAATCACTGCCCGGTAACCGGCGCGCCGGGTCGCTGTTGTGCTCGTTGTCGGCGAGCTTGATGCGGATCGCCCAAAGGTCGCCGTCTGCAGCTAAGCGGGCGATATACTCGGCGTAGGGCATGCCAGACGGCCGGGTGAGTTGTTGGACCAGGGCGATGGCCTCAGACGACACGCCAACAGCCCGCAGGCTTTCAGGCGTTGCCACAGTGTCTTCCAGTGAGTCGTGCAACCAAGCCGCCTCAACAGCACGCTCAGGGGCGTCCGGCCAGCGACGCAGGAGGATACCGACGACTGCCCTAAGGTGCTGGATGTACGGCGCCCCGGCTTTGTCCTCTTGGCCGTCATGCAGCGCTGTGGCGATGCCTCTGGCGTCAATCATTTCTCACCACCCTCTAAAGCGCGATAGGAAGCCCGCTGACGGGGATGTGGCTCGCCCCGCTCCGTTGGGGCGGGAAATGCGCTGGACCGCCCCAGGCGCTCAGATATGGCGGCTGTTGAGACACGCGTGGTCACGATGACACCGTGGTGATGGATTGGTGGCAAAAATCCCCGAAGTGTTTGCGAGCAGCTTTGGCATACGCTTCGCCAGCAAGCTGCGGATCCTTAAAACACCCGACGAATGTACGCTTCCCGTTAACCCATATCCACGCTTCATAAAGCTTGGTTCTCGGGTGCTGCCTTACCCCTCTAATCCCAAGCTTGTTGTTCGCTTGAGCCGGTCTATTCTGCACGTTCTGTCGGTTCGTAGCTTCACGCAGATTGGCGATGCGGTTGTCATTCTTCACGCCGTTGATGTGGTCGATCTGGTCCGCCGGCCACTCGCCTTTTTCGTACAACCACGCCAAGCGGTGAGCCCTACAGGTCCTTCCAAGCACAGTCAGAACCAAATAGCCTTTTTTGTTGAGGGTCCCGCGTACCCTTCCCTCGTGATCCGTGAACAGTCCGGTCTCGCGGTCATAATTAAGTTTCGACCTAAGATCGTCGGCGGTGAAGTGATGGGTCTTAATCATCGCTCTTTCTCGATTGAAATGAGGGCTGGATACGCGCGCGGGGGAAAGGCGATTGGGTGGGAGGATGGATGGCACCGTAAAGGCGATACTTTCCACCTAACCACCTAGAGGTGGTTTTCCTAAACTTCCGTATTGGCGAATATGGGACATCTACATATACACCATACAGGTGGTAATGGTGGTAAGGGTGGTTAGAGTTGGCTTTTTCGTTGGCCTTCCCACCTCTTTCCACCATGGACGTTATTACCACATTTAGGACCGGGTTCAGACCAATTTCTATTACCACCCTATTCATGGCCTTCTCCCCGCACCCAAACTTTGGCGGCCTTGGTTCCCTTCCAGATCGTCGTTCTTTTCCATCCCTGCTTCTTCAAAACCGATGAAGCCCGCATCTGTTCGCGCTTTCCCTGACGCTCGGTCGGGATGAACAATGCGTATTCCAAAATTTCGCCTGTGGTGATTTCCGCCCTTCCCGCAGTGAAGGTGGATATCTTGTCGTCCCACACGTCTTCTTGCTGACGTTCCTCTTGGGCTTTGGCAGCCTGGATCAACGAATCATGTTCCCTAATCCAATGCGCTTGACCCTCGGATTCGCATTGCGCGGCTTCCGCCCATAACTGTTCGCGGTTCTCCTGTAGCCACTCCAGTTCCACGAACTGGCACCTCACTGGCCAGAACCGTCTGTTGCCCGTAGCATCACGCAGATAGTCCGTGTCGTTGGTCGTGCCGATCATCACGGATTGCCGCGGATAGGACAGGAACGTCCGGCCGTATGGCGCGCGGAACCGGTCCACGGAGCGCGACAAGAATGCCTTGATCACCTCGACCTCTGCGCGGATCAATTGTTCGATCTCAGCGAATTCGACGCACCACGCGCCCTGCAGTCCGAGAGCTGCATCCTTCCCTTCAAGGTCGGATGGCAATGAGTCTGTGAAGAACTCCTCACCAAACAGCGTCTTAACGGCAGTTGATTTGCCGATCCCCTGCCCGCCTTCTAGCACCGGCATATGGTCGAATTTCACGCCTGGCTGGCGCACGCGGCGGACCGCGGCGATCAGGAAGCACGCAGCCACGTCACGGACATAGTAGGTATCCTCGGCGCCGAACGTCTTTCTCAGCCAATCATTGAGGCGCGGCTTTCCGTCCCACTTAAGACCGTCAAGCCAATCCTTGATTGGGTGGAAACGGCGCATGGAGCATACCGAAACCATGGCATCTTCCACGTCACCCTTCTTTGCGGTGCCTGCCCATATGCGTTGGATGTATGACTGCACATGCGAAACATCGGCTGGCCCCCATGCGCGTGGGTATGGGCCCGGCATAGGATTGGCGCCGTCGATCGGCGCGGGAGCGGGGTGGTGGATAACGTCGAGGCATTGAAAGTCATCATGGCCGCACATGCCGGACAGTTCCGGGTCGTGCGCAATGATAAGCGTTAGATTCGATATATTGGACAGCACGGCGCCTTTGTCCGAAACCGCGAGCATTTTTCGCAGATCAGACAGTCGGCGCTGGTCGTCCAAATTGATGATAGCCGAGCTATCAGGCATGGGGAGTTACCTTGTAAGCAGAGGAGACGCGCGACCCTTTACCAAGGCCCAGCGGGCAGTCTTTTCGGCATTCACTCGATCCTCAGCGCCGGTCTGCATGATCAGGGCAACGAGGTCGTCTTCGATCTTGTCGAGGCTTTGGCCGATCTGGTCGGCTAAGCCGCCAAGAGTGGCGGCGGCGGCGCGCAACTGGTAGTGGCGCTGGCCAGGCCGGGCGTTGCGCACACGATCATAGGCATTCTCGATCATGATCAGGGCGCGCGTAGAGGCTTCGGCCTTGGTTGCTGGCGCTGGGATGTGGCGCTTCTTGATTGGGGGATTCAGAAGCTTGAGCAGCCACTTTGGCCAGTCTTCAAGAGTGGTTGGGTTTTCCACTCGGCAGCCAGCCGCAGGCCAGAAAACAATGTAGCCACCCGCGCCGCGAGTATCGACACCAGGCGCAATCTTGCTCGCAGAATTGCGTACGCCCTCAGCGTGGCGGAATAAGATATGCAAGCCACCAGATTGGGTGTGGTGTGTGCGAGTGATCGGCAGGGAATCTCTAGCTTCTTCAAGCCATGAATTTCCGCCGTGACGCGGGTCAATGTCGAGAACGTCGATGCCTGACGCTTCGCCGGTCGGGACACCGATCAATGGCCCCGGAGACAGGCGCCATAGGTCGACCACATCCGCTGGTGTGGTGACAGCATCCTTGAAGCCATGTTTGCACGCAGGCTTTTTATCCCCCCTAACTGGGAAGACGGGGAAGCGCGCACACAGACGGATCGCGTCATCGACCACGGTCATAGAAGCCTTCCTTCGCGCTGAGCGAATTCAATTGGATGTTTTGCGTGCTTCCTGCAATTGCACGAACGGCACGTCAGCTGCAGATTTGACCTATAGTTTGTTCCGCCGCGCGCCAAGGGGATAATGTGGTCAATATGTCCGCGTCCTTTTAACTTGACTTTGCAATAAGCGCATTTGTCTTTTTGCATCCTGCGGATGTCGGCAATATCGCTCGGTGTATAAGAACCTTCACTTGCTGCCTTACGCGCACGGCGATGGCTCTCGAGGATGGCTTTTTTATCCTTGTTGTGCCGATTGTATTCGGCAGTATAGGCGATCACCTTTTCAGGATTTTTTTGGCGCCATTTTAATGAATGCAGGCCCGGGGTCTTTGCACTCCACTGTTTTGCGTATGCCTTGACGTGAGCCTTGTTTCTTTCTCTCCATGAGCGAAGCCCTTCGAGCCGACGTTGATTTCGTTCAGGATCATTTCTTGTCCGCTCAAGCGCGGCCTTACTTGTGATTTTTTTGCACTCCAAGCAGCCGCCGTCAGATGTGGATCTAAGGCAAATATGCCCCCGAGGGCACGGCTCATTGGTCGTATAAGTAGGAAGACCCAAGGAAATCGCCAATGCCCTTGGTGTTACCCGGACGATTCCATCCTTCTTGTCTTGCTTATAGCCATCCGTGAGGACCTTAATGCAGGCCCTGCAATAACCCGCATAACCATCCGGCTTTGATTTGTTTTTTGAGAAGTGGTCGATTGATTTTTCGACACCGCATCTGGCACAGCGTTTTGATGATATGAAAGACACGATTAATGTTCTCTTTCGTATTAGTTTATTCTGACTGCGTGTCACCTGGGTGAGCGGCCTCGATTGCAGCGATGACGCTTTCCGAGAATGCTTCAGAAGATTCGCGCGACAACCACTGCACAACCGGCGCATATTTGATTTTGTGCTGATCGTCCCGCATCGCTACACCATTGGCGTCGAGTTGCGGCCGGCTCGGGAGTGAGGCCCAGCGTTTCCCGTTTCCAGCGTGCACTGCGACATCGGAGACTTTCAAAGATTTGCCGACACGCACCTCGGCGAAACCCCGAAGGGTGTTTTTCTTGACCTGGCGCCAAGACAATAACGTAACAGGCATTACCGGCTGGCTGTTTGTTTGAGACATGGGGATATGTCCTTGGGGTGTTGGAAAGCCGCACTCGCGGCAGGGAGATTCGTTGGTCGGGGTGCCGGGCGTCTTGCACACCCAGCAAATATCGTTCTCGCCATGCTTGGCGAATGCCTCGTGGAGTGCGAAGCGCTTTTCCGCGGCTGTGGGTTTTGGCTTCGCGTAATGGTTCACAACACTGCGCGCCTATGGGGGATGGACCACGTATCCAGGACCTTGGCGACTGCCTCCAGCGTTCGCGCTTCCAGAACTGGAACCTTCGCGCGCGCAAGCTCGATGTGCAGTTCTTCCTGCCCATCGCTCAGCCTGCCTTTGACGGCCTTGAGCTCGATCTTGTAGGCGAAACCTGCGTAATAAATGTCGATGTCTGGGCAGCCTTTGACGCACCCTCTGGCCTTATTGTTCGCGCCCTCACGAAGTGAGCGCTTCGCCCTGGTCTCCACGCTGTACCAAATCACGCCTTGCGGACTGCACACACCGGGCTTCGCGATCACGACAGACAGTAGCTTGGCGACTTGCTTGTGGAAGTCGTCCTCGGGCCGCTTGCGAGGTACGCGTTTGGCCCGCGGCTTCTTCTCCGTGAGCGGGGTCTCCCGAAATTCGGCGATTGTCTCGGCCAGTGATTTGATGTGGCTCATGGAGTTATTCCCCGAGCGCTTTCATATACGTGTCGATCAACTGCTCCTGCTCGGCGCGCTCGTCCTGATCCATCTTCCGCAACCGCAACACTGTGCGCAGCGCTTTCTTGTCGAACCCAGCGGCAACCGCTTCTTTTAAAATGTCGGATTGGTCGGAACGAAGACCTTTGATCTCAGCCTCGAGGTTCTCGAACCGCGACACGTATTGGCGAAGTCTCGCCGCAGCGTCGTTGTGGCCGATACCTGGGGTGTCGTTGGTCATATCCTGGACTCCTGTTCTTCGTAAATTGATGCCAGCACTCGAATGCGCTCATCCCACACCGCCTTGCGAATACGGCGCTGGATGCAAGGCTCTGCGGCGTCGAGAATTTCTCGCATCTTTTCGACATCGATCAGGGCGCCGGCAGTCCGCGCGATCTCTTCAAGCTTACTGGCGCGCCAAACAAATTTCTTTGGCTTTCCGCTCATTCCATCTTCTCCACAACCTGATAAGTAACAACGCGCTTAACGACCTTCCGCACGCCGATGACGTTCAACACCGCCTGCGACGGCTCACGGCCGCTCAGCACTGACGAAAGATATTGCTCGGACACGCCGGCCTGTTCGGCGATCGCGCGTTGCGATTTTGCGGCTCGGACCTTGGCGCGGAGCATGCCGGCGACAGACGCGCCGTCGATGGACGCTAAACTTAGCTGGTTAAGTTGTTCGCTCACGCCGCCTCCCTCACAGCCCCCGCGGCCGCGCCAACGATCCGCCGCATCTCGCGCAGAAACACCGCACCCTTCGCTGTGCGCTTCACCAACACACTGCGCCGGTCCTGCGGGTCATCCTCGCGCCGCACGAGATCCTGCGCTTCCAGCTTGTCGATCGCCCGGGTGATGGCGGGCTTATTGACGTTCATCGCCGTTGCCATGCCGCGCACCGTGGGAGGCCCGTCGCAGAGATGGACGGTGAGAAACACGGCCTGCTGGCGCGCGGTTAGGTCGATGCCGCGGCGGACGATGGCGATGGTGGCGGCGTGGAGGAGTTCGAGGTTTTGATCGAGGGTCATGGGGAGGGTTCCTGGGTTTGGTTGGGGGTTAGGCCGCCTCACTCCGGGCGGCCTGCAAGTCGTCAATGGCCATCTGCAATTGTCCAATCGTCACGGCATCCCGCGCGATCAAAGCCCGAAGCGCTTTGTTCTCAGCATCTTTTGCCAAGCATTTCTCGCTCAGATTCCCGCTCACAATCCGCTCTATGCGGAGATCGTGGTCCAGCAATTTGACCGTTTTCTCGGCCACACGCAGCGCAGCCTTAAGCTCGGCGTTCTCGCGGGCAGCGTGGGGGCGGCGGAAGAGGCGCATCATGCTGCGATCCCCTCCCGCTTCATGAGAAAGCCCAAGCCGTTGTACTCTGCACGGCGGAGAGCGTTCGCTGCGCGGTGGCCGGCGGAGAAAAGGCAGGTCCCTTGTGCTGGCGAAACTCCCGGCTTTCCGTCCGCCCCAATGAAGCGAATCTTCTTCGCGACGAAGAGGATCGACGCAGACCGAGGGGCGTAGGCTTGCCACCAGGGCGCGCTGGTGCGGTCGGGGACCAGAGCGATACCGTTCCCATGATCGAAGAATCTCGCCAGCCACGGAGCAAGGCCGTTGCGCCCACCGAAGGGCGGGTTCATCCAGACAAAGCCTTGCCACGGCAGAGAAAGGCTCTCAGTGGTTATGAAGCGCCGCGCCGGTATCCACGGGGTCACATCAGCGCCAGGGCTCGACACGTCCATGTCGAATTGTTCGCCCATAGCGTCGAAGACGTATTTTGGCGTGTACCATTCGTCAGTAGCGCCGATGCTCTGTTCGTGTAGGGCCATCAGAACGCCCCCGCAACCGGCATTGGCTCGCGACGCGCTTCGTCCAACTCGAGCTTCAACTGCGCGATGACCACAGCATCCCGCGCAGCCTTCGCCGCCAGGGCCTCGTTCACCGCTTTCATCTCTTCGTTCTCGAGCTTGAGCCGTGCATTCTCAGCAAGCGCATCACTCAGGACGCTCTCAAACTTCAGTTCAAGTTGCCCGACCGTCTCGACCAACTCACGGTATTTCGCGGCGGTTACCCACCTATCTTTGAAGAATTTCACGCGTAGCCCCTGTTGGTTAGCGGTTAACGGCAGACCTTAGCTTCGCCCGCTCTTCGTCCAGTTTCCGCGCGAGATCTTCGCAGCGCGCGGCTAATACTTCGATTGATTCCATGGACGGCTGCGTGCGACCCTTGAGCCAGGCGCGCGCCGTATGGTGAGAAACTGTGTGCCCCAGCCACGAAGCGTCGCGGGCCAATGCTTTGGCAGCATTGCGCCGTTCGCTATATTTCGCGTGCAAGTAGGCTTTGATGATGCTGCCGAATGAGTGAACCCGATCATTTTCTGTGCGGGTTGTATCAACTTCATTTGTTGTCAGTGCCATGCTCATTCCCCTAATCCTTGTGGACAGGAAGGAGAGATCATGAAGCCTGGGGATACCGAACTGACTAAGCCATCGCAGGAACGTACTGGGGAGTCGCCCTGCGGTGGCGGGAAGTTCAAGATGGCAAAGTCGCCATAGTGAGAAATAGCAGCCGCATCATAAGCGCGCGCAGCGGCTTCGGCCGTCAGAAACGAGCCTAAATAGATGCAGCGACTCTCTACTTTGATTTGGGCTAGGAACGACGAACTGTTTTTCTTCACCGCGACGCCGCGAAACCCCGTCTTGTTGGTACGAGTCCAATTGCTCATGTTCTGTGAGCGAGAGGCGATGCGAATATTAGAGCGGCGATTATTTAGGCCATTGCCGTCGGCATGGTCCACATGAACAGAAGATGACTCGGGATCGAGCAAAAGCCTGTGAAGAAGCGAGGTTTTCCGCCCAGACGGGGTATAGAAGCCATGGGAATTAATTGCATAACATGTGTTCGGGCCATAACTGGCACTCCACCGAATGGAAGATGCAGCCACAAAGTCAGCTTCATCCGCCCACGCATACTCGCCGCTCGAAAGGGGAATGCCAATGGCACCATCAGCAGAGAACAAATACTGCCGACCGCGTTTATCGGTCTTGGGGAATTGTTTGTGAATGCTCATAGTCCAGCTTCCGAGAAAAATGGTGCCGGCGCGCTGGATAGCGCAACCGGCACCGAGTTCGCTCTACGAGCATCGGGGGAAAACCGAGCGTCGCTATACATCAGGAAAGCCGAAGCTACGCGCAAGCGTGACGCGCCCTGGTCTCGAAAAAAGGATGTGTCCAAACGGATCACGCGCAGCACCACCAAATCGCCTGCGCGCCGAAATATCCGAACGCAGCGGCGGCTATCATCGCGAATGCAAAGGACGGCGTGATGCGCATTACCGCTCGATCCATTCGAGCAGGAGGTTAAAGCCGGTGGTGCCGACCACGATGCCGCAGATCCACTCAATCCAGGCGTTGGCTTGAGGCATAAAGGACATGAATGCCGAAAGGGCCAGCGCATAGGCGAATGCCAGCAGCAGTCGCTTCAGCGAGCGGCCACGCACAGGCTCCATGCGAAGAGGTGCAGGATCAGAACAGTTGTCAGGGTCAATGCAATCATGGGAACCTTGGTTCATTGGTTAGAACTCCTTAGTTTCTAACGCCCTCCCCGCCCGGCACCTTGACGGAACCGAGCGGGGTTGCTTCCGTTGGAGCCGCAACGCCACCACGGAAAAGGATGAGAAATGACGAAGATTGCGCTTGCAGCAATGCGCCTAGAGAATCTGCCAGTTGCTGAGCTTTCGATACCAAGCGATGCAAGAATGGCCCCTTGCGGATATCGGGCAACCTTCCACCTCGTGAGTCCAGAATGGGCGCAGAACGCCGCTCTGACGTTTGAACTCCAGCTACAAACCCAGCCAGCCATTCAGGTGAAGGAACTTCCGACTTACCTACTTGGCTATCTGGAAGGTTTACTTCGTGATAGTCTTGCTGAAGACGGCCCCCACAGGACGGGCTTTGAACAAGGTCTTGCGGCTGCGAAATCCATATCCTGAGGTACGGCTTACCGTTCAGCGGACGCATCGTGTATGCGTCCGCGCTTACCCCAAGGCCGGAGGAAAAGTGAGCTATATGGTTCATTTTGCGTCCCTCGCCTTCGCAAACTCGCGCATGCCCTTTGCGACGCACGATTCCGCCCAAAGCTCTTCCCCCGAAACGTGGAAGACTTTTTCGGCGATTTTCGCTTGTCGCATCGTTACAAGCTTGCGCCCGTTGATCAGATTGCTGATCTCAGACGGTTTTAGGCCGATCTTTTTGGCCGCGGCTTTCTGGCTGCCGGCACGTTTTGTGGCGAGTTCGAGGGCCAGGACCAGTTGCGCGTGAGCGGGAGGGAGAAAGTCAGTCATGCCGCTTCCTCTTGCTCGGGCGCAGCGACAATCTTTTGTGCGTCCAGGTACTGACGAACTTTGGTAATCGTCTTGATTGTCATGTTCGCCTCGGCGCGTAGGCGCGAGACGAACTTCCCATCATTGACCGCCAGCCTGCCGAACGTTGTCTCGGCTATACCGGTCCGCTCGATATGCCGTTCAATTTCAGCCAGAAGGGATGATTGGGTGTCCATAGAACTGGATAATAATGGGATCTATCCCCCCACGTCAATGGGATTCGTCCCTACTGCCAATCTTTTTTGGGGCGTGGGACAATTCCCCCATGCCTAAGAGACCAAAAGCTCCAGAAACCCCCGTGCCGCCCAATGCCGGACCAACGTTGGCGGTACTAGCTCACAACCTAAAGCTTTGGATGGAGGAGAAGGGTATTGGCCAAAAGAGGGCGGCCGTAGATGCGGGCTTGAACGACACCTACGTCCGCGACATTATCAGAGGAAACTCTCAAAATCCGACGCTATTTAAGCTTTTGAGTGTTTGCGGCGTGCTTGGTTGCTCCCTTTCTGATCTTTTGAGCGACGCGTCTGACCAGGTAAACGCGTTGCTCAGGGTGAGCCGTTCGCTATCTCCCGACAACCAAAAAGAGGTCTTGGCCTACGCGACAAAGCTAAAGCGCCTCGAAGACCTCGAAACTGCAGGTCAACAAAAGAAGACCTAACCATCTTTGGGCTTAGGCTTCCGTTTTGGTGGGATGCCGTGGGAAATCCATACAGGCATTACCGGCGGCTTCTCGGGCGGTGGAGCGCCAGGCTCCCGGAAAGTCCTAGTCACACAGTCTCTCCATGGTTTTTATTTTAGCGTTAGAGAGACTCACATTGCTTTCTGGAAAGGAAAAGCTGGATTCCACGCATATAAAGCATGTAAAATCAGCGCTTTATATAAAGATCAACTTAGGGTATTATTCCAAAATAATTCACCGATCCGTGAATTCTCCCCCTCCTTCACATCTCTACCGCGAAGCGCCGCTCTATGGTCCGCAGTCATAACGGCGCCCCAAATAAAATGTGATACATCCCATTTTTTTATTTGACTGTTGGGATTAATCCCATTATCAATTGTTCCGTACCCAATCGGAGCATCCCCCATGCACCCCACCCCGCGCCCCAGTGCGCAGATCATCGACCTAGCCGCCTACCGCGCCACGCACCGCAAGCCGGTCACGGTCCGGTTCCTGCTGCCGTCCTGGCCGTGGGGCTGGTTCGTGCCGGTGGTGGTTGAGTGGGAGATCGGATGATGACCTACGAGGTAGAGCGCACAAAGCTGCTGCAAAGAGCAGGCCGTACACAAGCTGAAGAATTGCTTCCTGCGCCTTTCAAGCTTTGGTTCGGGAGCCATGACACTGGGTGCCAAATGACAATCGTGTGCAAGCAAGACGGTCATACATTCACCGTATGGTCTGGTTCGATTTGGTATCACGACAGATACGAATTCAACGATAGGGATCGGATCAAGGGACTAAATCCCGAATTCGAATTCGCGCGTGCTGTGATCGATGCGTACTTCGCCGACGTACAGAATGCGGTGAATGCGTACGACAAGAAGCGCGCTGAGGATTCTGCGGCGACAGAACTGCGGAATATCAGCGGCAAACATTCGGCGCTCGCGAAGATCAAAGCGCAGGTGTCGCTGTGATCCCGGCTCTGCGCACCGCCCTAACCCGCGCCCGCAACACCTTCGTCGAAGCCGCCATGCAGCGCGCCGACGAACACCGCGACGGATCGCCGCGTTACCGCGCCTGCATGATCAACAACGCAGGCGACGAAGCTGACGTGCAGTTCGACCAGGCGGTGGCGTTCTTCCGCGCCGTCATGGCGAAGTTCGACCCGGCCGGTAACCACGCCGATCCGATCGGATACGCGCAGGACGAGCTGGGAATGCATCTGCACGACGAAGAGGGCTTGGATTTTTTCGAGGCTCTCGATCTCACCGAAGCGGTTGCGAATGCCGTTGAGGCTGATTTGCGCGCGGAGATCGCGGAGGAAGATTTGGTTAATGAAATTGGAAGGGCTGCTTAACCGCGAAGCGGAGCCTTGTTTTTACCCAACGTTTAGAAAGGACGTTTAACAAATGACGGAAAACCTCATTCAAGCCGGAGCAGCGCAGGGCGATTTGCTCATTGTCCGCTGCGATAGCGTTCCCCAAAACGCGACCCCTGTCGCACATGAAGAGGGGCGCCTGATCCTCGCGCGCGGTGAAAGCACCGGCCATCACCACTCCTTCGCGGTGGGGCCGCAGATCGCGCTGTTCCGCGATGACGGCGCGGGTTCGAATGCTCCGCTTTACTTCACGGCGTCAACGCCAGTCGCCCTTGAACATCAGGAGCACAGCACGATCAATTTTGCCCCTGGCACCTACAAGGTTTTGCGCCAACGGACGATGCGCTCAGGTCTCGCTCGTCGCGTGGAGGATTGAGCCGTGGTAAAACGCATCACAAAACTCACGGCCGATCAGACTGCCGCGATGGTTGCGCATCGCGACAAGTGGATAGACATTGGCCTGTCCACAGCGCCGGCCGATCGAGCGCGTGCTGAAGCTGCGTATCGCCAATGCTACCGTGCCGCCGGTCTGCGCGATGATCTGCCGATTGTTTGGGTGGATAGCCCGATGGTTGGCGCTCTTGCCGCTCCTTTTGCAGCTCAATACGTCTCAATTATCAGGGCAATTCCGGATATTTCCCGAGCCGTGACGGCTGCGCTCAAGAAGGGTGGTATCACCGCCGTGCGCAGCGCCGTGGGCACCGCCGTGCGCAGCGCCGTGGACAGCGCCGTGTACAGCGCCGTGGACAGCGCCGTGGGCAGCGCCGTGGACAGCGCCGTGTACAGCGCCGTGGACAGCGCCGTGTACAGCGCCGTGGACAGCGCCGTGTACAGCGCCGTGGGCACCGCCGTGCGCAGCGCCGTGGACAGCGCCGTGTACAGCGCCGTGCGCAGCGCCGTGCGCAGCGCCGTGCGCAGCGCCGTGGACAGCGCCGTGCGCAGCGCCGTGGACAGCGCCGTGTACAGCGCCGTGGACAGCGCCGTGTACAGCGCCGTGGACAGCGCCGTGGACAGCCGCATCAAGCCCTTCTGGCACTTCTGGATGGGCGGCTCTCTCTGGTGCTGGTGGGCCTCGTTCGAAACGTTCTTCCGCGAAGAATGTGGCCTGGAACTT
>Ga0310811_10000537_pt1 | contig 48647 bp, 49 predicted proteins | sample YCmetagenome_FD_207642 | JGI IMG/M metagenome (GOLD analysis project Ga0310811, IMG submission 207642) | Soil microbial communities from experimental microcosm in Duke University, North Carolina, United States - YC | ecosystem: Engineered > Artificial ecosystem > Soil microcosm > Unclassified ...
CTTCAACGACTCCGAGGCCGAGATCGTGCGCGCCGAGCTGGCCGCCGCGAGCAGATAGCCGCGGTCGTCCCGTTCGCTCAGAGCAGAGCCGAAAGGGGCTCCCGGGACGGCGCGCTCTGCCTACTCTGAGGGCATGGAGACACGCGCACGCGATGACCGCCCCCGACGTGAGCCGCTCTGGCGGGACCTGATCGGCGACGTGCTGCGCCGCGAGCGCCAGGCCCAGGCCCGCACGCTGCAGGAGGTGGCCGACGCGGCGCGCATCTCCATGCCGTATCTCTCCGAGCTGGAGCGCGGCCGCAAGGAGGCCTCCTCGGAGATCGTCGCGGCCACGGCCCGCGCCCTCGGCCTGCGGCTGTCCGACCTGGTCAGCCTCGCGAACAGCCGCCTCGGCGAGTACGAGACCGCGATGGCCGCCCAGCCGGCCCCGGCCCACGCCCACGGCACCCGCGACGCCCTCGCGCTGGCGGCGTAAGCGCGGAGTTTTCCGGCGGTCTTTTCAGAGCCCGATGCGGCGGGTCGGGGCTGACGGGCGGATCTTGGCGAGCGACTCCACGATCGCGTCGACCAGGCCGTGCTCGACCGCCTCCTGCGCGGTGAACCGCCGGTCCACGTCCTGCGGGCGCTCGGGCCGGCGCACCATGATCCGGGCGCTGGGCAGGGCGTAGCGCTTGCCGGGCGTGCCGGCCGTGAGCAGGACCTGGCCCATGCCGGCGACCAGGCCGGTCGCCACCGTGGCGACGTCGTTCGGGATCAGGCGGAGCACGTCGTGGACCGCGAGGCCGGCCGTCGCCGTGCCGCCGGAGCTGTTGATGTAGAGGCGGATCTCCTCGCGCGGGTTCTCCGCGGAGAGCAGCAGCAGCTGCGAGCAGATCCGTTGCGCGGTCACGTCGTCGATTTCGCTGCCGACGAAGATGATCCGCTGGGCGAGGAGTTGGTTGGCGAGGTGGTCATCGAAAGTCGCGGACATGCTTCCACTCTCGCCCGCGCGCGAGCGGAAATCACTCGAATCTGCCGACAGCAGAGCGCGGCCTCGCGTTGCGCAGCCGGATCCCGCTGAAGCCGAGGCTGCTCGCGGTCACCGCGCCCCAGAAGGTCCACAGCTCGGGCAGCACCCGCAGCTGGATCCCCGCGTCCTCGTGCAGTTCGAGCAGGTCGCCGACCGGTTCGGCCGGCCCGAGCGGTCGCACCTCGTGCTCGCAGACGAGGGCGTGCGCGTCGAGGCCCAACGAGTGAAAGTCCGCGGCGTCGAAGCGGTAGGCGTACAGCTCGACCGTGCGGATCGCCTCCAGCCAGCAGTACTCCACCGCGTGCACCCGCTCGCCCCCGCCGGGCCCGAGGATACGCTCCCGGTCCTCGTCGGTGGTGTGCGACGTCACCCAGGCCATCCCGCGCGGGCACTGCCGCGGAAACCAGTAGCTCGGCGCGTGCAGCGCGTCCACGGCCCAGACGTATGGCTCCGGCTGCCGGGCGGTCTCGGCGACGTGCGGCGCGAAGCGCTCGATCGCGGGATCTTCGGAGAAGTGCAGGACCTGGCCGGGGTGCGGGCGCATTCCGTCACCCTGTCACAGACCTCGTTGATCATCAGCCGGATTACGTGCTCAGCGCACCCACGAGAGAACGCTCACATCGGGCGCTAAGCCGCCGTTCGGACGTCCGGGGCGTGGGACGATGGTTGACACTGGATAAGCGAGCGCGACGAAGAGAAGCTGCGCAGGAAGAAGGCAAGACCGCGATCATGACAACCCAGCCCAACGCCTCCTATTCGTACACGGTGCGCCTGGAGGCCCCGTCCCGCGGCAACGCGGTGTCCAAGCTGACGCGAACCGTGGAGGACGCGGGGGGCGAGATCACGGCGCTCGACGTCTCGGGCTCCGGCAACGACCGGCTGCGCATCGACGTCACCATCGCGGCGTACTCGAGCGCGCACGCCGCCCAGATCACCGACGGCCTCAAGGCCGTCGAGGGCATCGAGGTCGGCCGCGTCTCCGACCGCACCTTCCTGCTGCACCTCGGCGGCAAGATCGAGATGGCCTCGAAGGTCCCGCTGCGCAACCGCGACGACCTGTCCATGGCGTACACGCCGGGCGTCGCGCGCGTGTGCAAGGCGATCGCCGACAACCCTGAGGACGTGCGCCGGCTGACCATCAAGCGCAACTCGATCGCCGTGGTCACCGACGGCTCCGCGGTGCTCGGGCTCGGCAACATCGGGCCGATGGCGGCGCTGCCGGTGATGGAGGGCAAGGCGGCGCTCTTCAAGCGCTTCGCGGGCATCGACGCGTGGCCGATCTGCCTGGACACCCAGGACACCGAGGAGATCATCCGCACGGTCAAGGCCATCGCGCCGGGCTTCGCCGGGATCAACCTCGAGGACATCTCGGCGCCGCGCTGCTTCGAGATCGAGCGCCGGCTGCGCGAGGACCTGGACATCCCGGTCTTCCACGACGACCAGCACGGCACCGCGATCGTCGTGCTCGCCGCGATGACCAACGCGCTGCGCGTGGTCTCCAAGGACCTGTCCGCCGTGCGCATCGTCTGCTCCGGCGCGGGCGCCGCGGGCACCGCGATCATCAAGCTGCTGCTCGACGCGGGCGCCAAGGACATCACCGTCGCCGACTACCACGGCGTCGTGCACCTCGGCCGCGAGGACCTGGGCGCCGAGGGCTCCGACCTGCGCTGGGTCGCCGAGCACACCAACCCGGAGGGCTACACCGGCACCCTGCGCGAGGCGCTGACCGGGGCCGACGTGTTCATCGGCGTCTCCGCGCCGAACATCCTGACCGGGGCCGACGTCGCCACGATGGCGGCGGGATCGATCGTGTTCGCGCTGGCCAACCCGGACCCGGAGGTGGACCCGGAGTCGGCGCGGGAGCACGCCGCGGTGGTGGCCACCGGCCGCAGCGACTACCCGAACCAGATCAACAACGTGCTCGCCTTCCCCGGCTTCTTCCGCGGCCTGCTGGACGCGCAGAGCCACGAGATCCGGCCGGAGATGCTGGTCGCGGCGGCCCGCGCGCTGGCCGACGTGGTCAAGGAGGACGAGCTGAACGCCAACTTCATCGTGCCCTCGGTGTTCGACCCCGAGGTCGCGACGAACGTGGCGGCCGCGGTCAAGAACGTGGCCGTCGCGGCGAAGTGACGCGATGTCAGGGCCGGCCGCCTTCCCACGTGGGAGGGCGGCCGGCCCTGAGGGGTCTTACGGGATCAGCAGGACCTTGCCGGTCGTGGCCCGGCCGGCCAGGGCGGTGTGCGCGTCGGCCGCCTCGGCGAGCCGGAAGCGCGCGCCGATGTTGATCTTCAGGCTGCCGTCGGCGACCGCGGCGAGGATCTCGCCGGCGCGCCACTCGAGCTCCTCGCGCGTCACGATGTGGTCCACGAGTGTCGGGCGGGTCAGGAAGAGCGAGCCCAGCCGGTTGAGGACCTGCGGATCGACGGGCGGCACCGGGCCCGACGCGCCGCCGTACAGCGCCAGCAGGCCGCGCCTGCGCAGCGAGCCGAGCGAGGCGTCGAAGGTGGTCCTGCCGACGCCGTCGTAGACCACGTCCACGCCGCGGCCGTCGGTCAGCGCGCGCACCTCGGCGGCCAGATCGGCGACCTCGGTGTAGTTGATCACGGCTTCGGCGCCGGCCTCGCGGGCCAGAGCGGCCTTCGCCTCGGTCGACGTCGTGCCGATGACGCGGGCGCCCTTGCTCCTGGCGATCTGGGTGAGCAGCAGGCCCATGCCACCGGCCGCCGCGTGGACGAGCGCGATGTCCCCGGCCTTGAGCGGCCAGGTGGAGTTCGTCAGGTAATGGGCCGTCATGCCCTGGAGCATCGCGGCGGCCGCGGTCTCCAGGTCCACGCCCTCGGGCGCGTGCACCAGGCGGTCGGCCCGCACGACGTCGTACTCGGCGTACGAGCCGGTGTTGCCGTCCGCCCAGGCCACGCGGTCGCCCACGGCCAGGCCGGTGACCCCGTCGCCGAGCGCGGCGACCGTGCCCGCGCCCTCGCCGCCCGGAACCGCGGGCAGCGGGCGCGGGTACAGCCCCGTGCGCACGTAGATGTCGATGAAGTTGACGCCCGCGGCCGCCACCTTCACCAGCACCTGGCCGGGCCCCGCCGCGGGGGCCTCGACCTCGGAGTACTCCAGGACCTCGGGTCCGCCGGTCTTCGTCACGTATGCCGCATGCATGAGGGTCATGCTTCTGCGAACGTTCGGCTCTAGCTCGGGAATTCCACCTGCGCGCCGAGCGCCTGCAGCTTCGTGCCGAAGTCCTCATAGCCGCGGCTGATCAGCGAGATGCCGTGCACGCTGGAGGTGCCCTGCGCCGCGAGCGCCGCGATCAGGTAGGAGAATCCGGCCCGCAGGTCCGGGATCACCAGGTCGGTCGCGTGCAGCTTCGTCGGTCCGGAGATCACCGCCGAGTGCATGAAGTTGCGCTGGCCGAAGCGGCAGGGCGTGCCGCCGAGGCACTCCCGGTACAGCTGGATCTGCGCGCCCATGTCGATCAGCGCCTTGGTGAAGCCGAGCCGCTTCTCGTACACGGTCTCGTGCACGATCGACAGACCCTGGGCCTGCGTCAGCGCGACGACCATCGGCTGCTGCCAGTCGGTCTGGAAGCCCGGGTGCACGTCAGTCTCCAGCGCCAGCGCGCTGAGCGGACCGCCCGGGTGCCAGAAGCGGATGCCGGGCTCGCCGGGCTCGTCCTCGACCTCGAAGGCGCCGCCGACCCGCCGGAAGACGTTCAGGAACGTCATCATCGGGCCCTGCAGCGCGCCGCGCACCAGCACGTCGCCCCCGGTGGCCAGCGCCGCGCACGCCCAGGAGGCGGCCTCGAGCCGGTCCGGCAGCGCACGGTGCCGGTAGCCGCTGAGCGAGTCCACGCCGGTGATGTGGATGACCCGGTTGTCCAGCACCGAGATGATCGCGCCCATCTTCTGCAGGACGGCGATCAGGTCCTGGATCTCCGGCTCCGTGGCCGCGTTGCGCAGCTCGGTCACGCCCTCGGCCAGCACCGCCGTCAGCAGCACCTGCTCGGTGGAGCCGACGCTCGGATAGGGCAGCGTGATCTTCGTGCCGCGCAGCCTCTGCGGGGCCGAGATGTGCAGGCCCTCGGGGCGCTTGTCCACCACGGCGCCGAACGCGCGCAGCGCGTCGAGGTGGAAGTCGATCGGCCGGTCGCCGATGCGGCAGCCGCCGAGGTCCGGGATGAAGGCGTGGCCGATCCGGTGCAGCAGCGGGCCGCACAGCAGGATCGGGATCCGGCTCGACCCGGCGTGCGCGGCGATCTCGGCGTGGTCGGGCCGGTCCACCGAGGTCGGGTCGAGCACCAGGTCGCCGGGCTGCTCGCCCGCGCTCACGGTGACGCCGTGCGCCTCGAGCAGGCCGGTGACGATGCGCACGTCGCTGATCTGCGGCACGTTGCGCAGCAGGCTCGGGCCGTCGCCCAGCAGGGCCGCCACCATGGCCTTGGGGACCAGGTTCTTGGCGCCGCGCACGGTGACCTCGCCGGTGAGCGGCGTGCCGCCGGTGACCCGGATGAGGTCCGCGGAGTCGAAAGCCTCGGAAGGTTCGGCGGGCCGGGGCAGGGTAGTGGCTGGACTAGTCATGGCTCCAAGTGCGGGTTGACGAGGGGCGGTCGCACGGGACGTCAGTCTGCCAGAGACGCACCGGCTGTGCCCAACGCCGCACGCGCGTCCTCTCGCCTGTCAGTATGTACTCCATGGGTGTGGCGCATGTCCGACACTGAGCTGACCGGGCGACTGCTGGTGGCGACGCCGCTGCTGGTGGACCCCAATTTCGACCGCACCGTGGTGCTGGTGCTCGATCACGACACCGACGGCACCCTCGGCGTGGTGATCAACCGGCCCACGACGGTGCCGGTGAACGAGGTCCTGCCCGCGTGGAGCGAGCTCGCCGGCCCCATGCCGATGGTCTTCCAGGGCGGCCCGGTCGCCCTCGACTCGGCGCTCGGGCTGGCCGAGCTGCGCGCGCTGCCCCGCGGCGAGGACCCGGACCCGCTCGGCTGGCGCCGCGTGCACGGCGACCTGGGCCTGGTGGACCTGGACCTGCCGCCGGAGCTGCTGGCCGCCGAGATCTCGGCCTTCCGGGTCTACGCCGGCTACGCCGGATGGAGTGCCGGGCAGCTGGAGCGCGAGCTCGGCCAGGGCGCCTGGTACGTGGTCGACGCGGCCCCAGCGGACGCCTTCACCCTCTCCCCGGAGCTCGCCTGGCGCACCGTGCTGCGCCGCCAGCGCGGCGGGCTCGCCCTGCTCAGCACGTTCCCGGACGACCCGGAGCTCAACTGACCTTGATAAGCACTCCACAGGCGGCCCGGCGACCTTCTACACTCGGAATATGAGCACCGTAGAAGAGATGACCGTATCGGGCGGAACGTCCACGCTGATCGAAGAGCGGACCGACTACCGCACCGACGACGGCGACCACGAGCGCTTCTCGCACTACGCGCCCAAGGACAAGATCACCGAGGCGATGGTCTTCGGCACGCCGATCACCGCGCTGTGCGGGAAGACGTGGGTGCCGAGCCGCGACCCGAAGCGCTACCCGATCTGCCCGACCTGCAAGGAGATCTACGAAGGCCCGGGCTGGGCCGACGACAACTCCGACGACAAGGCGGGAAAGTCCGGCGGCGGCGAGTCCTGACGCGCGGCCGCGCCCCGCGCCGACCCGTCCACCCCCCTCGTAGACAAAAAGACAAAGCCCTCCATGCCGGTGTCCACCCCCGTAGCGGCCCTGCGCCCGACCGAGCTCGAGCCCGCGGTCGCGGCCCTGGCCGCGCAGCCTGATCTGTGCGTGCTGGCCGGCGGGACGGAGCTGATGGTGCTGGCCAACGCCGGAAGGCTGCGGCCGGGCGGCTTCCTGCTGATCGACCGGATCCCCGAGCTGCGCGGGGTCTGGTTCGCCGAGCAGGAGGTCATCATCGGCGCCGCCACGACCTGTGCCGATCTGACGCACCCGGACCTGCGCGCGGTGCTGCCCGCGCTCGCCCAGGCCGCCCGCGCGATAGGCTCCGCCGCCCTGCGCACCCGGGCCACCATCGGCGGCAACCTGGCCTCCGGCAAGCGCCTCGGCGGCGGCCCGGCGCCGCTGCCCGGCCGCGACATGCTCACGACGCTGATAGCGCTCGGCGCGGTCGCCGTGTGCCGCACCCTGCACGATTGGCGGCAGGTCCCGGTCGCCGGGCTCTACGCCCGGGACGGGGGCGTGCAGCTGCAGCCCGGCGAGCTGATCACCGCGTTCCGGCTGCCGCTCGGCACCGGCCAGCAGGGCTTCATGAAGATCGGCACGCGCGGGGGTCCTGGGCGGCCGGTGCTCACGCTCGCGCTGGTCGTCGACCCGTCCACCCGCCAGGTCGCCTGCGCGGTCGGCGGGCACGGGCCGGTGCCCGCGCGGGTGGATCACGCCGGGCAGTGGCTGCAGGCGCACGTGGACTGGGAGGCGGGCGCGATCCCGGACCCGGGCACGTACCAGACCTTCGCCCGGCTGGTGGCCGAGGGCCTGCTGGCCCCGCTCACCGCGGGCCCGGCCGGCGCGTCGACCTCGCGCATCCCGGACGAGTACCGCAGGCAGGCCGCCGAGGTCTGCGCGCGCCGCGCGCTGGTCCGGGCGCTGCCGCCCTCGGGCTGGCTGGAGCAGGTGAAGCAGTACCAGATCAGGGCGGAGCTGATGCGCGCGCGTTCGGCCGTGGAGCGGGCCGAGCGCGGCCTGCCGCAGGCGCCGCCGGTGCCGGGGCCGATAACCGGGCCGATCAACGTGCCGGGGCTCGGCGCGCTCGGCGCGCGCACGGACATCACGATCCCGGCTCAAGGCAACGGGGGGCGGGCGCAGTGAGCGGGCTTGCGAGCGAGGCACCGGGCACGGAATCCATCTGGCTGCCGAGCACCGGCGAGGCGGGCGCATGAGCGAGACCCATGACTTCGATCAGTACGACTTCCTCTCGGCGGACTCCTCGAACGAGCTGGAGATCGACCCGCTCGCGGGCAGCAGCACGTACTCCGTGGTGAGCAGCCTGCCGAGCCAGGTCCAGCACGCGGGCGAGGCGGTGGCCGGGCCGCCGATCCCGCCGGCGTCCGGGCCGTTCGCCACGGTGTCGATCCGCTGCACGGTGAACGGCGAGCCGGTCGAGGTGCCCGAGGTCTGGGTCGCGGACAGCCTGCTGTTCGTGCTGCGGGACCGGCTCGGGCGCACCGCCGCGAAGGACGGCTGCGGCGAGGGCGAGTGCGGGGCGTGCCTCGTGCTGCTGGACGGCGAGCCGGTGCTCGGCTGTCTGACGCCCGCGCTGGTGGCCGAGGGTTCTTCGGTGACCACGCCCGAGGCGTACGGCGACGGCGACGCGGTCTCCGGCGCGCTGGCCGCGCACTGCGGCGCCGGGTGCGGCTACTGCCTGCCGGGCATCGGCCTGACCACGCGCTCGCTGCTGGCCCGCCAGCCGGAGCCGAGCGAGGCGGCGATCCGCGAGTCGCTCTCCGGCCACCTGTGCCGCTGCCTGCCGCCCGGCCACTTCATCGACGCCGTGAACGAGGCGGCGGAGGCGGTGAAGCGGCGTGGATAAGCCCTCCGCGCTTCCCGGCTTCCTGATCGGCGAGCAGCTGCCGGCCGAGGTCGCGGCGGCGGCGCCGGTCGATGTCGTCGCGGCCCCGGCGTACGCGGCGGTGGATCCGCCCGCGGACGGCATCGGCAAGGCGGTGCCCGCCGCGAAGGCCGCGGGCCGCTACCCGTACGCGGCGGACCGTCCCGGCGGCCCCGGCATGCTCTACGCGGCGCTGGCCCGCAGCCCGTACCCGCACGCCGCGCTGCTGAACATCGACGTCAAGCCCGCGCTGGACATCCCCGGAGTGCACGCCGTGCTCGCCGGCCAGGAGCTCGGCGTGACGGCCGTCGAGTACCGCGGGCAGTGCGTGGCCGTGGCCGCCGCCGACCATCCGGCGCTGGCCAGGGCCGCGCTGGACGCCGTCGAGATCACCTACGCGCCGGGCGAGCCGTTGCTCGACGCGCGCCAGGTCTTCGCCGCGGCGCGAAACAAGCGCCTGAAGGCTCAACGAGGTGATTTCGGCACTGAGCCGGGCAACGACTCGCGCGTGGCCGCGTACCGCCGGTACACACTGGGCGAGGGCGGCGACCTCGCCGAGCCCGACGAGGGCGAGAGCACGGTCATGTACGGGTACGAGTTCGGTCGCGGCGCCGATCCGGCCGCCGCGCCCGGCGCCGTGCTCGCCGTGCCGCACTTCGCGCAGGACGGCCGCGGCGGTCTACGGCTGGTCGCGCTCGACCTGCACACGGCGTGCGCCGACCCGATGCGCGACCTGCGCGCGGTCTCCGCCGCCCTGGGCCTGCCGATCGAGGCGATCCACCTGGTCCCGGCGCCGTTCACCGGCACCAGGTCCGGTGACGACCCCGATCTGCGGGTGGCCGCCGCGCTGCTCGCGCTGCGTACCGGACGGCCGGTGCGGGCCGAGGGCGGCCCGGCCGACCGGCTCGCGGGTGACGCGGGCACCCCGGCGATCAGGGTGCACGCCACGCACCGCGTCGACGCCGAGGGCACTCTGCTCGCCGTCCGGGTGGAGCTGGTCGTGGACGGCGGCGCCGACCCGGCCGGTGCCGAGCCGCTGCTCGACGAGCTGTGCCGCAGCGTCGTCGGACCGTACCGCTGCGAGAACGTGGACATCCAGGGCTGGGTCGTGCGCACGCACAACCCGCCGGCCGGTCCGTGGCCCGGCGGCGCCGCGATGGTGGCCGCGGTGGTCGCCGAGGCGCAGATCGACGCGGCCGCGGCGGCCTGCGGGCGCGGTCCCCTCGACCTGCGTGTCAAGAACCTGATCCGCTCGGGCGACCACCTGCCGGACGGCCGGCGGCTGGCCGGCGCGGTCCCGCTGCCCGAGCTGCTGACCTCGCTGCTCGACACGCAGATGCCGCCGTTCCCGCCGGGCCCGGACATCCGGACCTTCCCCGGCACGGTCGGCCGCACCGGCGAGCTGACCCGGGTGCGCCGCGGCGCGGGCATCGCGCTCGCGATGGTGGACCTGGTGCCGCCGGAGCTCGGCGAGGAGTTCGCCAGCGCCCAGGTCGCGCTGACCTCGGACGTCAACGGCCCGATCGTGCACGTGGCGACGAGCATGGTGGACACCGGCAACGGCCAGCACGCGCTGCTGCGCAAGATGGCCCGCGAGATCCTCGGCGTGCGCCGGGTGATCGTGCGGCGTCCGGCGAACCCGGCGGACCTGCCCGCGACGGCGATCGGCCCGGGGCGTACGACGTGGCTGCACTGCATGGCCGTGCAGCGCGCGGCCCGCGCGGCGCGGTCGCAGGCCCTTGCGAAGATCGCCGCACAGTTCGCCGTCTCCCCGCAGCTGCTCGAGGTGCGCGACGGCATGGTCGTCACCTACGACGGCACGCTCTCCAAGCCGGTCGAAGAGGTCTACGCGCAGGTGCTGCGCGGAGCCGCGGTGTACGTGGCGAACGGCGAGTTCCGCGTGCACGGTTCGGGCGCGCCGTCCCCCGGCGTGTTCGTGCCCGAGCCCGGCACCGCGCACATGGCGGTCGCCGCGTACCGCGCGGTCGTGGACGCCGACACCGAGCTGCACACGCTGCGGCCGGTCCGGGTCACGGCCGCCCACGACGCGGGCCGCGTGCTGCTGCCGGAGCGGGCGGAGGCCGCGGTCGGCTCGGGCGTGCTCACCGCCGTCGACTTCGTCTTCAACGCGCAGGCTGAGGAGATCGACCTGGCCGGCGCCGAGCTCGGCGGCTTCGGCGCGCTCGGGCCCGGCCAGTTCCCGACGATGCTCGAGCAGCCGGAGCTGGAGCTGCTGCCGTTCGTGGAGTCCTCGATCGGTGAGCTCGACTCGACGATGCTGCGCCGGCGCGGGTTCGCCGCGCCGCTGCCGCTCGGCTACATCCCGGTCCGCCGCGCCTCGTACGCCGCGTGCGCCGCCGCGCTGGCCTGTGCGACGCGCGACGCGCTGGAGGCGCACCCGACGCGGCTGCCGCTGCGGCCGTGGGGCGTGAGCAACTGACGCGGCGTCACGCGACGGCGGCTTCGGTCAGCTCCGGCTCGATCCGCGCGCGCAGCGCCCGCAGCAGCCGGTTCGCCTCCTGCCGGTAGCGCGCCTCCCAGGCGGCGCCGGTCAGGCCGTGCAGCGTCGTCTCGGCGCGGACGTCCCGGAGCGCGACGAGGTGCTCGCCCCACAGCCGGTCGATCACGTCGAGCGCGGGCGCGGGGTCCGCGTGGCCGTCGATCGCCGCGTCCCGCAGCCGGTAGACCTCCTCCATCTGCCGATCCTGGATCTCGTTGACCCGGAACCGGTCGAGGGTGCGCAGCTCCAGGTCCTGCGTGGCCCGGTCCAGCCCGCGCCGCACCGCGCGCGCCAGCAGGAAGGCGCTGTCGAACGGCTCGTCCTTGACCAGCGGGGCCATCCGGCGCCGCGCGGTCTCGGTGAACATGCTCGCGGTGAACGGGTCCTCCATCGACAGCAGCACGTCCGACTCGCCCGGGTCGCCGCGCCGCCCGGCCCGGCCGCGCATGTGCAGCTCCAGCCGCCGGTTCCGGGTGAGTTCGAATCCGAGCACGTACAGGCCGCCCGCAGCGACCAGGGCCGCATGCTCGTCCGGGTCGTCTCCGCCGAGCCGGATGTCGACGCCGCGTCCGGCCATCCGCGTGACCAGGGTGACGGTGCCGACCCGGCCGGCCCGCGAGATGATCTCGGCCTCCTGCCGGTGGTTGTTGGCGGTCAGCACCTCGTGCGGGATGCCGCGCTCGCGCAGCGCCGCGGAGAACTGCGTGCACTGGGCGATCGAGCCGGTGACGACGAGGACGGGGCGTCCGGTCGCGCGGCGCTCGGCGATCCGGTCGAGCGCGGCCTTGGTGCGACGCGTCTCGGTCGCGTAGAACAGCGGCGCGTGGTCCACGCGCAGGACGGGCCGGTGGGTGGGTATGCGCTCGATCCGCAGGCCGTACGCCTCGCGATAGAGCCGTTCCTCGACGGCTGTGCCGGTCGCGGCGGCGAGGTGCGGGTAGAGCCGCAGCAGGCCGCGATGGCTGATCTCGCCGGTGACCTGCCGCAGCGGCGAGGGGTCGAGCCCCTCCTTGATCTCGATCGCCTGGAACAGCCCGTCGGGCAGCCGGACGAGCTGGTCCACGCGGCCGGTGTTCCGGTTCAGCTGGGAGACGACGCCGTCGACGACCACGTAGTCGTGGTCGCGGTGGTAGCCGAACCGGGCCCGCAGGCTGTCGTCGAGCGCGCGCTGCAGCTCGGGCTCGGTGCTCTGGTAGAGGTCTGCGACGCCGAGCTCGTCCTCCATCCACGCGACGCCCGCGTCGTTCAGCGTCACCATGTTCAGGGCCGGGTCCACGATGCAGTGCCGGTCGGGGTCGAGCCGGGCGACCGTCGCGGCCATGTTCCGGTAGCGCAGGAAGAACTCGTCCGCCTCGATCGTCCGGGAGCGGGTCGCGTAGTACTCGGCGTCGTCGATGAGCAGCAGGTCGGCCTCGTCGACGATCGCGCGGCGCAGCGGCCGCTGCAGGCGCTCGCCGGCCTTCTTGAAGGCATGGTTGAGCAGGTAGTCGCTGGCGGCGGCGCTCGTCGTGACGTAGGTGATGTCGGCGCGGTAGGCCAAGACCCAGTCGCGCGTCTCCATGCCGGGCACGACCAGCGCGCAGCTCGCGCCGAGGGCCTCGTACAGCGGCCGCATCCACTCCGCGTCCCGCTCGACCAGGTAGTCGTTCGCGGTGATCACGTGCACGCCGCCGTTCGGCAGGGACCAGACGTACGCCGCGAGCGCGACGGCGAGGGTCTTGCCCTCGCCGGTCTTCATCTCCACCAGACGGCCGCGGCACATCGCCGCGGCCCCCGCGATCTGCGCGTCCCCGGCACGCTGGCCGAGCACCCGCCGACCGGCCTCGCGCCCGGCGGCTAGCGCCTCCGCGAGCAGTGCGTCCAGCGGCTCGTCGGCCAGCCGCGCGCGGAAGCGCTCGGTCCGCCGGCCCAGCTCGTCGTCGGTCAGGGCACGCATCGCGTCCTCGAACGCGCCCACCTCCTCGGCGATCCGGTCGGCCGCGCGCCTGCGTCCCCAGAACATCTCCACCTCTTCGCCCGCCGAGGGGCTCAGCGTACTGCGCGCATGTCACGGAGCCCGGAGTAACAGGTGGATAACCCATTGGGTCATGACATACCATCCTGAGGTGACCACGCTCTCCACCGCCGCCTCCGCTCAGCCCGCAGCCTCGGAGAGCATCCTCAGCCCGCGGTATCTGGCCGTGACGATCGGCTTCATCGCCTCGATCCTGCTCACCGCCTTCGAGGCGATGGCCGTGGGAGCGGCGATGCCGGTCGCGGTCGCGAAACTGCACGGCCTGCCGTACTACTCGCTCGCGTTCTCGGCGTACCTGACGACCAGTCTGCTCGGCATGGTCCTGAGCGGGCAGCGTTCCGACCGCAGCGGGCCGCGGCTGCCCTGCCTCGGCGGCATCGCGCTGTTCGGCGCCGGACTGCTCACCGCGGGCACCGCGACGACGATGGTGCAGTTCGTGCTCGGCCGCGCGATCCAGGGCCTGGGCGGCGGCCTCGTCATCGTGGCGCTGTACGTCCTCGTCGGCCGCGCGTACCCGGAGCAGCTGCGCGGCAAGGCGTTCTCAGCGATGGCCACGTGCTGGGTGCTGCCCGGCGCGGTCGGGCCGGTGATCGCGGGCGTGCTCACCGAGGATCTGAGCTGGCGTTGGATCTTCCTCGGCACGGCGGTGCTGATCGTCATCCCGCTCGTGCTGCTCGCCAAGCCGCTGCGCGACCTGCCGCGGGTCGAGGCGGTCGAGCGCGACGGGGCCCAGAACGCGCGGCTGCGCCGGATACGCGTGGCCGCCGGCGTCACCGCGCTCGGCGCCGGGCTGCTGGAGCTCGGCAGCCAGGAGATCAACCTCGTCGGCCTGATCCTCGCGCCGATCGCGATCGTGCTGCTCGTCCCGAGCGTCCCCCGGCTTCTCCCGGCCGGCACCCTGCGGGCGCGTCGCGGCCTGCCCACCGTGATCCTGATGCGCGGCCTGATGGCGGGTTCGTACTTCGGCATCGAGGCCTTCCTCCCGCTGATGCTGGAACAGCACCGCGGCTTGAGCGTCACCCTCGCGGGCCTGTCGCTGGTCACGGCGACCGTCGGCTGGGCGATCGCCTCGTGGGCGATCAACCAGCCGGTCATCGCGACCCGCCTGTCCAAGCCGGCCCGCGTCCGCACCGGCATCGCGATCTGCGGCCTGTCCCTCATCGGCGACATCGTCGCGGTCGGCACCGCCACCCCGCTGTGGACCGTCGCCCTCGCGATGGGCTTCGCCTCCCTCGGCGCCGGAATGACATTCCCCACCGTGAGCCTGCTCACCCTCGAGCTGTCCGAGCCCGAGGAGCAGGGCACGAACTCGGCCTCGCTCCAGGTCGCCGACGGCATCACCAGCACCCTCGCGATCGCCCTCGGCGGCAGCATCTACCACGCCATGAGCACCGACGGCTCCTCCGGCGGCGTCTACGTGCTGCTCTACGCGCTCTACATCGGCATCGCGGCCGTGGCTTGGGTGCTGGCGCCGCGGGTGCGCCGGGCCTGAGTCGAGTCCACGGAACGTTTTCCGTTCTGTCGGCGGCGCCCGGTACGGTGGAAGACCGCGCCGACCGAGCAACGCCGCCACGGCGGCCCAGTCGACACCGAGGGGACGACGTCACCGTTGAGCACCAACGCCGCCTCACACCTGTCTCCGGCGTACCCGGACCGGGCACCGTGGGGGACCGCGGGCAAGCTGCGGGCCTGGCAGCAGGCCGCGCTGGACGAGTATCTCAAGCGCGAGCCGCGCGACTTCCTGGCGGTCGCGACGCCGGGCGCGGGCAAGACGACGTTCGCGCTTCGGATCGCGACGGAGCTGTTGGACCGTCACATCGTGCAGCAGATCACCGTCGTGGCGCCGACCGAGCACCTCAAGCACCAGTGGTCCGAGGCCGCGAAGCGGGTCGGGATAGGGATCGACCCGACGTATTCCGGCTCCTCGGGCGGCACCTCGCGGGACTACACCGGCATCGCCGTGACGTACGCGGGTGTGGCGGCGCACCCGATGCTGCACCGCTCCCGGGTGGAGAACCGGCGCACGCTGGTCATCCTCGACGAAATCCACCACGCGGGCGACGCGCTGGCCTGGGGTGACGCGATCAGCGAGGCCTTCGAGCCGGCGGCTCGGCGGCTTGCGCTGACGGGTACGCCGTTCCGCTCGGACATCGCGCAGATCCCCTTCGTCGAATACGCGCCGGACGCCGAGGGCGTGCGCCGCTCGGTCGCGGACTACACCTACGGGTACGGCGCTGCCCTCGCGGACGGCGTCGTGCGGCCGGTCATCTTCCTGTCGTACGCGGGCCAGATGCGCTGGCGCACCAAGGCCGGGGACGAGATCGCCGCGTCGCTCGGCGAGCCGATGACACAGGACGCGGTCAGCCAGGCCTGGCGCACCGCGCTGGATCCGGCGGGCAACTGGATGCCCTCGGTGCTGCGCGCGGCCGACCGGCGGCTGACCGAGGTGCGCAAGTCCGTGCACGACGCGGGCGCGCTGGTCATCGCCACCGACCACTTCGCCGCCCGCGCGTACGCCAAGATGCTGCGCGACATCACCGGCGAGTCGCCGACCGTCGTGCTCTCCGACGACCCCAAGGCCTCGTCGAAGATCGAGAAGTACAGCGAGAGCGAGTCGCGCTGGATGGTCGCGGTCCGGATGGTGTCCGAGGGCGTGGACGTCCCCCGGCTGGCCGTCGGCGTCTACGCCACCTCGATCTCCACGCCGCTGTTCTTCGCGCAGGCCGTCGGCCGGTTCGTGCGCGCCCGCAAGCGCGGCGAGACCGCCTCCGTCTTCCTGCCCTCGGTGCCGATGCTCGTCCAGTTCGCCAACGAGCTCGAGCTCCAGCGCGACCACATCCTGGACCGCAAGAAGCGCGACGACGACATGTGGTCCGAGGAGGAGGACCTTCTCGCCGACGCCAACGCGGAGAAGAACGAGACCGACCTCGGCGAGTTCAAGTTCGAGGCGCTGGAGTCGGAGGCCAACTTCGACCGGGTCATGTTCGACGGCGGCGAGTACGGGCTCGCGGCCGCGGCGGGCAGCGCGGACGAGGCGGACTACCTCGGCATCCCCGGGCTGCTCGAGCCGGAGCACGTGCGCACCCTGCTGCAGAAGCGCCAGACCCGGCAGATCGCCCGGCAGCGCGGCCAGAAGGCCGGCCCGGACGGCGCGCCCGCGCTGCCCGCGCAGGAGCGCCCGGTGGTCAGCCACCAGCAGCTGCTGAGCCTGCGCAAGGAGCTGCACACGCTGGTCGGCGCCTGGCATCACCAGTCCGGCCTACCGCACGGCGTCATCCACAACGACCTGCGGCGCAGCTGCGGCGGACCGCCCGCCGCGCAGGCCACGGCGGCCGAGCTGCGGGCCCGGATCGACAAGGTCAGGGCCTGGGCCGCGGGCCGGGACAAGCAGCGCTGAAAGCCCGCTTTCCGGACCCGGGGCGCCCCGTCGCGCTTAGCCGCTGACAGACGGCGTGTTTAGACTGCTGCCGTGACGACAAGCACGGCGACCCCGGCGGGCGAACACCATCCCGAGACCTCGCAGACCCTGGACCGGGGCCTGCGCGCGCTCGAAGAACTGGCGGAGGTCCCCGGCGGCCTGACCGTGACGGAGCTGGCCGACCGGCTCAGCGTGAACCGGACGATCGTCTACCGGCTGCTGGCCACCTTGGAGCTGCACGGCCTGGCCAGGCGCGACTCCTCCGGCCGGGCCCGGCTGTCCATCGGCGTGCTGGCACTGGCCCGGCAGGTGCAGCCGCTGCTGCGCGAGGCCGCGACGATCCCGCTGCGCCGGCTGGCCGAGGAGGTCGGCGCGACCGCGCACCTGACCGTCGTGGACGGCAGCGAGGCGCTGGCGGTCGCAGTGGTCGAACCCACCTGGACCGACTACCACGTGGCCTACCGGGTCGGCTCGCGGCACGCGCTGGACCGCGGCGCGGCCGGACGGGTGATCCTCAACTACCGGGAGAACAAGAGCGCCGGCTACCTGATCACGGACGGCGAGCTGCAGTTCGGCGCGTACGGCATCGCGGCCCCGGTGATCGACGTGCCGGGCGTCGAGGCCTCAGTCGGCGTGATCTCCTTCGGCCAGCTCGACCCCAACCGCACCGGCCCGCGGGTGATCCGGGCCGCCACCGAGGTCGCCAGCGCCCTGCGCTGAGCCCTCGGACGCCGCTGGCGCCGTGCGAGCCGAAGGCACCGGTCCCGGCACCGCGCACGCGGGCGTGCCACCGGGCATCCGGTAGCGGTTCCTCGCGATCAGCCGGTAGACGAGCTCGGCCAGCCAGGAGACCGGCGGCACCAGCATCAGCGCCCCGATCGGCCGGAAAGGCCAGCGCGAGCGCAGCAGCGTCCGGGCGACGGCGGCGGAGCCGTGCGGGACCGGCCGCCCGGTGGACGTGCGCGGGCTGAGCCACTGCACCGACGAGGTGACCGCCTCGTGCGACAACCCGTGCGCCGCCAGATCCAGGTTCTGCCAGGGTACGAAGCGCACCGCCGGCCGGCACCGGCGCTCGGCCCAGTGCACGGTCGATGTGCAGAATCCGCAGTCCCCGTCGAACACCAGGGTCGGTTTCGCAGCGCCTGCCATACCCTCAGCGTACGCGGGGCCCGAGACCCGGCCCCCGACGGCCTGCCAGACCCGGTCGGACAGGAACACCGCGTCGCCGACCAGCATCATCAGCGAGAAGAACGGCAGGCCGAGCAGCACGGCGATGCTCACGTGCATCCCGGCGAGGACGGCCAGCGACGGGTACTTGAGCTTCGGCGAGAAGACCGCGAACGGGAAAGCGACCTGCACGAACACCGTGACGTAGCCCGCGAGCGCGAGCAGCACGGTGTGCGCGAGCAGCCAGGAGTCGAGGCCCGGCCAGGGCTGGAACCAGTGCAGCCGCAGCACGAAGCCCATCGCGGTGCCGTCCTGCCACATCGAGCCCTGTACCTTGTACAGGCCCGCCGTCGCGTATATGACGCAGACCTGGAAGGCGATCACCAGCACGGCGCCATTGTGCAGCACATTCGCGACCTGCTCGCGGACCGCGCGCAGTTCGAGCCGCCATTCCGGTTCTCCGTCGGTGATCGTCCGCGAACGAAGCCGCCGCGCGTCCAGCGACCAGTGCCTGCCGCAGCGGGTGAAGCAGAGGAAGAGCGACATGATCGCGAGGACGTTGTCGCCGCCGTCCGTGATCAGCGGGCTGCGGTTCTCCAGCGCGACGACGACGAAGCAGAACAGCAGCGAGCTGATCCGGGTGCGCCAGCCGAGCGTGAACAGCACCCCGGCCACGATGGCGAGCGCGTAGAAGACCTCGAAGCCGCCGCTGCCCAGCCCGGCGACCGCGGTGAGCCAGTCCCGGATCCAGCCGAACATCGGGATCTGCGCCTCGTACGCGCGCGCCATCGTCGGCGTCCAGGGTGCGTTCGGGCCCCAGGCGGTGAGCCGTTCGTTGAAGGAGGAGAGCAGGTACAGCGTCCAGAGCGTGCCGTAGCCGATGCGCAGCGCCGCGGTTCCGCGCGCCGCCACGGTCGATTCGGTGATCTTCCGGTAGGCGTCCCAGAAGCGGTTCACGACGGCGTCACCGGCCACCACGGCATCGTCGCCGTCTGCGGGGCGGTCTGCGCGGCCGTGCGGCCCTCGCCGGACAGCAGCGTCGTGACGAACCGCACCTGGACGGAGTCGATGGTCTGCGACTCGTGCGGCCGCAGGTAGGTGAGGACGAGGTTCTCCAGGTATCCCTGCGCCGTGCCGGCCAGCGGCGAGTTCGCGAGCGGGATGCCGGTCGAGGTGTGCGTCTGGACGAACTTGATCCACGCGTTGCGCATCGCGTTCATCGTGAGGTGGCTCGGCGCCGGGTCGCCGTCCGTCTGAGCCTCGTCGATCGCGGAGAGGTTCACCCAGGAGGTCACGGCCGCGGACGGCCCGACGCTGGCCCGCGCGTCGACCTCGACGTTCTCCGAGATCGGGTTCGGCGCGAACAGCTGCCAGTTCTGCATCTGCAGCGGCGTCATCCACCAGGAGACCTGTGCGGCGTACGCCTTGGAGATCACATCGGCCGGCGCGTTGTAGAGGAACGACGCGGCCATCTGGCAGCCCACCAGCACCAGCGTGACGAGTACCGTCACGCCGACGAGCGCGCGCGACCAGCGCCGCGTCGGCCTCCGGGGTATCGCCTGCTCGGTCACCGCGCCGAGACTACCCGGAGACTCGTGAAGACGCAGCGGCCTCCGCCAACTGCACGACCCGCAGCGGGATCGGGTTCTCCATCGCGATCATGGTCGAGGTGCGCACGATGCCGTCGAAGTCGATCAGCCGGTCGATCACGTGCTGCAGGTCCAGGTTGGAGCGCGCCACGATCCGGCAGAGCATGTCGCCGTTGCCGGTCACGGTGTGCATCTCCAGCAACTCGGGCACGGTCGCGAGATGCGCGCGCACGTCCCGGCCGCGGCCCTGCGCGATCTCCAGCGTCGCGAAGGCCGTCACCGGATAGCCGAGCGCCTCCGGGTCGAGCTGCGGCCCGAAACCGCGCACGACGCCGTCCGCTTTCAGCCTGTCGAGCCGCGCCTGCACGGTTCCGCGCGCCACACCGAGGCGACGCGAGGCCTCCATCACGCCGACCCGAGGCTCCTCATCGAGCAGCCGGATCAACCGGGCGTCCAGCTCGTCCACGGCCATGGCCCGATCACGCTCGCAATCTGTACAAGTTGCCGACCGAAAATACCGCTATACTGATCATTATGTATAGCATAATCGCAAACTATTGACCACTCTGCGGAGTGCGGGCACGATCACGGTCATGACCGACCTGATGCACGAGACCCCCGCGGCGACCCCCGCCGGCGCATCCTCCAAGGACCCGTTCCCCGTCAAGGGCATGGACGCGATCGTCTTCGCCGTGGGCAACGCCAAGCAGGCCGCGCACTACTACGCCACCGGCTTCGGCATGCGCCTGGTCGGCTATTCGGGCCCGGAGACAGGCAGCCGCGACATCGCCTCCTACGTGCTGACCTCCGGCTCGGCCCGCTTCGTGTTCAACGGCCCGGTCCGCGCGGGCACCGACCTCGGCGCGCACATCGCCGCGCACGGCGACGGCGTGAGCGACCTGGCGATCCAGGTGCCGGACGTGCACAAGGCCTATGAGTACGCGGTCGAGCACGGCGCCAAGGGGCTCGAGCAGCCGCACGAGGTCACGGACGAGCACGGCACCGTCGTCCTCGCCGCCATCGCCACCTACGGCGAGACCCGGCACACCCTCGTCGACCGCTCCCGGTACCAGGGTCCTTACCTGCCGGGCTACGTCGCGCGCGAGCCGCTCGTCGCCGCGCCGGAGAAGCGCTACTTCCAGGCCGTGGACCACTGCGTGGGCAACGTCGAGCTCGGCAGGATGGACGAGTGGGTCGAGTTCTACCGGCACGTCATGCACTTCACGAACATGGCCGAGTTCATCGGCGACGACATCGCCACCGATTACTCGGCGCTGATGTCGAAGGTCGTCGCGGACGGCACCCGCAAGGTCAAGTTCCCGCTCAACGAGCCGGCCGTCAGCCGCCGCAAGTCGCAGATCGACGAGTACCTGGAGTTCTACGGCGGCCCGGGCGTGCAGCACATCGCGCTGGCCACCAACGACATCATCCGCACCGTCGACGAGATGCGCGCGGCCGGCGTCGAGTTCCTGGACACCCCGGACTCCTACTACGAGGACGAGGAGCTGCGCTCCCGGATCGGCAGCGTGCGGGTCCCGGTGGCGCAGCTGCAGGCGCGCAAGATCCTGGTCGACCGGGACGAGGACGGCTACCTGCTGCAGATCTTCACCAAGCCGGTGCAGGACCGGCCGACGGTCTTCTTCGAGCTGATCGAGCGGCACGGCTCGCTCGGCTTCGGCAAGGGCAACTTCAAGGCCCTGTTCGAGGCCATCGAGCGGGAGCAGGAGCGTCGCGGGAATCTCTGAACTCGGCTAATCTCTTCCGCGGAGATGGAACATGCCGTCGGGGGAGGGGACCTTGAGCACCGGAAATCCGCCTGCCGGATATTACGCGGATCCGTCGATTCCGGGATATATCCGTTACTGGGACGGCGACGAATGGGTCGCAGGGACCAGCAGGCCCGCGCCGGACGAGGCGGAGCAGCAGGCCGCGGAGCAGGGGCTCGCCACCTCGCCGGCGGACGCGGTCCCCGTGGAGCGCTCCGGCACCTGGTCGCCGGAGCCCGCGGCCGCGGCCCCGCCGGACCAGTCGCAGGCCTCTGCCGCGGGACGCAGCGGCGCACGGGGGTACACCCAGGTCCCGCGGCAGGCGCGGCCGCCGGGCGAGGAGCCGCAGCCGGCGGACCAGCCGCAGGTCCGGCCGGACGCGCAGGCGCAGGCGCAAGCCCAACCGCAGGTTCAGGCTCAGCCGCAGCAGTACGCGCAGCCCGCGCCGCAGCAGGCGGCTGAGCCGCAAGCCCAGGCCCAGGCCCAGGCCCAGCAGTACGCGCAGCCCGCGCCACAGCAGGCGGCTGAGCCGCAAGCCCAGGCCCGGGCCCAGGCCCAGCAGTACGCGCAGCCCGCGCCGCAGCAGCCCGTCGCGCAGCCGGGGCAGGCGCCGCGGGTTCCGCAGCAGCCGGTGGCCCAGCCGCAGCAGCCGCAGTTCCAGGCCCAGCCGCAGCAGTACGCGCAGAGCCCTGCGACGAGCCCGGCGCCGCACCTTGCGCCGGCTTCGGCGCCGAGCCCGCGGCAGCCGCAGCTCCAGCCGGAGCCGACGCAGCAGGCTGAGTCGGTCGCCACCATGATCGTTCCCTCGGCGTTCGCGCCGAGCCAGCGCACCGGCACTTACCGGCTGCCCGGGTTCAACGGCAACCCCTTCGCGGGGCTGCCAGGCACCGGCTTCGGTGCGCCCGCCGGGCCGGAGGACGAGGACGCCGAGGGCGAGGCCACCGTCGTCGAGCTGGCCACGCCCGGCTCCCGCTTCCTGGGCCGCATCATCGATCTCGGCATCGCCGCGGTCTTCTCCGCGCCGATCACCGTGACCCTGCTGCTGATCGCGCACCGGCACGACCACCAGTACGTGGTCCGGCTCGACGCCGAGGCCACGACGACGTACACCACGCTCGGCATGGATGCCGTGGGCATCGCCCTGTGGGCGGGCGCGCTGCTCGCCTTCGTGATCGTCTCGGTCGCCTACGAGGGCTACCGCCTCGGCCGCGGCGGCCAGACCTTCGGCAAGCGCCTGGCCGGCGTGCAGATCGTGCAGCTGCCGAGCGGGCAGCCGCTGCGCAAGAGCGGGGTCGGGACCCGCAGGGCCCTGTTCTTCTGGGTGCTCGCGATCATCCCGCTGGTCGACATCCTCGCGCTCGGCGGGGTGTTCTGGGGGCGGCCGTACCGGCAGGGCATGCACGAGAAGGCGACCTCGACGGCCACCGTCAAGGCGTGAGCCTGACTCGAGCGAACGCAAGGGCCCGCGCATTACATGCGCGGGCCCTTACTCGTTCTCGACTGAAATCCATCCGCTAGCCCTGATTGACCGCAGCGCTCAGCTCCAACAGCACGCGGGTCGTGAAGCCGAGCTCCGCGGCGTCCTTCGCCGTCGCCGCCACGCAGAAGTCCGTGGCCAGTCCGCAGACGTCCACCTCGGTCACGCCGCGCTCCCGGAGCCACGCCTCCAGGCTCAGCCCGGAGCCCGCCGCGTCCACGCCCTCGAAGCCGGAGTAGGCCGCGGCGTGCTGGCCCTTGCGGAACTCCGCGTGGAACGGCAGGTCGGCGACGGCCGGGTGGAACCGAGCCCCTTCGGTGCCCACCCGGCAGTGCACCGGCCACTCGTCGAAGTGCGCGCCCGGTTCCACGTGGTAGTCCCGGGTCGCGACCACGTACTCGGCCCCGCCGCTGCCTCCGTTCAGCACGTATTCGCGCACGTCCGCGGCCACGGCGTTGCCGCCGGCCACCGCGAGCGAGCCGCCCTCGCAGAAGTCCAGCTGGACGTCCACCACGATCAGTGCCTTCGCCATCTGCTTCAGTCCGCCTTCGGGTAGACCGTGGGGATCACCGCGTCCCCACGGGACAGCTGGGTCGCCGAGAGCGGGAGCTGGGCCAGGCTGTCCTGGTGCAGCCGCCGCCCCTCGGCCAGATTCTGCCGTTCCACCACGTCGCCGTCCACGACGAGCGGGGTGATCAGCGGCCGGCCGAGCGCGGGGTCCGGCCGGGTGGCGATGATCTCCTCGGTCGCCACGCCGTCCGCGTCGATCCGCCGGTAGGCCCACTTCCGGCCGCCGAGGCTCGGCTTGCCGGTCGACCTCTTGGCCACCGGCAGCAGCGGCGCCTTCGGGTCGGCCGACTCCGCGCGCGCCACCAGCTTGTAGACCATGGACGAGGTCGGCGCGCCGCTGCCGGTCACCAGCTGGGTGCCCACGCCGTACGCGTCCACCGGTGCCACGGCCAGCGCCGCGATCGCGTACTCGTCCAGGTCGCTGGTGACCACGATCTTCGTGTCCTGTGCCCCGAGCTCGTCGAGCTGCCGGCGCACCCGGTGCGCCATCCACAGCAGGTCGCCGGAGTCCAGCCGGACCGCGCCGAGGTCCGGCCCGGCCACCTCCACGGCCAGTCGCACCGCCTCGGCCACGTCGTAGGTGTCGACCAGCAGCGTCGTGCCCTTGCCGAGCGTGGCCACCTGGGTCTGGAAGGCGTCGCGCTCGCTGTCGTGCACGAGGGTGAACGCGTGCGCCGCGGTGCCGACCGTCGGCACGCCGTACCGGAAGCCGGCCTCCAGGTTCGAGGTCGAGGCGAAGCCGGACAGGTACGCCGCCCGGGCGCCGGCCACCGCCGCCTCCTCGTGGGTGCGGCGCGAGCCCATCTCGATGCACGGCCGCCCGGCCGCCGCCGAGACCATCCGCGAGGCCGCGGCGGCGATCGCCGAGTCGTGGTTCAGGATCGAGAGCACGATCGTCTCGAGCAGCACGCACTCGGCGAAGCCGCCCTCCACGGTGAGGATCGGCGAGCCGGGGAAGTAGCACTCGCCCTCCCGGTAGCCGCTGATCGACCCGCGGAAGCGGTAGTCGGCCAGCCAGTCCAGCGTCGGCCGGTCCACGACCGCGGTGCGCTCCAGGAACTCCAGCTGATCCCCGGTGAACCGGAACTCGGCCACCGCCTCGATGACCCGGCCGGTGCCCGCCACCACGCCGTACCGCCGCCCCTCGGGCAGTCGGCGGGTGAACACTTCGAACACCGACCGCCGGTCGGCCGCGCCGCTGCGCAGCGCGCCTTGCAGCATGGTCAGCTCGTAGTGGTCGGTGAGCAGAGCCGAGGTACTTATCGTCACCATGACGCTAAGGGTAGCGCACTTCTGCGCGGCTCAACAACGCGTTCCCGGCACTGAGCCGCATCTCAAAGAGTGCGACGATAGGACCGTGAGCACTGCGCCCATCGAACTCGAACAGCCGGAAGCCGCCGAAGCCGACCCGCTGGAGTCCGCTGACCGGCCTTGGACCACGATCGTGTGGAACGACCCCGTCAACCTGATGAGCTACGTCAGCTACGTCTTCCAGACGTATTTCGGGTATCCGCGCACGAAGGCGGAGAAGCTGATGATGGATGTGCACCAGCGCGGAAAGGCGTCGGTGTCGAACGGGACCCGTGAGGAGATGGAACGCGACGTGGCCGCCATGCACGGCTATGGTCTTTGGGCCACGCTGCAACACGACTGACGCCGCGTCACCACTCCCTCAACGGAAAGATCCCCCGTGAGCTTCACTTTCCGAGCCGGCCCGCACCGCACCGTCCAGGCGAACCTGGAGGCGGTGGAGGCGCAGCTGCTCGCCTACCTGTTCGGCCAGCTGCTCGACCTGCTCGGCCCGGCCGAGGAGCGGACGGCCAGCGCCGACCCGCTCGCGATAGAGCTGGGCCTGGCCGATCTCGGCTTCGAGCCCGAGGAGGTGGCACCGCCGGAGGACCCCGCGCTGGCCCGGCTGTTCCCGGACGCCTACCGCGGCGACGAGAAGGCCGCCGCCGAGTTCCGCCGCTTCACCGAGGGCGAGCTGCGCTCCGGCAAGCGCGGCCGGGCGCAGTGCGCGCTGGAGAGCCTGCCGGAGGACAAGGGCGGCCGTTTCGACCTCGACGAGGAGCAGGCCCAGTGCTGGCTCGGCGCGCTCAACGACCTGCGCCTGGTGCTCGGCTCCCGCTTCGGCCTGCAGGACGACGGCCAGGAGCCCGGCGCCGACCTCGAGGCCGACGACCCGCTGCGCGCCTACGTGCCCGCGTACCACTATCTCGGCTACCTGCAGGAAACCCTGCTGGAGGCGCTGCCGCGGTGAGCTCGGAGGCGTTGCCGCGGTGAGGGTGTGAGCGGCCGCTCATCGTCTCCGGTTAATCTGTTTCCCGTGCTGACCATAGGACAGGCGATCCGAGACGCCATCATCGACCACGCGCGCGCCGACCACCCCGACGAGGCCTGCGGCGTCGTCGCCGGGCCGATCGGCTCGGACAAGCCGGTCCGCTTCATCCCGATGGCCAACGCGGAGCGCTCGCCCACGTTCTACCGCTTCGACTCGCTCGAGCAGCTGAAGGTGTGGCGGGAGATGGACGACCGGGACGAGGAGGCCGTCGTCATCTACCACTCGCACACCGCGACCGAGGCGTATCCCTCACGCACCGACCTGTCCTACGCCTCCGAGCCGAACGCGCACTACGTGCTGGTCTCCACGCGGGACGCCGACGGCCTGGGCGAGTTCCAGTTCCGCTCGTACCGGATCGTCGACGGGGTGATCTCCGAGGAGGAGATCGAGGTAGTGGACGATACGGAATGACCCTCATCGTCGCCCGGCCGCGGTACCGGCGGGTCCTCGCGGCATGGTTCGTCAGCCGGGTGCTGCTCATGCTCATGGCGACGACCGTGCTGCCCTGGTTCTCGCACGGCGCGGTGCTGGGCGACGTGAAGATCTACCAAGGCTGGGCGCACATCCTGGAGCACGGCTCGTACCCGGTGCACGACACCCGGTGGCAGTACCCGCCCGCCGCGGCGCTGATCTTCCTGGCCCCGCTGCTCATCTCGCACTTCGGGGCCAGCTACCTGGTCACCTTCTTCTTCCTCGCGCTGCTCGCCGACTTCGCGGTCTACGCGCTGCTGCTCTCGCACACCGACCGGAACGCGGCCGCGGACGGCGCGGAACCGCACCTGACCGGCGTATGGGTGTGGGTGGTCGGCGGCCTCGCGATAGGGCCGCTGCTGCTGATGCGCTACGACGTGATCGTCACGGCGCTTGCCGTGGCCGGGCTCGTCTCCCCGGCGCGCTCGGTGAAGCTGCGCTGGTCGCTGCGCGGCGCGCTGCTCGGCGTCGGCGCGCTGGTCAAGGTCTGGCCGGGCGCGCTGATCCTCGGCCTGCCGCCGAAGGGCCCGGGCCGCCGCGCCGTCGTGTGGATGGCAAGCACCGCGGCCGCGCTGACCGTGATCCTCTCGCTGACCATGACCGGCGCGCTCTCGTTCCTTTCCGGCCAGTCCAACCGCGGCATCGAGGTCGAGTCCGTGCTCGCCTCGGTCTTCATGATCCTGCACTGGTTCGGCTACCCGGCCAAGGTCGCCATGACCTACGGCTCGTTCCAGGTCTCCGGGCCCGGGATCTCCGCGGTCGCCTCCTTCGCCGAACTGCTCACCGTGGTCGGCGTCGGGATCGTGCTGTGGTGGCGGCTGATGCGGTTCAAGGCGCGCTCCTGGACTCCCGGCCTGATGTACGACACGGCGTTCACCGTCGTACTCGTGCTCGTCGTGACCAGCCGGGTGCTCAGCCCGCAGTACCTGATCTGGCTGCTGGGCCTGGCCGCGCTGGTGCTCACCGAGAACGGCCCGATGCGCCGGGGCACGGTGATGGCCAGGCCTGCCTGCCTCGTCGTCTTCTGCGTCCTGATCACCCAGGTCGAGTTCCCGCTGCTGTTCGGCGAGGTCATGGGCGGCCAGTTCTGGGGGACGATGGTGGTGGCCGGGCGCAACCTGATCCTGGTGGTGGCCTGCGTGCAGGCGCTGCGCCGGCTCTGGCAGTCCGGCGCCCGCGAGCCGCAGGAGCTCGCGGATCCGGTCGTGACTCCGGCCTCGGCCGCCCACGCCGACTGAGCAAGCACTAGCATCACTGCGGGGACCGAGCGGGACGAGGAACAGTGACGGAGCCGATGAGAAGCGGCGGGGGCCCTGGGGCCATCGTCGTCGGCGGACCCGGCTCAGGCCGGTCCGCGGGTCGGCCGCGCCCCGAGGACGGCCCGCGCGGACCGGTCGCCCGGGTGATCGAGCTCGTCTACCGGCTCGCCAACTCCGAGCTCGCCACCCCGCGCAGCGCGATCATCATCTCGCTCACCGGCATCGTGCTGATCATGGTGGTCGGCGTCTTCTCGCCGAACTACAACACGCTGCCCAGAATCCCGTTCACCCAGGTCACCCAGAACGGCGGCCAGCTCGACATCAGGAACGGCTTCACCTACATCGTGCTGCCGCTGTCCGGTCACCTCGGCAGCCTGCCGGACTGGGCCTCGATCTCGATGACCTGGACCGCGATCATCCTGCAGTGCGTCGGCCTGGCCGCGCTGCTGTGGGCCAACAGCCGCGGCTGGCGGCCGAACCCGCGGCACCTGTTCCTGGCCGCCACCGCGATCGTCGCCGTCATGGTGTTCATCACACCGGTCGGCTCCTCGGACACCACCAGCTACGCCGCCTACGGCCGGATGGCGAACCTCGGCATCGATCCGTACAACTACGGCCCCAACCAGCTCGGCCCCTCCGACCTGTACACGATGACCGTCGGCCAGATGTGGTGGCGCACGCCCTCGGTCTACGGGCCGCTGGCCACCTGGCTCCAGCAGTTCGCCGCGCTGTTCGGCGGCAAGTCCAACCCGGCCGCCGCCGTCTCAGCCATGATGATCATGAACGGGCTGGTCTTCCTCGCGGTCGGCTACTTCCTGATGCGCACCGCCGACGACCCGGTCCGCGCCAGCCTGATGTGGGTGGCCAACCCCGTCCTGATCCAGCAGCTGGTCTTCGGCGGCCACCTCGACACCTACGTCGCCGCGGCCACGGTCGTCGGCGTCCAGCTCGCCCGCAGCCGGACCAGCGGCTGGCGCTACCTCTGGGTCGGCGTCGCGATCGGCATCGGCTGCTGCTTCAAGATCAACGCGGCCTGGGCGGGCGTGGCCATCGGCTGGGTGCTGCTCATGCGGCGCGAGTGGATCAACCTGCTGCGCCTGAGCGTCGGCGGGCTCGGCACCGTCACGTTCTTCTACTCGTTCTTCGGCATGCACGCCTTCAAACAGGTGCTCCAGGCCTCCAGCCTGGTCGCCACCCCCTCGCCCTGGCGCGCCTTCCAGCTCTCGGTCGAGTGGGTGTTCGGCCTGTTCGGCGCCGAACCCGCCGGCCAGCGGATCTCCTCCGACATCATCTCGATCAGCTGGCCGATCCTGATGGCGATCATCGCGTACGCGATCTACCGCAAGTTCGGCGCCGACCAGCCCGCTGTGGTGACCGTGCCGTTCGCGCTCTCGTTCGCCTGGATCCTGGTCGCGCCCTGGTCGCTGCCCTGGTACGCGGCCGTCGCCTGGGCTGTCCTCGCGCTGGTGCCGCGCAACCCGATGACCCGGTGGCTCACCCTGGCCACCGCCTACCTCGCGCTGATGCACTGCTCCGGCGGCGGCCCGGCGACCTGGGCCAACAACTGACGTAACGCCCGTCACAGCCCGTCCGACCTGCGGAACGGCCTGGGGCCGCCGCCGCGGGAATCGGTAGAATGGTCATATGCGTTCCCCCGATGTGATGACGGCGCCAGAAGGACGGCACACGAGCGTGCCGCCCTTCGCGGGGACGACGACCGCACGGTCTGTGGACCCGGGCGTGCTGCTCGTCACGCGCCGCCACGTCGATCTGGGCCGCCTGGCCAGCGCGCTGTGTCGCTGACATCCGGCATCGCTGACGACCCCCCGACCCGCAGGGCGAGAACGCCCCGAATCCCAGGAGCCACCATGGCCGTCCAGGTCTCCATCCCGACCATCCTGCGCAGCTACACCGACGGCGCCAAGAGCGTGGAAGGCAGCGGCGAGACCCTCGCCGCCCTGATCACCGACCTCGACACCCGGCACCCCGGCATCGGCGACCGGCTGCTCGACGAGGGCAAGCTGCGCCGCTTCGTGAACGTGTACAAGAACGACGAGGACGTGCGCTTCCTCGGCGGTCTGGACACCGAGCTCGCCGACGGCGACAACGTCACCGTGCTGCCGGCCGTCGCCGGCGGGATGAGCTGACCCCGACGCCATGCGCTACGACTCGCTGCTCGACTCGCTCGGCCACACTCCGCTGGTCGGGCTGCCCAAGCTCTCCCCGTCCGAGGACGTCCGGATCTGGGCGAAGCTGGAGGACCGCAACCCCACCGGCTCGATCAAGGACCGCCCGGCGCTGGCCATGGTCGAGGAGGCCGAGCGCGACGGGCGGCTGCGCCCCGGCTGCACGATCCTCGAGCCCACCAGCGGCAACACCGGGATCGCGCTGGCCATGGCGGCCAAGCTCAAGGGCTACAAGCTGATCTGCGTGATGCCGGAGAACACCTCGGCCGAGCGGCGCCAGCTGCTGCGCATGTGGGGCGCCGAGATCGTCCCGTCCCCGGCCGCCGGCGGCTCCAACGAGGCTGTCCGGGTGGCCAAGGGCCTGGCCGAGCAGAACCCCGACTGGGTGCTGCTCTACCAGTACGGCAACCCGGCCAACGCGGCCGCGCACTACCACGGCACCGGCCCGGAGATCCTCGCCGACCTGCCGACCATCACCCACTTCGTGGCCGGCCTCGGCACCACCGGCACGCTGATGGGCGTCGGCCGCTACCTGCGCGAGAAGGTCCCCGGCATCGAGATCGTCGCCGCCGAGCCGCGCTACGACGACCTCATCTACGGCCTGCGCAACCTCGACGAGGGCTTCGTCCCGGAGATCTACGACGAGTCGGTCCTGACGACCCGTTACTCCGTGGCCTCCGCCGACGCGCTGCGCCGCACCAGGGAGCTGCTGACCACCGAGGGCATCTTCGCGGGCATCTCCACCGGCTGCGCGCTGCACGCCGCGATCGGCATCGCGACCAAGGTGCACAAGGCCGGCGGCACCGCGGACATCGCCTTCGTGGTCGCCGACGGCGGTTGGAAGTACCTGTCCACCGGTGCCTACGAGGGCACCCTCGACGAAGCGGAAGATCGCCTTTCCGGACAGCTCTGGGCCTAGCCGAGCGGGTCAGCCGCGCCCCACCTGCGAAAGTCGACCGTACTGCTGTCTCGGAGACTGCGCCGTGCCTGCCGCAGCTGGTCGCGCAGCGGGCCTGCGAGAGCTCAAGTACAGTTTTCGGGTGGCAGACGCACCGATTGGCATTTTCGACAGCGGCTACGGCGGGTTGACCGTGGCCAGGGCCGTGCTGGACCAGTTGCCGCACGAGCCGGTCTTCTACCTCGGCGACACGGCCCGGGCCCCCTACGGCCCGCGGCCCATCGCCGAGGTCCGCAAATTCGCCCTCGAATGCCTCGACCAGCTGGTCGAGCAGGGGGTCAAGATGCTGGTGATCGCGTGCAACTCGGCCAGCTCCGCGATGCTCAGGGACGCCCGCGAGCGCTACTCGGTGCCGGTCGTCGAGGTCATCCACCCGGCCGCCCGGCGCGCCGTGGCCGCCACCCGCAACGGCCGCATCGGCGTCATCTCCACGATGGCCACCAAGACCTCGCGCGCCTACGACGACGCGCTCGCCGCCGTCCCCAACGTGACCCTCACCAGCCAGGCCTGCCCGCGCTTCGTCGAGTTCGTCGAGGACGGCGTCACCGGCGGCGAGGACCTGATCAAGGCGGCGCACGAGTACCTCGACCCGGTCGCCGCGGCCGACGTGGACACGCTGATCCTCGGCTGCACCCACTACCCGCTGCTCACCGGCGTGATCTCGTACGTGATGGGCCAGGACGTCACGCTGATCTCCAGCGCCGAGGAGACCGCCAAGGACGTCTACCGCTCGCTCGCCGAGCTCAACCTGATGCGCGACGAGACGCTCGACCCGCCGGTGCACGAGTTCCGCACCACCGGGGATCCGGAGCGCTTCCGCGAGATCGGCAGGCGTTTCCTCGGGCCCGAGCTGAGCGACGTCGCCCGGGCCGTTACCCTCGAGGCATGACCTCCTCCCCTACTCCCGAGAACGCCGCGCGCATCGACGGCCGCACCGCGGATCGCCTGCGCCCCGTGACCATCACCCGCAACTGGCTGGACCACGCGGAGGGCTCGGTTCTCGTCGAGTTCGGGCGTACCAGGGTGCTGTGCGCGGCGTCGGTGACCGAGGGCGTCCCGCGCTGGCGCAAGGGCTCCGGTCTCGGCTGGGTCACCGCCGAGTACGCGATGCTGCCGCGCGCCACGCACGACCGCTCGGACCGCGAGTCCGTCAAGGGCCGCATCGGGGGCCGCACGCACGAGATCTCCCGGCTGATCGGCCGGGCCGTGCGCGCCGTCGTCGACTACAAGGCACTCGGCGAGAACACCATCGTGCTCGACTGCGACGTGCTGCAGGCGGACGGCGGCACCCGCACGGCCGCCATCACCGGCGCGTACGTCGCGCTGGAGGACGCCGTGAGCTGGCTGCGCGGGCGCGGCGCGATCAAGGGCAAGCACGAGCCGCTGACCGGCTCCGTCTGCGCGGTCTCGGTGGGCATCGTCGACGGCAAGCCGATGCTCGACCTCTGCTATGAGGAGGACGTGCGCGCGGAGACCGACATGAACGTGGTGTGCACCGGCGACGGGAGGTTCGTCGAGGTGCAGGGCACCGCCGAGGGCGCGCCGTTCGACCGCGCCGAACTCGGCAGCCTGCTCGACCTCGCCGAGCTCGGCTGCCGCGAGCTGACGCTGATTCAGAACAAGGCGCTGGGCCGATGAACGACGCTCCGCAGCGCGTGGTCCTGGCCACGCGCAACGCCCACAAGATCGGCGAGCTGCGCGCGATCCTGGCCGACATCGGCGTGGCCGTGGACCTCGTCGGGGTGGCCGACTTCCCCGGTGTGGCGGACGTGGCCGAGACCGAGCTGAGCTTCGCGGGCAACGCGCTGCTCAAGGCGGTGGCCGTGGCCGAGGCGACCGGACTGCCCGCGATCGCCGACGACTCCGGCATCTGCGTGGACGCGCTCAACGGCATGCCCGGCATCTTCTCCGCGCGCTGGGCGGGCAAGCACGGCGACGACGCGGCCAACCTGGATCTGCTGCTGGCCCAGGTCTCCGACGTGCCCGACGAGCACCGCGGTGCCGCGTTCGTGTGCGCCGCCGCGCTGGCCGAGCCGGGCCCCGACGGCCGCCGCATCGTGGAGGAGGGCCGGATCAACGGCGTGCTGCTGCGCGAGCGGCACGGCGCGGGCGGCTTCGGCTACGACCCCGTCTTCCGGCCGCACGGCCACGACGTGAGCACCGCCGAGCTCACCGCCGAGGCGAAGAACCAGATCTCGCACCGCCGCCGTGCCTTCGCGGCCCTGGCCCCGCACCTGGCGCACGGCTGAACCGCTCCCGCTGCGGCCGACAGGCCGCCGGGAAGCGCCGGGCGTCCCGTGGGGATGCCCGGCGCTTTGGCGTACTCTGTCCTGTTATTGCGGGTGATCAAGTCACGGCACCGTCCAGCTGAGATCACGATTAAGTAACTGGTCTATACCTGGACTCTCCCTGGTATAGACCAGCGTGTACCGGCGCGCCTACATTGTCGGCACCTCCCGAACAGAGCGTGTCCTGGCAATGAAAGGCATCTGCCAATGAAGCGTCGCCTCGCAGCCGCGGCAACCCTCGGACTGTCCGCCGCCCTGGCCCTGTCCGCGTGCAGCTCCTCGTCCACCTCCGGATCGTCGTCTTCAGGCGGCTCGGTCACCTTGCACTTCTTCGGCGCCGACTACGGAACCGCCGGCACGTCCAACACCAGCCAGACGTACTGGCAGGACATCGCCACCGCGTTCCACAAGAAGTACCCGAACATCACCGTCGACGTGCAGACGATCGACTGGAACGACTTCCCGACCAAGCTGCACACCCTGCTGCAGTCGAAGAACTACCCGGACATCATCGAGGGCGACGCCCCGCAGTCGTACGCGCAGGAGGGGATCGCGTACAAGGCTTCGGACGTGCTCAGCGAGTCCACGCTCGCCAACCTGATCCCGACGTTCGCCAAGCAGGGCGACTACCAGGGCACCGAGTACGGCATCCCCTTCACCACCAGCACCCGGGCGCTGTACTACAACAAGAAGCTGTTCGCGCAGGCCGGCATCGGCACCGCGCCCACCACGTGGGCCGAGCTCGAGGCCGACGCGGCCAAGATCTCCAAGCTCGGCAACAGCACGATCGGCTACGGCATGCCGCTCGGCACCGAGGAGGCCCAGGCCGAGTCCTACATGTGGATGCTCGGCGCCGGCGGCGGCTACGTGAACGGCGGCGGCGCCTACACGATCAACTCCGCCGCCAACGTCACCGCGTTCAACTTCATGAACACCCTGGTCAGGGCCGGCGACACCGAGGCCAACCCGGGCACCGTCAACCGCGCCACCCTGTGGTCCGACTTCGCCGCCGGCTCCGTCGGCATGGTCGGCGGCTCGCCGGCCGTGGTCCCGATCATCCAGGCGGCCGGCAAGCTCACCGCCTCGGACTGGGCCACCGCCCCGTTCCCCGGTGAGAACGGCGCCGTCACCAACCCGCTCGGCGTCGACGACCAGATCGTCGCGCTGAACGTGCACAACCAGCAGAGCGCGATCCAGCAGTTCCTGAGCTTCGCCTACCAGGACACCTACCAGGCGCAGTTCGACAAGGAGTACGACCTGCTCCCGGCCACCACCTCGGCCGCCACCGCCGAGGAGAACGACCCGATCTTCGGCCCGTTCGTCAAGGCCATCCCGACCTCCTCGGCCTACCCGACGAACGCCAACTGGTCCGACGTCAGCACCAAGATCAAGCAGACGATCGGCGCCGCCGTGGACGGCACCGCGCCCGCCACGGTCCTCGGCCAGATCCAGACGTTCGCGCTGAGCGGCCAGTAACCCGCTCGGTCCCGCCCAGCCACCCCCGGTCCCGGCCCGCACCCGGGACCGGGGGTCGCCCCGCAGCAGGACCGCCGGTAGACGGCGCCCGAAGGAAGAGAACTGACCATGCAGGAAACCGTGGACACCCCGCAGGCCGCGCCGGGCCCGGCCGCGGACCCGAACGGGCGGGCCGGCGCGGCTGCGTTGCGCCCCTCCCTCGCCCGGCGCGCGCGCCGCGCCCTCGCGCCGCTCCCGTGGCTCGCCCCGGCGCTCGCCCTGATCGCCTTCGTCGTGCTCTGGCCGGTCTGGGAGATGTTCCAGACCTCCCGGCAGCACATCAACTCGTACGGTTTCAACCTCGGCGACTACGGCTGGAAGAACTACTCCACGCTGTTCGCCGACCCGAACCTCGGCTCGGTGATGGTCCGCACCGTGCTATGGGTCTTCGCGATCGTCGCCATCACGGTACTGATCTCGCTCGGCCTGGCGCAGCTGCTCAACCGCAGCTTCCCGGGCCGCAAGCTGGTCCGCTGGGCGCTGATCGCGCCCTGGGCCGCCTCCGTGATGATGACCGCCATCGTCTTCCGCTGGATGCTCGACCCGAACAACGGCGTGGTCAACGTCTTCCTGCACCAGATCGGCGTCGTGCGGGACTACAACGGCAGCCAGGCCTCCTGGCTCGGCGACCCGACCGCGGCCCTGTGGTGGATGATCGCCGTCGCCGTCTTCGTCTCCGTGCCCTTCACCACCTACGCGCTGCTCGCCGGCCTGACGTCCATCCCCGCGGACGTCTACGAGGCCGCCCGCATGGACGGCGCCGGGAAGTGGCGTACGTACCGCGCCATCACCTTCCCGCTGCTGCGCCCGGCTCTCCTCGTCGCCGTGCTGATCAATCTGATGAACGTCTTCAACTCCTTCCCGATCATCTGGACGATGACCGGCGGCGGGCCGGACTACCAGACCAGCACCAGCACGGTGTACATGTACGCCCTCAAGCAGTTCAACATCGGCGAGTCCGGCGCGCTGTCCGTGGTCAACTTCGGCGTGGTCATCCTCATCGTGCTCGTCTTCCTGCGGGCCAACCGCAGCGCCCTGAAGGAGGGCTGATCCATGGCCGCCGTCACCGTCGCCGCGACACCGCCCCAGGACCAGGACCGGGTCACCCGGACCCGCCCGAAGAAGCCCCCGACACCGCGCACGGTCCTGCTCTGCGCGGTGGCCTACCTCGTCGCGCTGATCTTCATCCTCCCGTACCTGGAGATGATCGTCACCGCGCTGCGCCCCCAGGCCGAACTGCGCGACCGCGACTACTTCCCGCACCACCTGACCTTCGCGAACTTCACCAACATCTGGTCCACCGGCTTCGGCACCAACCTCGCCGTCAGCCTCGAGGTCGCGGTGGGCAGCACCGTGCTGGTCCTGCTCGTCGCCATCCCCGCCGCGTACTACACCTCGAGAAGGAAGTTCCGCGGCCGCGGCGTGTTCCTGATCCTGGTGCTGGTCACCCAGATGTTCCAGCCGACCTCGCTGATCGTCGGCATCTACCAGGAGTTCACCAACACCGTCCACGTGAACTCCACCCTCGCCCTGATCCTGGTCAACGCCGGCTTCAACCTCGCCTTCGCGATCTGGATCCTGAACGCCTACTTCGGTGCCATCCCCAAGGAGCTCGAAGAGGCCGCCATGGTCGACGGCACCAGCCGGGTGGGCGCCATGTTCCGCGTCATCATCCCGCTCGCCCTCCCCGGCATCGTCACGGCCCTGATCTTCACCTTCATCGCCGCCTGGAACGAGTTCATCACCGCCCTGACGCTCACCAACACCGACTCCAGCGAGCCGCTGACCGTCAAGATGAACACCTTCATCGGCCAGTACTCCACCGACTGGCAGCACCTGTTCGCCGCCTCGGTGATCGCCACCATCCCGGTGATCATCCTGTTCGCCTTCATCGAGGGCAAGGTCGTCTCCGGCCTCACCGCGGGCTCGGTGAAGTAGCCGCAGGCCGTGGGCCCCTCTTCCGATCTGAATGCTGAAACACTTGTGGCCAGGCATGATGCCTGGCCACAAGTGTCATGTGCAGTGGGACCGGTCGGATTCGAACCGACACTGTGATGCACCTAAAGCATCTGCCTCCTGCCGTTGGGCTACGGTCCCGGCCTGCAGATTCTATCGGATGGACTTCTTGCGGCAGTAGTTGTCCGTGGTGGCGTGACGGTTCGGGCACAGGAAGCGGAGATTCTCGCGCCGATTGTCCCGAAAGTCGCCGTTGATGTGGTCGACTCCCTCGGTCTGGACCCGTTGAAGTGGCCGGTGTCCAGGCCGAGTGCATCTATTCGCCGCCTGAGGTGGTGGATCGTGCCGCCCATCGGCTTCGCGCCGAGGAGGAGGGGGACGTCGAGCATTGTCGCGGACACGGACACGGACATGGACACGGACATGGACACGGACACGGACACGGACACGGACACGGACACGGATACGGCTTCGCGGAGGTCGGTCGGCGTCTGGGTAGAGCAGTGATGTGCAGTGCAGATGGCTGCCGTCGATTCCGGAAGAGCCTTGATTCGGCGTGACACGTATGCGCGGCGCTCACGGCTGTCCTCGAGTCCGACGTTGGTCGGCACCTCGCCGAGGTTGCTCGCCGCTGCCACGGTGGGGATGAGCTTCACCGCGGCGTACATGTTGCGCGGGCGGGCTGCTGCGGGCATGGGTGCTCCTCGGTCGGCCGCTTGTCCGTCGGTAGAACCGGTGAGCGAGGACTTCAGCGTATGCACGGTCGGAGCCGGCAGGAATGAGGTTTGATATAAGCCATATGATCGGGCTTGGCGGGGCCGGGGCATGCGAAAGGGCCGCGGACCTCGCCCGTGGAGGGGGGCGGGGTCCGCGGCCCTGACGGCCTGGGGCGGCCGGTGCCGGTGCCCGTGTCGGCGCGTCGGTCAGACGGTGGTGACGACGGCGTCCTGGTCGAGGCGGGGGTTGCGGGGGAACCAGGCGTTCTCGCCGGGCCGGCCGATGTTGACGACGACGAGGGTCTTGTAGCCGGACTCGGAGAAGAACTCCTTGTCGATGCCCTCGGCGTCGAAGCCGGTCATCGGGCCGGCGGCGAGGCCGGCGGCGCGGACGGCGAGGATGAAGTAGCCGACCTGGAGGCCGGCGTTGAGGGACGCGGTGCCGAAGCGGTGGTCCTGGCCCTTGAAGATGTCCTGGGCGCCCTGGAAGTGCGGGAACTGGGTCGGCAGGTGCTCGTGGAACTCGGGGTCGTAGGCGAGCACGGCCACCAGGGGGGCGGTCTCGGTCTTCGCCTTGTTGCCGTCGGACATGTGCGACACCAGGCGCTCGCGGGCCTCGGGGGTGCGCACCAGCAGGATCCGCAGCGGCTGGATGTTCATCGAGGTCGGGGCGTACTTGACCAGGTCGTAGATCGCGGCGACCTGCTCTTCGCTCACCGGCTCGTCGCTGAAGGTGTTCGCGGTGCGGGCCTCGCGGAACAGCAGGTCCTGCGCGGTCTTGTCCAGCACCAGGTGCTCGTGCAGCTCAGTCATCGTTCTTCCGTTCTCGGTCGTCGGTCGCGTCCCCGCGTCGGGGAGGGTGTCCGGAAGGGCCAGCCAAGTTGAAGCTTAAACTATTCCCCCCGGGGCCTTCGACAGGGTCCGGGACGCCCCGGCCACGATCGCCAGCCCCAGGGCCCAGCCGAGATACGGCAGCGCAAAGGCCACGAAGGCGGCGAAACCGTGCGACTGGAACGCGTCGGCCTGGCCGAAGTGCACGATCGGTACGAACAGATCCGCAGCGTAGAGCACCGGATAGAACGTCACGTGGTCGCCCGGGTGAACGGGCGTGGGCACGTCGTAGGCGTAGAAGATGCTCGCTGCCGCCTGAACTGCGGCCGCGAGGTACGCGGCGCGCCGGGGCAGGTAGCCGTAGCCGAGCAGTGTGCTGGAGATCACACTGCCGAGCCGGGAGAGCGAGTGGAAATCCCGGTGCCGCACCCGCTCCTTCTCGATCAGGATCCGCCGCGCGGCCTCCTCGTGGCCGAGGGCGCGGTAGTACGCGGCCATGAATTCGTACGGCTGTGCGGTGTAGCCGGGCTGCCGGCGCAGCAGCTTGACCCGCTCGGCGGCGTCCAGGTACGGGTCGAAGGCCTCGTAGGTGAACCCGTCCAGCTGGACGTCCGCGGGCCACGAGTCGATCCCGCCGGCCACGTACTGCCCGTTGCCGGTCCGGCCGTCGCGGACGGTGCCTGCCTTCGCGTGGTAGAGCTGCAGCCGGCCCGAGTCGGGGGCCATGCCGAACAGGTCCAGGTGGCCGCCGATCTGAGCGGCCGTCAGCCGGACGCCGGTCGTGGCGCGGAAGCCGTCGCCGACGTACAGGCCGCGGGCCACGGTCGCCGAGTTGGCCATCAGCGCGGGCCACTCGGGAATCGGGCTGGCCAGCCGGGCGCCCTTGAAGGAGAGCCGGCCGCCGAACCTCGCGCCGGTGAGGTCGAGCTGCGCGGCGGCCGTGACCTGGTCGAAGATCGCGTTGCCGCCGATGCTCAGCGAGTCGCCGCCGAGCGACTGGTGCGCGTACTTGCCCTCGGTCGGCGGGTGGCTGAGCGTGGATCCGGTCATGTCGAGCACGCCGCCGACGGTGAGCCCGGGTATCCGCACGTGTCCCTCGATCGTGGCCCGCATGAAGCCGAAGCTGTTGCCGATCCGCGCGCCGCCGAGGTTGATCGCGATGCGGCCGGGGTTGGCCAGCCGGGCGCCGGCGAATCTGACCGTCGCTCCGATGTGCGCCCCGACGAGATCGAACCGGCCCGTGCAGCGCAGCCCGGTGCAGATAACGTCGGTGTCGATGACGATCTTCTGCAGGACGGCCGCGTCGCCGCCGCCGGATATCTCGGCCCGGTTCAGCGTCAGGCTGCCGCGGACGTGCGCGCCGGTCGCCCGAAGCGAGCACAGGTGGCTGCCCGTCAGGTCTATCGAGCGCGTGATGGATTCCTCCAGCCGCACCGGATCGGGGAACGTGCAGCTCAGCATCGTCAGCGGGACCTCGACCGCGCCGTGGCGCAGGTCCAGTTCGCCGACGATCCGGGCGCCGCGCATCCGCACGCCGGCGGTGCGTCCGGGGGTGCCGGCGACGGCGCCGAGCGCGAGCGCCGCGACGATGTCGGCGCGGATCTCCTCCCCGTGCCAGAACTCGACCTGCCGGCCGTGGCCGAACGCCTCCCAGAGCCGCTCCTCGGCCTCGCTCAGCTCGCCGAGCCAGTCGGGTCCATCAGTCATGCGCGACATCCTGGCAGGTCGCGCCGTTGGGCGACGGGCTACCGCAGCGTACGGCGGAAACCCGATTTCACTGTGGTGGCCGCGCCGTGTATGGTTTTCCACGCAGCGACCGATTGCGCGGAGTCGAAGGACGCCGGGCAGTGGAAGCAGGCCCCTTTAGCTCAGTCGGCAGAGCGTCTCCATGGTAAGGAGAAGGTCTACGGTTCGATTCCGTAAAGGGGCTCTTGATCGGCGGCCCGCCCGTGACGTGACGAGCGTCGACCGGCGGGCTTTTGTCGATCATGGCGGTGTAGCTCAGTTGGCAGAGCAAGCGGCTCATAATCGCTGTGTCACCGGTTCAAGTCCGGTCACCGCTACCGAACCCTGCTTTACCCCGTGGCATCCTCGCTCGACGAGGCCCTGTCTGGTATGGGGTAAAGTATTGGGGTCCGTCTAACGGCCCGTGTCCGCGGGCCTCGCAGCAGCTTCCGATTGGCAGTAGGAGTCGTACTCGTGGCAGCCACAGACGTCCGTCCCAAGATCACGCTGGCTTGCACCGAGTGCAAGGAGCGCAACTACATCACCAAGAAGAACCGGCGCAACGACCCGGATCGTCTGGAGATGAAGAAGCACTGCCCGCGTTGCAACAAGCACACGGCGCACCGCGAGACGCGATAACCGCGTCGGCTGATCTTCCAGGGCCGCCCACCCCGCTTCGGGGAGGGCGGCCCTCGGCGTTCTGCGGGCTTCCGGCGCCGCTATGCTCGAATGCGGTTTTACGACGCTGCAGATTGAGGTTTTCCATGGCCTTGGACCAGTCCTTCGTCGGCCGGACGTATCCGCCGACCCCCGCCTACGAGGTCGGCCGGGAGAAGATCCGCGAGTTCGCGGAGGCGATCGGCGACCCGAATCCGGTGTACCGGGACCCGGAGGCGGCCAAGGCGCTCGGCCACCCGGACGTCGTCGCGCCGCCGACCTTCCCGATCGTGATCTCGATGCCGGCCGCGGACCAGGTGGTCTACGACCCGGCGCTCGGCCTGGACTGGTCGCGCGTGGTACACGGGGACCAGCGGTTCAACCACGAGCGGCCGATGCGGCCGGGGGACCGGGTCGTGGCGGTGGTGACGGTGGAGTCGATCAAGTCGATCGCGGGCAACGACATGATCACGCTGATGACCGAGATGAGCACGGAGGACGGCGAGCTGATCACCGTCGCCCGCGCCCTGCTGGTCGCGCGTGCCGCGGATGAGGAGCAGTCGTGACGGAGACCGAGGCCGTGGCCGCGCGCTTCGCGGTGGGCGCGGTGCTGCCCGCGGCGAGCTTCCCGATCACCCGCAAGGACCTGGTGCGCTACGCCGGGGCCTCGGGTGACTTCAACGACATCCACTGGAACGGCCGCTTCGCCGTCGAGGTGGGGCTGCCGGACGTGATCGCGCACGGCATGTACACGATGGCGGTGGCCGGGCGGGTGCTTACCGACTGGGTGGGCGATCCCGCCGCGGTGCAGGAGTACTACGTGCGCTTCTCCCGGCCGGTGGCGGTGCCGGACGACGGGGTGGGGGCGCTGGTCGAGGTGACCGGCAAGGTGACGAAAGCGCTGGAGGGCGGCCGGGTGCAGGTGGACCTGACCGTGCTGAGCGCCGGGCAGAAGGTGCTCGGCAAGGCGTCCGCGGTGGTGCGGGTCCCGTGAACGGCGCGGTGGGCGAGGGCGGCGGAGGCGGCTGGAAGCACGGCGTGGAGCTGTCCGGGCTGACCACGCTGCGGCTCGGCGGCCCGGCCGGGCACTACTTCGAGGCGGATTCCGAGCAGACGCTGATCGCGGCGGTCAAGGACGCCGAGGGCCACGGCGAGCCGCTGCTGATCCTGGGCGGCGGCTCGAACCTGGTGGTCGCGGACGAGGGCTACCCGGGCAGCGTGGTGCGGGTCGGCCTGCGCGGGGTGACGGCGCGGGACGGGCTGCTCTCGGCGGCGGCGGGCGAGGTGTGGGACGAGGTCGTGGCCCGGTCGGTGGCCGAGGGGCTGGCCGGGATCGAGTGCCTGTCCGGCATTCCGGGCCTGACCGGGGCGACGCCGATCCAGAACGTCGGCGCGTACGGCCAGGACGTGAGCCAGACGGTCGTGATGGTGGACGCGTACGACCGCGCCACCGGGACGATGACCGTGCTGGACCGCTCCGACTGCCGGTTCTCGTACCGGCACAGCGCCTTCAAGGGCAACGCGCGGTACGTGGTGACCGCCGTGCACTTCCAGCTGGAGGACCTCGGCGGCCAGTCGAAGCCGGTGATGTTCCGGGACGTGGCCGACGCCCTCGGCATCGAGATCGGCGGCCGGGCGCCGCTGGCCGAGGTGCGCGAGGCGGTGCTGGCGCAGCGGCGCAGGCGCGGCATGCTGCTGGACGAGGCCGACCACGACACGTGGAGCGCCGGATCGTTCTTCACCAACCCGATCCTGACACCGGATCAGCACGCCGAGTTCGAGCGGCGCTGCGCGGCGGCGGGGATCGAGGCGCGGCCGGCGGCGTACCCGGAGGCGGACGGCCGGCTGAAGATCTCGGCGGCCTGGCTGATCGAGCAGGCGGGCTTCGGCAAGGGCTACGGCTCGGGCCCGGTCACGCTCTCCACGAAGCACACCCTGGCGCTGACCAACCGCGGCGGCGCGAGCACCGGCGACCTGATCAAGCTGGCGACGGAGGTGCGCGACGGGGTGTCCGCGCGGTTCGGCGTCGGGCTCGTCCCTGAGCCGGTCTTCGCGGCCCCCTTGACTTGGTAGTTATTGGTCACTAACTTAGCTCTCGGAAGGAGGTCCGTCGATGAGTCCGCGGATGGCGATGGAGGAGCGTCGGGAGCTGGTGCTCCGCGAGGCCATCCCGGTGTTCGCCCGCTACGGCTTCGAGGGCGCGACCACCGCCGAGATCGCCAAGCGGTCCGGCGTGACCCAGCCGTACATCTTCAAGCTGTACGCGTCCAAGAAGGACCTGTTCATCGCGGCGTGCGAGCGCAACATGCGCACCACGCTGGAGCAGATGCGCGACTCGGCCGGCGGCAAGACCGGCAAGGAGGCGCTCGAGGCGATGGGCGACGCGTACGTCGAGCGGATGGAGACGGACCGGGACTCGCTGCTGCTGCAGATGCAGCAGTACGCGGCGTGCTGGGACGAGGACGTCCAGCGCACCGTGCGGCACTGCATGCAGGACATCTGGACCATGGTGGTCGAGCTCACCGGCATGCCGCTGGAGGAGATCGCCGTGTTCTTCGCCAAGGGCATGATGTGCAACGTCATGGCGGCGGCCGGTCGCGCGGACGGGAGCGATCCGCAGTGGCTGCCGGTGCTCATGGCGCTGTGGCCGCACAAGTTCCCGCTGCCGAACGGCCAGTAGGACCGGCGCGCCGGCGCCCGCACCGTCGGGCGCCTCTCTTTTTGACCTGCGAAGTTAGTAATCGATAACTACTCTAAGGGGTTCGAGGAAGATGGCCGAATCGACACTGGCCCGGGACGCGGGGGCGTCGCCGGACACCGGCACCGGCACAGGAACCGGAGCAGGCACCGCGCAGGCCGCGCCGACCACGATCGGCCACCCGGTCCGCACGTTCGTCATCGTGGGCACAGCGATGTTCATGGCGCAGCTGGACAACCTCGTCGTCACCTCCGCGCTGCCCTCGATCCAGAAGGCCCTGCACGCCGGGCTCTCCGGACTGCAGTGGACGATCTCCGCCTACACGCTCACCTTCGCCGTGTTCCTGCTCACCGGCGCGACACTCGGCGACCGCTACGGCCGCAAGCGGCTGTTCGGCATCGGCCTGACCGTGTTCACACTCGGCTCGATCGGCTCGGCGCTGGCCCCGAACATCGCGACCCTGATCACCGCCCGCGCGGTGCAGGGCCTCGGCGGCGCGATCATGGTGCCGCTCACGCTGACCCTGCTGTCCGCCGCGGTGCGCCCGGAGCGCCGGGGGCTGGCGATCGGCGGCTGGGGCGCGCTGGCCGGTGTGGCCGTCGCGCTCGGCCCGGTGATCGGCGGCGGCATCACCGACGCCGCGTCCTGGAAGTGGATCTTCTGGGTCAACGTGCCGATCGGCATCGTGCTGCTGCCGCTGTCCCGATACTGGCTCAGCGAGTCGCACGGGCCCTCCCGGCGCTTGGACGTGCCCGGCAACGCGCTGGTCAGCCTGGGCCTGTTCGGCGTGGTCTACGGCCTGATCCGCGGCGGGCAGATCGGCTGGACGCGGCCCGAGGTGCTGGCCGGCTTCGTCGCCGGCGGGCTGCTGCTGGCCGCGTTCCTGGTCTGGGAGTCGCGCACCGCCGAGCCGATGCTGCCGCTCGGCCTGTTCCGCGGCCGGCAGTTCACGCTCGTGAACCTGGCCTCGATGCTGATGTTCTTCGGGATGTTCGGCTCGGTCTTCTTCCTGATCCAGCTCTTCCAGGACGTCTACGGGATGTCCCCGCTGGCGGCCGGCGTGCACGCGCTGCCGTGGACGGCGATCCCGATGGTGGCCGCGCCGATCGCCGGCGCCCTGTCCGACCGGATCGGCGGCCGGGTCATCGTCGGCGTCGGACTGCTCTTCCAGGCGGCCGGTCTCGCCGCGATCGCCGCCGTGACCACGACCACCGTGCCCTACTCGCACGTGATCCCCGGCCTGGTGCTCGGCGGCATCGGCAACGGCCTGTTCTTCGCGCCGATCGCGAACCTGGTGCTCGGCTCGGTGCGCCGCGACCAGGAGGGGCTGGCGTCCGGGGTGAACAACGCGATCCGCGAGTTCGGCGGCGTGCTCGGCGTGGCCGTGATGGGCGCCATCTTCGCGGCCAGTGGCGGGTACGGCCCGACCGCGACGCTCAGCGCTCCGCAGCACTTCGTCAACGGCGTGATCCCGGCCGTCTACACCGGCGCCGTGGTCCTGCTGGTTGCCTCCGCGACGGTCTGGGCCCTGCCGCGGCGCGCCCGGATTCCGGCTGCGGCGTAAGCCATTCGACTCCGGACCACGGGAACCGTTAGACTGCTCGCCAGTGCAGAGCGATCTGAACCTTAGGGTCGTAGCTCAACTGGCAGAGCACCGGTCTCCAAAACCGGGGGTTGGGGGTTCAAGTCCCTCCGGCCCTGCACGGGAAGAACGGACAGGCACCTCCCGATACCGGGGGGTGCCTCTCTCGTCCCCGGCGGTGTTTGCCTCGCCGCGACCGGGACGCGTAGGCTGGGGATAAGACTTCGGCAGGGTGGATCTCGGCCCTGTACCGGTGGTGACGAAGCCGCGTCGGGCGCGCTTTCCATGCGGAAGGTGGCCCTGGCGCGGCTTGCGTCGTACGCTGTGCGGTGCACCGCATCGATCGCGGGTGCCGAAACCGAGCAGTGAGGTAGACAGGTGAGCCAGACGCGCAGCAACGCCGGCGAGGAACTGGACGGCGTCTCCGACGAAGAGGAGTTCGAGGACTCCGAGGAGTTCGACGAGGACTCCGACGTCGTCGAGGACGAGGTCCGGGCCAAGAAGCCGTCGCGCGCCGAGCGCAAGGCCGCGAAGCGCCGCGCCCAGCGGGACAAGGCGGCCGGCAAGACCGCGCCCAAGGCCCCGCGCAAGAAGCGCACCTCGCCCGCGCTGTTCGTCCGGCAGATCCTCGCGGAGCTGCGCAAGGTGGTCTGGCCCACGCGCGGCGAGCTGTTCACCTACACCAGCGTGGTCATCGTCTTCGTGGTGGCCATCATCGGCATCGTCGCCCTGTTCGACTACGGCATCACGCACGCGGTCTCAGCCGTCTTCGGCTGAGCCGGGCCGAGCCCGTCGAAGTTTCCGGCTAGTCTGGTTAACAGCAGGAAACGGAACCACACAGGGAAGAAGAGGCCGTAGTGTCCGACATCAACGAATCGGATTCGGAGCTGCTCGAGGAGCCGCAGGAGCAGGACGCGGCCGTGGACGTGCCCGAGCCCGAAACGCCGGGCACCGCCGACGACTTCCGTGAGGCGCTGCGCCGCTCGCCCGGCGAGTGGTACGTGGTGCACTCCTACGCGGGCTACGAGAACCGGGTCAAGCAGAACCTCGAGACCCGGATCACCTCGCTCAACATGGAGGAGCAGATCTTCCGCGTCGAGGTGCCGATGGAGGAGGCCGTCGAGGTCAAGAACGGCCAGCGCAAGAAGGTCAAGCGGAACAAGTTCCCCGGCTACGTGCTGGTGTGCATGGACCTGACCGCGGACTCCTGGGGCGTGGTGCGCAACACCCCCGGCGTGACCGGCTTCGTCGGCAACGCGCACGACCCGTACCCGCTCACCCTCGACGAGGTCGTCAAGATCCTCGCCGCGGAGGAGCCGGAGGCCGCGGGCGGCGCGCCCAAGCAGGCGGTCGAGGTCAAGGTGCTCGACTTCGAGGTGGGCGACTCGGTCACCATCATCGACGGCCCCTTCGCCACGCTGCAGGCCACGATCAACGAGATCAACGCCGACTCGCAGAAGGTCAAGGGCCTCGTCGAGATCTTCGGCCGGGAGACCGCCGTGGAGCTGTCCTTTTCGCAGATCCAGAAGAACTGACGGACCAGCGCAGTTTAAGAGCGGGCCCCGCCCGAGCCCGTCACCGCACGCGTTTTGGTGTGCGGTGACGGGCTCGGGTACTCTTGGCGTTTGTGTCATGAGACCCCCCGCATGCTCGGCGAAAGCATGCGCGCAGGGTGAGACGTTCAGGGAAATCACCTTTCCAGAGTTAAGGACCCGGAGCATGCCTCCCAAGAAGAAGCTCGCAGCGATCATCAAGCTGCAGATCAAGGCCGGTATGGCGAACCCGGCCCCGCCGGTCGGCCCCGCGCTGGGTCAGCACGGCGTGAACATCATGGAGTTCTGCAAGCAGTACAACGCGGCCACCGAGAAGAACCGCGGCGAGGTCATCCCCGTCGAGATCTCGGTCTTCGAGGACCGCTCGTTCACCTTCATCACCAAGACGCCGCCGGCGCCGAAGCTGATCCTCAAGGCCGCGGGCCTGGACAAGGGCAGCGGCGTGCCGCACAAGGACAAGGTCGGCTCGATCACGCAGGCCCAGCTGCGCGAGATCGCGCAGGTCAAGATGGAGGACCTGAACGCGAACGACATCGAGGCGGCGGCGAAGATCATCGCCGGCACCGCCCGGTCCATGGGCGTCACGATCTCCGACTGATTCAGGGCTCTGCCCCAAGCGGAACCCGAAGGTGGTAGGGCCTCGCGCGGCCCGAATACACCACGAACTCCAACAAGGAGCCGAACATGAAGCGCAGCAAGGCCTACGAGGCGGCGGCCGCCAAGATCGACCGCGACGCCCTCTACGCACCGCTCGACGCGGTGAAGCTGGCCAAGGAGACCTCCTCGGCCAAGTTCGACGCGACCGTCGAGGTCGCCTTCCGCCTCGGGGTCGACCCCCGCAAGGCCGACCAGATGGTCCGCTCGACCGTCATCCTGCCGCACGGCACCGGTAAGACCGCCCGGGTCCTGGTCTTCGCCACCGGTGAGCGCGCTGAGGCGGCCCGTGCCGCCGGCGCCGATCACGTCGGCGGTGACGAGCTGATCGACGAGGTCGCCAAGGGCTTCCTCGACTTCGACGCCGTCGTCGCCGACCCGGCGCTGATGGGCAAGGTCGGCCGCCTCGGCCGCGTCCTCGGCCCGCGCGGCCTGATGCCGAACCCGAAGACCGGCACCGTCACCCCGGACGTCGCCAAGGCCGTCTCCGACATCAAGGGCGGCAAGATCGAGTTCCGCGTCGACCGGCACTCGAACCTGCACCTGGTGATCGGCAAGGCCTCGTTCAGCACCGAGCAGCTGGTGGAGAACTACGCCGCCGCCCTCGACGAGGTGCTCCGGGTCAAGCCGTCCGCGGCCAAGGGCAAGTACCTGAAGAAGGTCACCATCGCCACGACGATGGGCCCCGGCGTGCCGGTGGACTCCAACCGGACCCGCAACCTGCTCGGCGAGGAAGAGGACTGATCCAGTCCCCTCCCGAGACGGTTTCGATACCGACCCGAGCCCGAAGAGGCGCCCCGCGACGCGGGGCGCCTCGTTCGCTCTATCGGACGAAATGGCTAGGCTGGGCTCGTGACTCAAGGCGGCGGCGCACGGCCGCCGCGACGGGAGGGTTCGACATGAAGCGCTCGAAGGCACGGCTCGGCATCGGCGCCGCGGCCGCGTCGCTGGCCGTTCTGGCCGCGGCGGGCTGCTCGGGTTCGGGCAGCGGCGGCACGACGGGGCAGAGCACCACGGCGGCCGGGGACCCGGCCTCGCTGACGCTGGTGGCCGACGCGATGAACAAGGCGAACTCGGCGGGCACGGTCAAGGTCACGGGGACCATGACGACGCCGGGCTCGACGACGCCGATGACGATGACGGCCGAGGAGGAGTACAGCCCCAGCCTCGAGATGTCGATGACCACGCAGCTCAACGGGCAGAGCATCAGCGAGGTCCTGATCGCCGACAAGCTGTACATGAAGTACGCCGGGCTCTCCGCCATGATGGGCGGCAAGCCCTGGGGCGAGATCGACCTGTCCCAGGCGACCGGCTCGCTCGGCTCGCTCTCCACGCTGCTGTCCTCGGTGCGCGACCAGAACCCGACGACGCAGATCTCGGCGCTGGTGGCCTCCGGCGACGTCTCCAAGGTCGGCACGGCGACCGTGGACGGGCAGCAGACGACGCACTACTCCGGCACTCTGACGACGGGTCAGCTGGCCACGATCAGCGGCGGTTCCGCGCATCTGAGCTCGGCCCAGGTCGCCCAGCTCAAGAGCCTGCTGCAGGACGCCGGCGCCAGCTCGGTGACGATCGACGTGTGGATCTCCTCCTCAGGTCTGCCGGTGGAGGAGAAGTACGCGGAGAAGCTGGGCTCCGGCACGGTGACCGGCGACATGCACCTGTCGGACTGGGGCACCCCGGTCTCGGTCGGCGCGCCGCCCTCCTCCGAGGTCTACAACATGACCTCGGCGCTCACCGGCGCCGTGGCCAGCGCGAGCGCGGCCGCCGCGACGTCCTAGCACCGAGCGTTCCGCCTTGGCGGCTTGTCCCGCTTGGGGTGGGATAAGCACCGAATTTGCACCGAGCGCGGGCCACCGGTTAGCCTTGAGCCAATCCGATGACCGCTGGTCGCTACGTCGTGCGCGAGCACGGCGAACCGAAGGTCCTGTGTCCACAGGTGGCCCGCGCAGGTGTGCTGTGAACGAAGATCCGTCTCGATCGCCCGAGCGGAGCTGCGACCTCATGCGCCTGCGCATGGGGTTTTCTTGTTTTCCCGGGATGCTCAGTGGTCTCACAAACACCGTCCCGGAAGGAGGGCCATGGCGAAGTCCGAGCGTCAGGCCGCCGTCGAGGAGATCACGGCGCAGTTCCGTGAGTCCAACGCGGCCGTGCTGACCGAGTACCGCGGGCTCACCGTGAAGCAG